>OLGF01001145.1_pt1 | contig 29814 bp, 29 predicted proteins | sample 1604971 | NCBI WGS metagenome assembly OLGF01 (sample SAMEA3888902, study PRJEB22519) | human gut metagenome | biome: human gut; feature: human-associated habitat; material: faeces | place: Denmark | collected 2011 | reverse complement strand
ACGTTGTATGAGTGTTGATTTTAGCTTTATATCCTAATTTATTAAATGTGTCTTACTTGAATAAATCAAGCTTTCCGTTTACTATTAAACCTAGTAAGGGAAGAGTGCATCTTTTCGTGTACTCTGCTTGATTTTTTTATTTCTAATTTATGGGCTATATAGAAATATAAAAGTTTTTTTGGGAAGGAATGAGTAGAATGTCGAAAAAGAAAAAGAATATAAGAAGAAAAAAATCGAACAATCTTTTAAAGGGAATGGCTGCTGCTGGTGCTGTTGTTGGTGGTGGAACTATTTTTGCGGGCAACAATGCCGTTTATGCTGCTGAATTAGGAAGTGAATCTGGTTCAACAGAAAATCCAGATGGAATTGGATCACAATCTGTTTCTGAATCTGTATTTGAATCTTTGCGTCCAACAAATTCACAAGCTTCAGATCAAGCACAAGGCAGAAATATTGCTAGAACTGAAAATAGTTTTGCACAAAATACACTAGGTAATAATGTTGCTACAATTAGTGAGGATGAAAATCCAAATGATGATGGCACAGTGAATACTGAAGTTACAAACAAAGCGGAAAGTGAATCTATTTCTAAAAGTGCTTCAACAAGTGCATCAACTAGTGCAAGCATATCAGCAAGTACTTCGGCTTCAACAAGCGTAAGTACTTCAGCATCTACAAGCGCGAGTACATCAGCAAGTACTTCAGCATCTACAAGTGCTTCAACTATGTATAGTGATGTAGATAGTAAAGAATCATTAAATGTTGCTGTTTCTGAATCATTATCATTATCTGAAGCAGGGTCAGACAATGATAGTGGGAATCCATTGGACAGTGCTAAGTCTGAAACATATGAAGGTTCTTTATCTGATGCCATAAATTCATTTGATTTACAATATTCTCAAATTCAATCAAGTTATGATTCTCAAATTGCAGTAAGTAAAGAGAATAACGAATATTTAACAAAACTTTATGGTCAAATCACTGATCAAATGGCAAAAGTAAAGGAAGCTTATGAATATGCTCATAAATTTACAATTAGTTTAAATAATGAGAAATACGATTATTACAAACTAGTTGATGATTTGGCTGTTATGTATGCCAAATACTTTTTATTCCAACAAGAAAATAAGCAGATAAAAATTGATGAAAAAACGGATTGGGGAAAAGATTTTGAGGATAGTAATTATATAAAAATTGATTATACCGATGCGAAAGGAAATAAACAATCTGCATATTTTGACTACATTATTACTGATCATAACAAAAATAAAATTGATGGTGAAGAGAAATGGTCTAATAAATATGAATATAAAGATGTTTCAATCATGGTGTTGAAAAAGTCTCCTCAATATAAGAGTAATAGTGGGAATACTTTTTATTTCTATGATGATTATTCTACAAACATAAAGGGAAACAGAGTTTTCTACATTAACGGCAAGGAATTAACAACAGATTCTAGCCAGAAGAGTTATATTGAAAAGTATAGATATGTTGGAAATGATAAATACGAAGCTATTTATTTTTTAAATGGTAAAGAATACAAAGATACATTTACCATGCTAACAAAAAAAAAAGCAGTTTGGGAAGGCCGGCATTATGTTTATAAAACAATTCCAGTATTTGCAAACATTAGTAATCCACAATCTCCAGGCTATAATGGTGTAAAAGGACAAATTTTCTTTTCGCAGGATGATTTCATAGAGAAAAAGGATGATTTCCAAAAATTAGAGAAAGACAAATCTGAAAGTCTTAGTGCAATGAAAAATGAGTCAGCTTCACTAAGTACAAGCATTTCAGATAGTTTAGCTGCAATTAGAAGTGAAAGTGCAAGTACTTCAGCATCAACAAGTGCATCAACCAGTGCAAGTACTTCAGCATCTACAAGTGCTTCTACATCAGCAAGTACTTCAGCTTCAACAAGCGCATCAACAAGTGCAAGTACATCAGCTAGTACATCGGCATCAACTAGTGCAAGTACTTCGGCTTCAACAAGTGCCAGCACATCAGCTAGTACATCAGCTAGTACATCGGCATCTACAAGTGCTTCAACAAGTGCTTCAACATCAGCTAGTACATCGGCATCTACAAGTGCTTCAATTTCAGTAAGCGAAAGCGAATCAACAAGTACATCAGTAAGTGAAAGCGAATCGACTTCAACTTCTGTAAGTGAAAGTGAATCAACAAGTACTTCAGTAAGCGAAAGTGAGTCAACTTCTACTTCATTAAGTGAAAGTGAATCTACTTCTGAATCAGTAAGTACATCAGCATCTGCAAGTGAATCAGAGTCTCTAAGTATTTCTGAATCATTGAGTGCTTCTACTAGTGAATCACAGTCAACTTCAGATAGTATTAGTTCTTCAGAATCTATGTCTACATCTACTTCAGAAAGCTACGCAACAAGTGTTGTTACAAGCACTGCAGGTGGTGGAACAGCTTATCGTCAAGTTGTAGTTGATACTCGTGCTCCTTTACAAGTAGCTCCAAGAGTTACTGAGGAAGAAACTGTAGAGGATGATGTAACTCCTAAGGCTAAGGAAGAGACAATCGAAAAAGAAAAGATGCCTAAATCAACATTGGATGTTGCTCATAGAGTATGGTGGTCTTGGATTCCAATTATAGGAGCTCTATCTTCTTTGATTAATGCTATCAACACTAAAAAAGGTAGAAATGATGCTTCTAAAGAAAAAGGAAATAATGATGCTTCTAAAGAAAAAGAAGATAAATAAAATAATGATAAAATAACAGTAACTAACTTTTGGTTACTGTTATTTTTTTGGGAGTGATTTTAATGAAGGAAAAGACGCATTTGGTTAGAAATCGATGCCTTTTTTCAATTGGTATTATTTTAATTTATTTTGTTTGTCATAGAATTCCATTAAATGGAATTGATATGAGTGCTTATGATAATTTAGGATTGGATTTAGGTTCTATATTGACTTTAGCGGTAAATGGTTCGAACAAAAGATGTTATGTCATGAGCTTAGGCATTTCACCTTATATTACGGCTAGCTTAGTTGTTACTATTTTATATGCTATGCGCTCTAAAGAGGCTAAGGCTCGTACGTCACCTAAGGCGATGAATTATTGGATTACTGCATTTACATTTATAGTTACTTTAGTTCAATCTATTTTTTATGCTCTTGGTTTAAAATATATTGATCGTAATATAATGAGTATTTTGGTTGCTATTTTTGAATTAATGGCAGGAGCGAGTATTGCACAATTTTTATTGATGAAAAATCAAAAGTATGGTGTGGGTGGTTTTGCGCCGATTATCATTGTGAATATGACAGAAACTTTAATTGGCACACTAATGAAATCAACTATAGATGCATTGATGATTCCTCTTGGCATCTCCTTCGTGATGGTCATTATTATGATCTTTATGGAAATGCATGAAAAAAGAATTCCTCTTCAAAGAGTTTCTGTGCATAATGTGCATGCCGAAAAGAATTATATGGCAATTAAATATAATCCAATAGGATTTATGGCGTTAATGTTTGGCTCTGCAATATTTATGATTCCTCAATTAATAATTGCTTTTATTCATTATTTTCATAAATCAGACATTATCAATTTCTTATATAAAAATTTCAATTTATCAACCGTATTTGGTATGAGCGTCTATATTATTATGATGTTTTTGTTTACGATTCTATTAAGCTTATTATTTGTGAATCCAAAAGATTTATCAGACGATCTTCTTCAAAGCGGAGATTGTATAGTTGATGTTCCTGCAGGTAAACCTACACGTCGATATATTCGTAAATGGGTTTTAATATTGAGCTGTTTAAGTGGAGGCATCATGTGTGCTTGTTTAGCACTATGTATGTATTTACAGTATAAAGGTATTGTAGATGCAACAGTGGCCATGCTTCCAACTACATTTATGATGCTTTCAGGATTTGTTTGTAGTATTTATTTAGAAATTCGTGCTTATCGTGATTTTGATTCATATAAGCCATTTATATAGGGGGTAGTATTTATGATGTATTTTGTACCTTCCTGGTATCATGGAAATGAATATAAAGAAAATGAACAATATTTTTATGTGCGTCGTGCAGTAACAGAATTTGATGATAGTGTTAAACAAATTCAGATGTTTAACCGTAATGACATTATGGATTATAAGATTCTGAATTTGTCTTATAGTCCAAACTTTCGTCACTTTCTTCATAGACAGAGTGTATTCCATGCACCATATTGGTCTTGTTTTGATGCAATACAAGAAATTAGACGTACAAAAGTAGATATTCTTTCATATCATGATTTGATGTGGCCAGACCATACGGAATTTGTCTACACACCATTTTGTATTGTGGCATATGTAAATAATATGAAATATGCGGAAGTACACTTTGGTGAAGATGGAAATATGATTGAAGTCTTTTTGTATCAAGAGAATATGATGGTCCGTAAAAATGTATATGATGATCGAGGATTTTTATCGGTTACTATTGTTTATGAAAATAATCAACCAATTTATGAACAATATCTGGATGGAAAAGGGAATTGGAAAATGTGTCATTTCTTTGAAGATGGTCATATTGAAATTAATGGTGAAAATCCATTTTATTTGATTGAAAATAAAAGATTTAAGTTTGACCATTTGAGTTATAATTCCATGGAATCATTGATTGAAGAAGTATTTTCAACATATTTAGATGAAATGACTTCAACAGATGATATTTTCTGTTTGGCTATGCATGTACTACATCATGATATGTTAGAAAAATTGTTTGAAAAACGTAAGACAATCTTATCTTTCTATCAAAATCGTTTGGAATTATTTGAAGATGCTGAATTGAAGTCTTTAATTCGTAATACGAACTATTGTATTGTGGATTCGAAACACAAGATTTCAATGCTAGAAGATTATGCAGAAAAGAAACTTCCAATTGTAGATATTACACCATTTGATACGCGAGCTGATTTTGGGATTAGTCAACAATTAACGGTTCAAAATATTTTGGTTCCTATTGATTCAATTGAACAATCTAAATTTGAAGAATTGATTGTTTTATTCGCATCCTATTTTGAAACAAATGAAACGGCACGAGTTCATTTCTTTACTCGAAATGCGAATTGGGATCGTATAGATTCGGTTTTGAATTTTACTCGTGAAGTACTAAAAGTAAATGGATTAGATGAAAGATTAGCTCGTAAAGAGACGAATGATAAAGCGGAGTTTGATTTGGACGAAGAAAAGAAAGTTCCAATCAAATTCTTCGTAGATCAATGTGTGGATGAATTGAGTATTTCTAAATGTATTCGTGAACAGCGTATTATGGTGGATGTGACAGCACGTCCAGATTTATATTTACAGATTTCATGTATTAGTAGTGCCATTCCTCAAATTGTTTCTTTTAGTACGCAATATGTGCATGATGGAAAGAATGGTTTTATTGTCAAAGAAGTATCTGAAGTATTGAATGGCTTAAAGTATTATTTGGATAATATTACGAATTGGAATAAGTGTATGATTTATTCTTATGAATTAGGTAAGGAATATAATACGGCAAGTTTAATTCGTAAATGGAAGGGAGTTATGAAGCAAGTTGAACAAGATTAGTGTTTTACAAGTCGGAAATGAAGACTTAAGTTTACAACTTCATATTCCTGACTTTGTGGATTGGAATTATGTGGACGATTTAGAAGAAGCTACAGAACGAGGTTATGATGTATGTGTTTTAAGTCGTTGCGTCAATAAGGAAGAGGCATATATCTTACTAAAGAAGATTCGTGCTCATACAATGTTTGTACTAGATTCGGTTGAATTGAAGGGTTGGACAAAATGGATCTATGCTTCTAGAATGGCTAAATACGTAGATATAGTTTCTCTACAAATGTTTATTGATAAGGATATACAGCTTTTCTATTCGCATACTTATGGTGAAAAATTTGTTCCTCAAACTCTATCTATTTCGCAAAGCTTTAAAGGCAGTGTTTTCTGGAATGGCTTTTCAGGTGTTGAACTTGAAGGTGATTATGGGGATGATTTCTATCAAGTGGCGTATTGGAGATATAATATCCCTTTATTTAAAGGTCAAACTTTAGATTTATGGTTAGAATATGAAAAGAATGAGTCGGTTTCGATTGAATTGAAAATCGAACAGTTTGAAGGTGGTTCACTTTCATCCTTACAGAATCGTTGGATCTATTCAGAAAAAGATTTAAGTTCGATTGTTCATTTAAGTAATGATAAGATAGATGGTCCTGTTTTTATTTCTTTGCTCGCAAAGGGTAAGGGTAAATTAAAAATAGTAGGTCTACATGATCGTTATTCTCGTAAAGAATATGGATCTTTTTTACCGGGAGGAATCCGTAAGGTTACATCGAAACGTGAAGAAGTCTTTATGTACTTTGATCCAGGAGATATGAAACCACCTTTGAATGTGTATTTTAGTGGTTATAAGACGCAAGAAGGTTTTGAAGGATTCAATATGATGCGAAATATGGGAGCACCATTTTTGTTGATAACGGAAGCTCGATTAGAGGGTGGAGCCTTCTATTTGGGAGACAAAGAATATGAGAATCTTATTGTTTCTGGTATTCAAGATTGTTTGAAACAATTAGGTTTTGATAGGTCACAATTGATTTTGTCTGGACTTTCTATGGGAACTTTTGGCGCTTTATATAATGGTTGTAAATTAAGACCACATGCGATTTTATTAGGTAAACCCTTAGCTAGTTTAGGAGATATAGCCAGAAATGAGCGTATTTCAAGACCTGGAGGTTTTCCTACTTCTTTAGATGTGTTGTCAAAGAATTGTGGAGATATGAGTGAACAATCTATGGATGTATTGAATCATCGTTTTTGGGATTTGTTTGATCAAACGGATTGGTCTCAAACTAAATTTATTATTTCTTATATGTTAGAAGATGATTATGATATGACGGCCTATAATCGTTTGATTTCTCATATCGATGATGTGGGTGTTGAAGTGATTGGTAAAGGTATTCATGGACGACACAACGATGATACGTATAGTATTGTTGCGTGGTTTAAAAAACAATATGACGAAATACTAAAAAATGATTTTAATCGAGGTGAACCAAATGAAGAATAAGGCATGGAAAGTAGTATGGAATGAAGATGCGTTTGGAACTTATTTATATGGTTCAAAAATTTGGTTTCATTCTCGTGAAGATATTGAATTTGAAAATGAATTGATGCCTCCTGGAACGATTATTAAAGAGTGGTATTCCAAAGTGAATTATCAAATGATGCGAACGGAACCATCTCTTCCAATTATTGATGGGGAGAGTTCTTATCATATTCAAGTGAATATGAGTGATTTTGAATCGTATTTAATACGAATGGTATTTTATGATCGTTATGAAAATGAGGCGGGTACACTAATTATTCGTGAACCGGAAATGGACTTTAAGTGTCCTTTAAAAACATATAGCTATCGTGTACAGTTGATTAATGCGGGTGGTACTAAGATGCATTTTCATTCTTTTGTGATTACAGAAAAGGAAGGGTAAAATGAATAAAATTGATAAGAGATTACACTTTCTTTTGGGTAAAGTCAAAGAGGAGTGTAAAAAGGTTAAAGAACTTAGTGATTATGAATTGAAGAATAAGACCAATGAGTTTAAAAGAAGATTGGCTGAAGGTGAAACTACAGATGATCTTCTTCCAGAAGCGTTTGCGGTATGTTGTGAAGCCGATTATCGTGTATTAGGTATGTTTCCTTATGATGTACAGATTTTAGGTGGTATTGCACTTCATTTGTGCTATTTATGCGAAATGAATACGGGCGAAGGAAAAACTTTAACGGCAACAATGCCTATGTACTTAAATGGATTGACACAAAAAAGTTCGATTTTGGTTACGGCAAATGAATACCTTGCGATTCGTGATGCCGAAGAGATGGGTCAGGTTTATAAGTTTTTAGGTTTGAGTGTAGAAGCAGGTGTAAAGCGTGATACAAATGAAAAGTTAGACAATGATTCAAAAAAGGATGTCTATAATGCGGATATTGTATACACAACACATGGTTCTTTGGGCTTTGATTATTTATTAAATAACTTAGTACAGTCTAAAGAAGATCGTTTTATGCGAGATTTTTATTACGTAATTATTGATGAGGCGGATTCTGTATTATTAGATAGTGCAAGTATGCCTCTAGTTATTTCGGGTTCTCCTCGTGTTCAATCCAATTTATATGGAATAACTGACTTTTTTGTGACGACATTAGTAGAAGATGTTCATTATGAAATTGAAGATAAAAAGGTTTGGTTAACTAAAGAGGGTGTTGAATATGTACAACGTTACTTTAGAATTGAAAATTTATATGGTGAAGAAAACTATGATGTTTTAAGACATGTTGTCTTAGCTTTGAGAGCTCATTTCTTGTTAGAAAAAGATACAGATTATGTTGTCACAGATAATGGTGAAGTAGTACTTCTAGATAGAAGTACTGGACGTAAAATGACAGGTATGAAACTTCGTGGTGGATCTCATCAGGCTATTGAAGAAAAGGAGCATTTGAAGCTAAGTCAAGAACAGCGTTCCGTTGCTTCAATTACGTATCAAAACTTATTTAACTTATTTCCTAAAATGTCAGGTATGAGTGGAACAATTGCGGATGGGAAAGATGAGCTTTTAGAAGTTTATCATAAACAAGTTGTTGTTATTCCACCTAATAAACCTTTAGCTCGTATTGATTTACCAGATCAGTATTTTAAAACGAGTGAAGAACAGTTTGATGCGGTGATTAAAGAAACGGTTAAAAGACATAAAACTGGACAGCCCGTATTATTGATTGCTTCTTTAATTTCGGATACGGAAATGTTGTCAAAATTATTGGTACAAGAAAATATTGAACATAGTGTATTGAATGCGAATAATGCGTTCTGGGAAGCAGAAATCATTAAAGAGGCTGGACAGAAAAATGTTGTAACAGTAGCTACAAGTATGGCTGGTCGTGGTACGGATATTCGCTTAGGACCTGGTGTAAAAGAATTAGGTGGACTTTGTGTATTAGGAATTGGTCGAATGAATAATACACGTGATGAAAGACAGGCAAGAGGTCGTGCAGGACGTCAGGGAGAACCAGGCGTATCCATTTTCTATACTTCATTAGAGGATGATGTATGTGAAATTTTAGGTGAGGATTTTTTGGATAAATATATCGAAAAGGATAAGTATATTTCAAAAAGAAAAATTAAGAAACTGGTTAATAAATCGCAAAAAATAAAGGAAGAGTCGAGCGTTTTCCAAAGGAAAAATTCAGTAGATTATGATAGTGTTATGCAACGTCAAAAAACGATTATGTATAAGACAAGAAATGATTTATTGGATGGTATGAGTTTGGATGAGAATGTCCTTAAGCAGATTTATGTAAATAATATCAATGAATTTACCAAAGATCACAAAAAAATGGATGATAAAACAATGTATCGTTATATCTTAGATAATTTGTCGTATCGACTTAAAGAATTGTCAATTTCTTCTGCCAATAAAAAAGATTATTTAAAACAGTATGCAGATATGGCATTTAAGGATAAGAAACAAGTGTTGGGAAATCGTTTTTCTGAATATTGTCGTCTTTGTACATTAAAAGCTTTAGATGATGGTTGGATTGAAGAGGTTGACTACTTGCAGCAATTGCAGGCAGCGATTTCTGGTCGTTCTACGGCGCAGCGTAATCTTTTATATGAATACCAAAGGGAGGCAAGACTTTCTTTTAGAGATATGGAAAAATCAATAAAAAAAGCGATGATTCGTAATATTTTACTTGGAGAAGTCTCATTTGGTAAAGACAATGAAATGATTATATTGTATCCTTAAAGAAAGGAGTTCTTGATTATGATATATAATTTTAATTTAGGCATTGACTGGGCAAGTAGTGGTGTTGAATATGCCCAGATCTATCGTGCTCGAATGTTTCGTAATATTGGTGTCGATGCCAAGTTTGTATTTACAGATATGTTTCCACAAGAAAATATGGAACATATGACAAAGAATATAGGTTTTTTAGATTCGGAAGTTATTTGGCTATATACGTTCTTTACAGATTTTAAAACAGCACCTGTTACTTATACTTTAAGTGATTTAGAAAAGACATTTACAGATTCAAATTATACAAAAACAAGAGAAGGCAAGATTTGTCGTTATGTGTTTGGTGGAAGTAATAATTTTTATACGGCATATATGGTCAATGATCATGATGATTATGTACATCGTGTAGAAATGGTTTCAGGAGGATGTTTAATTCGTAAGGATTATTTTACATATGGACGTGTATATTCAGAATATTATGCGCCATTAGATAATGCAGCACATTTATATCATCGTCGTTTCTTTAATGAAAATGGTAGTGTTGCCTATGAAGAAATCATTGATGATGATCGTGTGATGTATAAGTTTAAGGATAAGATTCTTTGTTCAAAAGAAGAATTTGTGGGATATATGGTATCTCAATTACATTTAACGAAAGATGATGTCGTATTAATTGATCGTTCTACAGATATTGGTCAATCCATTCTTATGAATTGTAAACCTGCAAGAGTAGGTACAGTCGTACATGCGGATCACTTTAGTGAAAAGGATACAAATGAGGATTATATTTTATGGAATAATTTCTATGAATATGAGTTTAATATGCATAAACATATTGATTTCTATATTTGTTCAACACAAGCACAGAGTGATTTGATGGTTCAACAATTTGAAAAATATTATGGTGTAACACCTTGTATATATACCATTCCAGTTGGATCCTTACCAGAATTGAAATATCCTAGTTCTACTCGTAAACCTTATTCTTTGATTACGGCAAGTCGTTTGGCTAGTGAAAAACATGTGGATTGGATTTGTAAGGCTGTTATTCAAGCACGTAGTGAAGTGCCAGAAGTATCTTTGGATATTTATGGTGTTGGTGGTGAAAGAGAAAAGCTTGAAACTATCATTAGAGATAATAATGCTTCTGATTATATTCATTTAATGGGTCAACATGATTTGAGTGAAGTGTATCAAAATTATGAGGCTTATATTGCGGGAAGCACAAGTGAAGGTTTTGGACTGACTTTAATGGAAGCGGTTGGTGGTGGATTACCAATCATTGGTTTTGATGTTCGTTATGGAAATCCTACTTTTATTCGAAATGGTGAAAATGGATATTTAATATCTTTACCTGAAGAGGATAAAGAAAGAATAGAGGCTTTAAGAAAAGGTATTGTCGATTTATTTAAACAAGACTTAGAGAAGTGTCATTCTGTATCTTATGAAGTAGCTAAGGATTTCTTAACTTGTAACGTACAAGAAAAATGGAGGGAAGCTGTATGTTAGAAACTCCAGTTTTATTATTAGAAAATTTTGATGAAGAGAGTCAAATGTTGTATCAAAGCTTTAGAACTTCTGGCTTTGATGGTCCGGTTTTCACTTTTAGTGATGAAGGCTTTTTACCAGATGATGTGACAAGTATTTATACGTATTATTGTGGTAAAAAAGAAGGAGGAAAAGCTCGCTATTTCAATCAAATTGATGTACCGGATTATTGGGAAATCAAGGCGAGTAATTCAGGTGGTCAAGTCTTTGATTTGAATCATGAAAGAGGTAAGATATTCTTCGCATCTCCTTTACATAAAAGACTTGTGAAGATTGTAGATTGGTATGATGATACGCATGTTGTTCGTGTGAGTGATCATTATAATCAAGATGGGTTCATGTATGCCAAGACAATTTTTAATAAAAAAGGTCAGCTTGTATCTCGTAGTTATTATGATGTGTCTGGCAATGAAAAAGTGGTTGAAAACTTTGTCACACATGACATTATTTTAAATCAAAATGATAAAGTATATATCTTTAAGAATAAAGTGGAATTTGCGAAGCATTTATTTACTGAATTAGATATATATCCAACAAGACTATTCTATAATTCCTTATCAAATCCATTCTTTGTATCTGAAAGTTTAGAAGATACAGAACATAGTGATGTCTTATTCTGGCAAGAAGGATATCGCGAGGATATTCCTGGGAATATGCAGGTTATTCTGGATGGTCATTCTAGAAGAACTTCTAAGATTTATGTTCAGAAAAAGGAAGCGTATGAAAAGCTTATTGAATTAGGGGCAAATAGGGATATTGTGAAACCACTTGGTTTTGTCTACAATTTTGAAAAAGAGAATGGACATTCTAATAATGTCTTGATTTGTACAAATTCAGACCGTATTGAAAAATTAACTGAGTTAGTTAATGCGTTACCTAATATGAAATTTCATGTTTGTGCATTAACAGAAATGTCACAAAAGTTGATGTCTTTTGAAAAATATGATAATGTACACTTGTATCCAGGATGCAAGGCGAGTGAAATACTGAATTTGTTTAACACATGCGATTATTATTTAGATATCAATTATGAAAATGAAATCGTAGATGCCACTAAAGAAGCATTCTTACATAACCTATTGATTCTTGGATTTAATCAAACGATTCATAATCGTAAGTATGTATTGCCAGATTTTGTCTTTGATGCGAATAACTATCAAGATATGATCCGTGTTATTCTTGATGCATCCCATCTAGATATAAATCTAGAAAGACAGCGTAATGTGGCAATGACACAAAATGTGCAAGATTATAAAAATGTTTAGAAGGGAAGAGATTTATGTTTAGTACATTTAACACATTGATGGTAATTGTTGTTTTAGAGGCAATCTGTTGTTTATACAGTATCACTCTAGCTTACTTAAGTGATAAGAAATTTAGTAAGATTTTGAATTTGATTATGGCAGCAATTTGGGCAATCGCAGCCATCTTAAACGTAGTTGGTTTTTAGTTTTAGTTTTTGAAAACATCGCTTTCAAATGGGTCGTTCTCGCCACTTTTGGCTTGAAACGGCCTTTTTTTAGGCCAAAATTTGCATTTTTTTTAGAATTGTGTATAGTATTAATTGTTGTTTTAATTTGTTTGACAACAATTGCCTCGTATTTTATGGGGTTTAAGGGGAAGATTGGAGGGTGTTTTGAACTTTTTAAAAGAAGAAAATTTAGAATGTAGTTTATTAAGAAAAGGGTTAGTTTCAGGTTTATTGATGTCGACATTTGTATTAACATTACTAACAACATCATCAGTAATTGGGGAAGAAAGTAAGGTCTATGCTAAGTCAAATGGCACAGATGAAAATATCTTAATGCGTGTAGACACAAAAAATGGAACGGAAGAATTAAAAGAGAAATTCGAAAAACAGATTCAAGATATCGAGGAAGAATCTAGCAAGAAACAAGAAGAGTCGAAGAGCGTTGAAGAAATGATTATGGAACAGCCAGATTTATTGAATGATATGCAGTTCATTCAAAATAACTATAATGCTGTTACACAAATCGTTTACTCGCAACCATCGCTTTCACAATACATTAGTAATGTGAATGCACTTACTGCTTCTGGCGGTGTTTATTATGGACCAAGTGGTAAAGAAACATACTACAACTTAAATATGTCAGGAGTAGTCGACATTATGCGTGGTATGGGAAACAATGATGCATATTGGGTTCGTGAAGATGGTGCGAAAATGTTGGGGGATTATATTATTGTTGCAGCCGATTTAAACAAATATCCTAGAGGTACAATTGTAGAAACTTCATTAGGAAAAGGAATCGTCTGTGATACTGGAAGTTTTACGCAAAATTCAGATACTCAATTAGATATTGCGACAGACTGGTAATATATATGAGTGTGAAGTAGAAGTCATGTGCTTCTACTTTTTTTGTTTTCCATTAAAAAATGGCATCTAAGGATGCCAAATAGATTATTCTTTTGAATTTATAAATTGTTTTTGTACTTTAGAAACAGGATTGAATGTTGTAAGTCTTTTTGTGTTTATTGTCATACCACCAATGGTTTGGATAAACCACAAGAAGAATAGAATTACAAGAATAGGTATTACACAAGATGTTACGACCATGATGGCTGTTGCTTCCATGAAATTATTTAATGATTGATTAAACATCTTCGTATATTTTTGTGCTGTTGAAGAAAATGCTTCAGCTGCTTTTTCAAAGAAGTTTTTATTTTCTTTATCCTTTTTGATTTTCTTCTGGATGTTGTTCGCGTTATCAATCGTTTCTTGAATACTAGTTTCATAGGTGGCTTCTATTGTCTTAGACAGTTTTACACTACAAGGTACGATTAGACACATTGCTAAAGCCATAATGCCAATCTTAATACATACAATCCTTAACCAATCCCATTTTATGACATTGTTTATAAGCCATGCCAAACATATTATTGGAATGATGTATTTAAAGGTAACCATACAAGTAAGTGTCAAAGCATATTTTTCTAAATAGATAGCTCCTAGAACGAGTAAGAATTTACTACTTAAGTCGGCCAATCCATTCGCAATAGGCGTTCCTGTATCTCCAGGTAAAATAGTAATGGCTGTAGAGATGGCTGCACTTGATGCGGCAAGTGTCATGACCGTATTTCTTTTTTCGTCCAAATATTGAATGGATTGTTCATGAAACTTAGGCGTTGATGTTTTTTGTGCAACCATACAAAAGCTTGATAAACAAATAAGAATGGGTAAGATCCATTTTAAAATGGTTTTGTAGTCAAATGATTTCATTATATCGATTCCTTTCTCTATTTCTAATTTTATCACAAATCATGTATAATCATGTCAGGAGGATTTTATTATGATCTTAGTTATTGTTATTGTTGTTGTTTTAGTTTTATTAGTACTATTCTTTATGTCTAGCTACAATAAACTTGTTCGTTTATCAAATAGGGTAGATGAAGGTTTTTCTACAATGGACGTGTATTTGAAAAAGCGTTTTGATTTGATTCCTAACTTAGTAGAAACAGTAAAGGGTTATGCAAAACATGAGGCGGATACATTGAGTTCAGTGATTGCACAAAGAAATATGGCAAAAACATCTAAGGATGTTATGGATAGTGAAAATAAGATCACAAATGCGATTCACGGTATTTTTGCGGTGGCTGAACAATATCCGGATTTAAAGGCCAACACAAATTTCATGGATCTTCAAAATCAATTGAAGAAGGTCGAGGAGGATATCGCAAATTCTCGTAAATACTATAATGCTTTGGTTCGTGAATATAATGATGTGATTATGAGTGTTCCGACAAATATTGTGGCATCTTTATTCCATTTTGAAAAGAAGACGATGTTTGAAGTGGCCAATGCTTCGGAAAGAGAAAATGTTCAAGTTAAATTTTAAGAAGGTCTTGGCCTTCTTATTCGCATTTATTTTATGCTTTGGATGTATCGATATATATGCTGATGATGGTGGGTATACAATTGATGACTATAAAGTCAATGCGATATATCATTCAAACAATACGATTGATGTGAAAGAAGTGATTGATGTTAACTTTTCAAGTTATCGTCATGGTATTTATCGTAATATTCCTGAAACGATGTATATCAATCGTGATGAAAAGTATAAGTTAAAAATTCAAGATATCAATGTATTAAATGATGAGTATGAAGTAGATAGTGATTCTGGAAATCGTGTGATTCAAATTGGAAGTGCAGACTATACGATCATTGGCCCACACACATATACATTGACCTATACGATTGTCATTCCAGAAGATTATCATTCCGATTTGGATTTCATTTATTATTCGGTACTTGGAAACAATTGGGATACAACCATTTCTCATTTCAGTTTTGATATTCAGTTTGAAAAGGCTTTGACAGAAAATGAGATGTCTAATATTGAAGTCTTTAGTGGAAGTCTAGGAAATCAATCGAATGATTTAAATGTAACTCCAATTATTACTTCGACTTCTATCAGTGGTTCTGCCTATGATATTGGTGCAAAACAAGCCATTACCATCTTTGGTAAGTTAAGAAAAAAATATTTTGTAGGTGCCAAACAAACGACTTCAAAAATTCCATTTATCTTTTTGGGTTTGGCCATTCTATTTGGTTTATACAGTTTGATTCGTGCTCTTCTTTTAAAGAAAACGCATATTACACCGATTGTAAATTTCTATCCACCAAAAGATATGGATCCAGCTATGGTTGGAACGATTGTAGATGAGTCAGTGGATCAAGAAGATTTAATGGCCCTGATTCCATATTGGGCAAGTAAGGGGTATTTAACCATTTCTGAAAAAGAGGATGATTTGGTTCTTACTAAGCAAGAGAATCATGAACCGCCGATTTTAAAACATCAAAAGAAAATTTATAATGGATTGTTTAAAACTAAAAATAGTGTGAGATTATCCAAACTATCAAGTAAGTTTGGTAAGGCTATGGATGATGCCAAAGAAGATTTGAATGATGAATTTAGTGCTGATAAGAAACTATCTAGTATTGATCATGGCTTTGTGACAACCATTCTAGCCTTGATTTGTATGATTGTATGTATCTTATTTAATACAAGATATAGTATTATAGATAATCTGATTGAAACCATTCTTGCGACATTTAGCTTTGTGCTTATGATGGTCATGAATTATTCTGCAGCCGCATCCAATGTATTTAGTAAGAATAAACTGGGTGCATTAAAGAAAGTATTAAGTATTGCGTTTATTTTGATTCTTTCATATTTTGTTTATCGCCAATGTGATTCAATTCTAAGTATTGTTCCATTTGAATTTATGATGATAGGCATTGTGGTTGTTTCACTACCAATTCTTTTGATTTCTAAATTTAATGTGGTAAGTAACTACTTCAAAAGTGTAGCTCCTGAGTTATTAGGTTTTAAAGACTTTGTTGAAAAGGCAGAAGTACCACAATTGGAAAGATTATCTTTAGAAAATCCATCTTACTATTATGATGTCATTCCATATGCGATGGTCTTTGGACTTTCTGAAATGTGGACAAAGAAATTTAGTACGATTCCTTTGGCACAACCAGATTGGTATGATTCTTATTATTCAGATCCATACTCTTCTTATTTCTATTACAGAATGCTGACAAGAAGTATGTATGAACCGATTCATGAGAATTTATTGGATTATCAAACAGAACAAATGAAAAGTACAGCCGATAGCATGGGCTCTAGCTTTGGTGGCTTCTCTGGTGGAGGCGCCGGTGGCGGAGGCGGCGGAAGCTGGTAAGAGATGAACCGTGTACTGTGGTAGGTGTTATGCACCTACATTTTCTTGGTAACATGCAATTAGTTAGGATCACTAAAAGTTGGTTTTAAGAATTGTAGAGTTGAAAACTATGTGAGTGTTTAAAGGTTATCTCTATCTCAGTGTCGAAATCCCTATGGCTTTTAAAGTTTGATTTACTCTTGTCTAATTTGATATATTCAAAGAAAGTTACTAAATATTGGAATGTTGGAATGTAAACAAATTGATTGACTATACAGTAATCTAGGATATAATCTAAGCGCAAGGTAAGATACCTTAACAGTGGGTGTATCTCAGCCCAAAGTGAGAAATTTATTCAGTGAGCTTCTCTTAGCTCAAAATAAGAAATTTACAAGTGAGCGTTTCGCTGCTCTAAATGCGATCTTAACAAAAGCAGGGAATCTGAAAACCCTGCTTTTTCTTGAGGTAATAGATAAATATTAAACTTTATACAGTTTCAGACAAATATATTGATTATCTTTCGATATATGCACCACATTTATTTCATAATAAAAAACCCAATCAAATTCATAATAGGGTATATATAGGAGTCATTTTAAAAGTACATGGAATTGATTATTTTGCTCCTTTATCTTCGTACAAAGAGAAATATAAACAAATGAAAGAAACTTTAGACTTTATTAAAGTTAAAACATATAGTGTAATAAACCTAAATAATATGTTCCCAGTACAATCTAAAGACTATACTTATTTAGATTTTTCAAAAGAACAAGATTTAAATTACAAATCTTTACTTGAATCTGAATATCGATATATAAAATCTATTCAAGGAAAAATTATTAAAAATGCTTCTCTAGTTTATAAAATAAAAACAAGTGGAAAAATAAACTCTTTAACAAAAAGATGCAATGATTTTAAACTTCTAGAAGAAAAATGTCGATTATATAAGTAATAGATAAAAAGTACCTGAATTATTCATGGAAATATTAAAATTCGTAGAATGTTCCTAACTTAAAGGAAATCTACAAATTTTTCTTATCACCCATTGGCTGAAATCATCATATAAGAAAAGCTTCTTTACTATATAGGTGACTAAACTAAAAAAGAAGGAGCCATTACTATGATATTCGTGTTGGATGTGTTTAGGAGTTTTTAATATACGAGATAATGTCTTTGAAAAAAGTGTTCAACTCGTACTAGTGTCGTATACGTCGTAAATTTAAGGTGTAAATTTTCGAAAGGATTGATGATTTTAGAATAACTTCGTATTCTGCACATGAAAGTTACAACAAATACGACGCAAGTGTAAGGTGAAATGCAATTGACGGCTAATTCGGTGCGCCACTAGCGGTCATACCGGTTTCGAATGACGTTTGAATCGGTGCAACATGACGGACAACCGGTGTAATAGGGCCTCCTTAATGCTATAGTTTGACTGTAGTGAAAGGAGGTCTTTTTGTATGCAGAAAAGCACTACAATTATTGGTGTTCTTGAAATGTTAGGAGACGGCTTCTCTTATAACGACATTCGTACAAGATATGCGATTGGTAATAGCACTATCACACAATGGATGTAACTCTTAAACAACTTCATTCTATGACACCAAAAATGGTTGAACAAATGTTCTATCCAAACGCACATCCTAGAAAGGAAGCTCCGTTACCGGATTTTGAGAAAGTCTATAAAAAGCTTACAGATAAAAATTCCAGAGCGAATCTCTATTTTATTTGGATTGATTATAAGAAGTTATATCCAGATGGCTACCAGTACACGCAGTTTAAACATTACTTTAAACTATGGCTTGATGAAAATCATTTGGAAAGCAATCTTAGAATGGCAATCAATAGAGTCCCTGGTGAAATCATGTATATAGACTGGGCTGGCGACACCTTAGATCTCGTATATACTGATGTTCCTGGTGAACTACAGACGGTTCATTTTTTTACAACAACATTAGGTGTAAGTAGTTACTGCTTCGTTATGGCGTTTCCAAATGAACAGACACCAAACTTTCTTCAGGGTACGATAGAAGCTTTAAACTTCTATGGTGGTGTTCCTAAAATTCTGAAGCCAGACAATACAAAGGCTGCTTCTATCAAAAACACAAAAGATGTATTGATTTTAAACAAGGACTATGAAGACTTGCAGGATTACTATAATACTGTAATTGTTCCAGCTCCTCCGTTAAAGCCGCAGGCAAAATCTTCGGTTGAAAATAATGTCAGATGGATAGAAACACATCTTTTGGAAAAATTGAAAGGACGTCGTTTTTCCAGCTTTTCAGAACTGAATACTGAAATATCCATAATCACAGATGAGTTGAACAATCGAGAATTTTCTAAAGGAAAAGGAAACAGAAAAGAAGTGTTTGATAAATATGACAAGCCTGCTTTAAAGCCACTACCACATGAATCTTTAAAGCCATATACATATGTAATCAAAACAGTTCCTAATAATTATCACATTGAATATGATCACCATTACTATTCTGTTCCCCATACTTATTATAAACAGGAAGTTACATTAAAAGCTTCATATTTCGATATTATTATCTGTGATTCTATGAACCATCTGATCTGCACGCATAAGCGTGCTTATAAACCATATCCAAAATATATAACGAAAGAAGAACATATGCCTGAAAGTCATCGTTATTATTATCTGGAAAATAAAATGAATGCAGAATCATACAAAAGTTGGGCAAAGAGTTATGGTCCAAATGTTTACGAATTTATTTGTAAGGTTATCGGCACATTCCGCTATGAAGAACAATCTTATAAGAGCTGTAATGGAATCCTTCATATGTGTAAAAATAATCCAAAAGCATTTTCAGACGTAGCTGCCAAAATCTGTCTGGAATCTCATATCTATAGCTATACAGATTTTAAAAAGATGCTTACTAAATTAATCAATGAAAAGAAAACAAACCGTTCGGAAACTCTTCCAGAACATAAGAATATTAGGGGTAAATCACATTATGAATAAAACAGAAATCAAAGAAGAAGAACAAACAATCTATATGGATCTATATGAGAAATTAAAATCCATGAAATTTTCTGGCATGGCAGAAGAACTTCGCCTTCAATTAGAAAATCCAAGCAGCGATTTAGAATCTTTTCAGGAACGTTTTGAAAAGTTGGTTACAGCCGAATGGAATCTAAGATACAACAAGAAATTTGAGCGTTATTTGAAAAAAGCTAAACTGAAAATACCTGGAGCAACATTTGATGAGAAACTTTATAATCCGGATAGACAACTTGATATACCAACAATCGAAAAGCTGAATACTTGTACATGGATAGATGAAGGAAGAAATCTTGTAGTTACAGGAATGACAGGAACAGGAAAAACATATTACGTGAATGCCTTAGCTGTTGCAGCTTTAAAACAATTCAAAGAAGTAAGATATTATTCTGCTTCCAAACTCTTATTGGAACTTAGTGCTCATGAACAAGTGGATGATTCACTTAAATTTTTAGGCATTATGGAAAATATAGCACAAGTAGACCTACTGATTATAGATGATTTTGGACTTATGAATCTAGATGTTGAAAAATGTAGACATCTATTTGAAATTCTCGATTCAAGAGAAAGAAGAAAATCGACAGTGTTGGTTTCACAAATCCCAGTAAAAGAATGGTACGATTTATTTAAGGATTGTACATACGCTGACGCGTGTTTAGATCGAGTTCTATGTAAAGCATATCGATTAGAATTCAAAGGTGAATCCCTAAGAAATTAAAAAATTTGATACACCGATTGACCGCTACAGATACACCGATGGTGCGCTACACGCGCACCATTTTTCCGTCATATGCAGTGAAACAAGGGTTAAGTGAGATTTTTGTTTGAAATGATTGATTCACAATATGTGGAATGGTCAAGTAGGGCCAATGTGAAGGAAAAAACTTTTGAGATGTGATTCTGATTATCCGAGTATGAAATTCAAAACTTAGTCCGGACTAGCATTCACTAATATATGCAAAAAGATAAAATGTTTAGTGATTATAAGCATAAAAAAATGAGCATCACTATTTGTGACACTCATTTGAATCCGTTTAATTATTGAGCATTCATCTTTTGACGATATAAGTTACGACGATCTAAAGCTGTTAAACCTTTTTTACGGATACGAATGGCATCTGGTGTAACTTCTACTAATTCATCATCGTTGATCCATTCTAATGCTTCTTCTAGGGAGAAGATTTTTGGTGGAGTTAATAACATGGCTTCATCACGACCACTTGAACGGATGGCTGTTAATTTCTTGTTCTTTAATGGGTTAACATCTAAGTCAATGTTTTTAGAGCTTTGACCAATGATCATACCTTCATAAACTGGTGTTTGTGGAGAAATGAATAATTGACCACGTTCTTGAAGGTTCCATAAAGCGTAAGTCATAGCTTCACCTGTTTCAGTGGAAATCATAGCACCTTCCATACGTTGTGCAATTTCTCCTTTATATGGTTCATAACCACTAATACGACGTACTAATGTACCTTCACCATGTGTATCATTGATAAATTCTGAACGGAAACCTAATAGTCCACGAGTAGGTGCTGTATATACGATTTTAACATATCCATTTTCTTCAGACATGTCTTGCATAACACCCTTACGAAGATTTAATTTGTTGATGATTGTTCCTGAATATTCTTCTGGAGCTAAACATACAACTTCTTCGATTGGTTCGACTTTGTGTCCATTTTCATCTTTGTGTAGGATAACCTCTGGCTTAGAAACAGCTAGTTCATAACCTTCACGACGCATATTTTCAATCAATACGGAAATATGCAATTCACCACGACCACTAACTTTGAAGCAATCGGCTGAATCGGTTGGTTCAACCTTTAATCCAACGTTTACTTCTAGTTCTTTTTCAAGTCTTTCTTTTAAGTTACGACTTGTCACATATTTACCACTCTGTCCTGCAAATGGACTTGAGTTAACATGGAAGTTCATAGATAGAGTTGGCTCTTCAATTTCAATGTGTTCCATTGGTTCAATGTGATCGGCTGTACAGATTGTATCACCAATACTGATATCTGGCATACCCGCAATAACAACGATATCTCCTGAATGTGCTTCTTGAACGCTTGTTCTAGATAATCCTTTGTATACGAATAATTTAGATAAGCTTTCTTTGGCATTCAATCCAGATTGGTTACAACGAATATATTGTTGTCCTTGTTTTAAAACACCTGAATATAAACGTCCAATTCCTAAACGACCAATGTATTCATCGTATGCCAAGGCAGATACTTGCATTTGAAGAGGTTCTTCATCCATATCTGGATATACATCGCAATGTTTTAAGATTGTATCGAATAATGGGTCGATGTTGTCGCTTGGAGTTTTAAGGTCGTATTGAACACGTCCTTCTCTAGCTACACCATAAAGGATAGGGAAGTCTAATTGTTCGTCGTTCGCATTTAAGTCTAAGAATAATTCATAAACTTCATCGACAACTTCTTCAGCTCTTTGGTCTTTCTTATCAATCTTGTTGATCAATAGAATTGGTTTTAAACCAATTTCCAAAGCTTTTGATAATACGAAACGAGTTTGAGGCATTGGACCTTCACTAGCATCGACTAATAAGATAACTGTATCTACGGTACGGATAATACGTTCAACTTCACTTGAGAAGTCGGCGTGGCCTGGCGTATCTACAATATTAATTTTTACACCGTTATGAATAACGGAACAGTTTTTAGAATAAATCGTAATTCCACGTTCACGTTCTAGATCGTTTGAGTCCATGATACAGTTAACAACTTCTTCGTTGTCACGGAATACATCACTTTGTCTTAAAAACGCATCGACTAACGTACTTTTACCGGCATCAACGTGGGCGATAACGGCAATGTTAAGAATTTTTTCTTTATTGGACATACTGTCACTCACTTTCCTGTCAAAAACAGTACAATTATAAAGCAAGAAACCTTAAAACTCAATAAAATGTGCTATAATAAAACAAAAATTTTATGAAAGGGGTAACACCATGCAAGTACAATATATAAAAGAGTATTCAAATTGTTTGGATCGTGAAATGGAATATAAAATCTATGGTCAAGGCGGTAAGTTGTGTTTGGCTATTCCAAGTCAAAATGGACGTTTCTTTGAATGGGAAGATCGAGGCATGATTCATGAAGTTTCTAAATGGATTGAAGCCAATCAATTAACGATTATTACGTGTGATACTTTGGATACAGAAACATGGTCTTATCCTTATAATACTAAGGTGCGTATGTTGAAACATGAGTTGTGGTTTGAATATATTCTTTCAGAATTGATTCCTAGTGTACAAGAGAAAATAAATAACTATGATAAATGGATGGTTACTGGAGCAAGTCTAGGGGCAACGCATGCCGCAAATTTGATTTTTCGTTTTCCAAAACAATTCGATACCTTATTAGCCCTATCTGGTATTTATGATACAGAATTATTCTATGGAGATTATCATGATGAAAATACATATCATAATAATCCATGTGCCTATATGAAAAATATGTCTTTAGACCATCCCTATATGGAATTGTATAAACAATCCAAATTGATCTTTTGTGTAGGACAAGGCAATTGGGAACAAGAATGTGTTGAATCCTTAAGACAATTCAGCACCATCCTTTATGATCAACACATCGAGGCTTGGTGTGATTTCTGGGGCTATGATGTCTATCATGACTGGCCTTGGTGGAAGGTGCAACTACAGTATTTCATGGAACAAATATTTAAGGAGTCGTAAGTATGATAAACAAAGTAAAAACAATTAAAAATGAATTGATATCACAAATGAACATGAAAGTTAAAGGAAATATTTATCATTGGACTCAAATTAATTTTGCGTTTAATTCCAACAAAATAGAGGGTTCGAGACTATCGAAGGATCAAACTGAACAAATATTTGAAACAAATAATATGTTTATTGAACCTAAAGATAAAGAATTAGTTCCTTTAGATGATGCACTAGAAGCACGAAATCATTTTCGGTTGTTTGATTATATGTTGAAGACAGTAGATGAACCATTATCAAAAGAAATGATGATTCAAATGAATATGATTTTGAAAAGGGGTACGTCTTATGAGGATAATCCAGCCTATAATGTAGGTGGTTTTAAAGTAAGGGAAAATGGGATTGGAATGATAAATCCTTTTAAAACGACAAAACCAGCTGATGTTGAAACGGAATTAGATGCTTTGTTGGAAAAGTTTCAAAATAAAGGGGTTCTATCATTTGAAGATATTGTAGAATTCCATGTTTGTTTTGAAAGAATACATCCGTTTGGAGATGGAAATGGACGTACTGGACGAATGATTATGTTTAAACAATGTCTACAGAATAGTCATATTCCATTTGTACTGTTAGATCGAGATCGTGCATTTTATCTGCGTGGCTTAAAAGAATGGGATTTTGAAAGAAATTATTTGATTGATACTCTTTTAACGCAACAAGATATTTATGCATCTGTTTGCGAACAATTTGATATATTTAAAGATTTTGGTCAAAAAGAGTTGTCAAAAAATAAGATTGTTGATGAAAACGAACAATATGTTTTGTTTGAAATAGATGAAGGAATGTATCAACTTGTAGCGGATGATCAAGTCATTGGTGAAACAGAAAAAAATACTATTAAAGATGCATTAGAGTCAATCAAAAGCCAAAAAGTCAAATTAGAGTTTTAAAGGAGTAGCGTGTATAAACTCCTTTTGTGTTAGATGACCTTATGTTCGAGCCACTTATTTGATTTAAAACGAGCTAAGAATATAAAGGAACGAATTGTCCAATCGGATTCCATACCAATCCATACAGCTAAAGGTCCCATGTGGAATTATGGAACAAATATTAAAGGAAATATGACAAAAATTAAAAATGAATTGATTTCACTATGACATTACCATTTTTGAATCAGAAGGGCTCAATTAGTGCTTAATAATTTCCTTGCATTTTCACAGATGTGTGGTATATTACCAGTGACGAAGGTCGTCATCAGACGGCAAACTAGCGAATCACTATCGTAACCAATCGATAGGGCTCGCTTTTTATTTTTGAAAAGACTCAATATTCTTATATTTTTTGTGATTATAAAAATTTTGAATTGTTTTCCATTATAGTTTGAAACATAAAATCTAAAATCCGTTTAGATTTTGAATTAACGCTATTTACATCCATATTAGCTTTTAAATCAGAAATCTCAATTTTAGAAAATTGCTCATCTAACAACTTTAAAGTGATGAATAATTTCGAATCTTCTATCTTTTTGTTTGTCATTTCTGACATTAAAAAAGGCAACAAGGGTTCGTAGTGATTAATAATATTTCTCATTTGGCGTATTAGTTCTATATGCCCTGAAAAACTAATGATATCTTTATTGTCAATTTTTAATTTGTTGGAATTTTTCATGGCTGCAACTATTCTTTTTTGAGATACTGTATCCAACATCAAAAATAAAGTCTGAAGTTCCCCTAATGTAAGTGCATTTGGAACAATCCACAAGGGAACTTTTTTAGTTTCTTTTGATAAGTAATGCAAGACTAATTTGTTTTTACATTTTTCAATTTCATCTAGTTTTGAACCATTTATGTGTTCTCCTTTACCTATTTGATAAATGTGCTCTAGCAAATCTCTCTTTCGCTCTAAATTATATGTGTCATTCTTCTTGTCGGTAGAATTTCGAGCGATTTTTTCATAAATGTAAAAGTAATTCCCGCAAAATCTAGGACACGTAACTCCATTTTCTAAAAAGTCTTTAATTTCCTTTAAATAAATAGTACATGTTATATCTTTTGAACAATCCTCACAGTTAACATATTTCAGACACATTTCGTTAAAAACCACTACCTTTAATTTCTTTTCAAATAGGCCTATTTTTTCATACATTAACTTACTGAATTCATCATCAATTTTTATTATATTTATAAGTTCTTTGAAGTTGTGTTCTTTTTTATATATTAATTTTCCTTTGTTGTTTCTGCCTGTTGAAAAAAATTGCTTGTAGGGGTTGATCATAGATATGTAATTTCTCTCAGAAAAGTAATGTTTATCTTCATCATCCACAATAATCTTTTTTGATTTGTATAAGTATTCAACCATTTCATCAATTGATTTATATGTTTTGATTTCTCTTTTCTTATTCATCTGTAATACTCCATTTCTTCATTTTATATATTATCATGTTATCATGTTGTCAAAATAAATACGATATTGCACTAAAAAAAGAGTTGCACAAATATATGCATCTCATAGATATTAAGCGTGAACTACTCCTTTTGTGTTAGATGATGTTATGTTCTAGCCATTTATTCGATTTAAAACGAGCTAAGAATATGAATGAGCGAATTGTCCAATCGGCCCCCATACCAATCCATACGGCTAAGGGGCCCATATGAAAAGTATGAACTAAAAAGATAGTAACTACAACTTGGCAAATCCACATAGATAGTGTGGATGTGATCATACTAAATTTTACATCGCCAGCCGCTCTCAGGCCATAGCCAGGTAAGAATGAGGGTGTCCAGAAAATCATCTTATAAGTGAAGACAATGCGTGTTAGCCAAATGGCTAGTTTTGCGCTTTCTGTCTCCATTCCCGCAAGGCTTGTGATTTGTTGAATAAAAAGCATGATTATAGCGCAGAATATAATATATACGGTCCAAGCAAGTTTGGTTAATGAAATCGTATAGTGTCTAGCTTGTTCGTATTCTTTTGCACCTACACATTTTCCTACGACGCTGATCATACCAAGTCCTACACCGATACTTGCTTGACATGCAAAGCTTTCAAGCATGGCAACCATAGCTTGTGCGGCAATAGCTGTTGTTCCCATTGTAGATACAGTGGATTGAATGACGAGTTTTCCAAATTGAAACATCCCGTTTTCAATACCGGTTGGAATACCGATTTTTAATATTTTTGTGATTGTTTCAATTTCTGGACGGATACTTAAATAGGAATCAATATATAAATCTTGTTTGGCTGTTTTAAAAGAATTAAGATAATGGCAGCACTGATGATTCTAGAAAGAAGTGTAGACAAGGCAGCTCCAGCTACACCTAAATTTAGGATAAAGATGAAAAAGATATTTCCAAGTATGTTTAGAATGTTAGAGCCAAACACAATGGCCATGGGAAATCTTGCGGCACCTGCATTATATAGGGCAATGAATGGATAGGACAGGGCTGTGATGAATAGATAGCTTAAAGAATTGTCCATCATACTTTTTTCTACGGATCCAAAGATTAGGCTTAATAGGGATCTTCTGAATAGAATGCAGGGTAGGGTAATCAGAATAGAGATAAGGGTTATGGAAAAAATCAATTGTTTTAAGGTTTGGTTGGCCTTTTCTTTTTGGCTTTATCCTAAGTATTGGGCGCAGATGATGGCGCCTCCAGTTGCCATGGCGGCAAATATATTGATGATCAAAATATTTAATGAATCGACAAGGGAAACAGCAAAAATAGCGGCCTAACCTATGTTGGTAACCATAATGGTGTCAACATAGCCCGTTAATGCGGTTAAAACTTGTTCGAACATCAACGGAATTAATAATTTTTTTAATTGTTCTTTGGTGTCCATAATCAAAACTCCTTTAAAAATAAAAAGATATCTTTCGATATCTTAACCTACAAGGACTACATCACGGATGTTTGGTACTTCTTCAAGTAATAATTCTTTGATTCCACCTGAGAAATCTTCAGAGGCCATCATGCATCCTTGGCATGCGCCTTTGAAAGACACATAAACAACATTGAATTCATCAACTCCTAATAGTTCAATGTCGCCTCCGTCATGTTGGATATATGGACGAATCTTATCCAAACAATCATTAACAGCTTTACTATCTACTACAGTATCCATAAAATAACACTCCTAACTTATAAAAATAGTGGACATAAAATCAATGGGACAATAAGTCCTACCACAAATCCTCCAATGACTTCGACAAATTTATGACCAAGAACATTTTTTAATTTTTCTTGATAGATTGGATCATCAAAACGAAGTCCTGTCATTTCACGTAAATCTTTGACTAATTGTTGCGTTAATTCAATGTTTTTACCTGAATAATAGCGGACGTGACATGCATCATACATGACGATAAAGGAAAAGATAGTGGTTACGGCAAATATGGCTGAATCAAAGCCTTCCTGAATTCCTATGGAAAGGGAAAGGGCCGTTACGGTTGATGAGTGACTGCTTGGAAAGCCGCCACTTGCGATGACCCAGTGTAAATCCCATTTGCCAGTTCTATAATAATATACGACCGTTTTTCCGACTTGTGCAAGCACATTGCTCAAAAGAGCTGTAACAAGTGGATATAAGGACGATGGTATCATAAACTCACACTCCTAACAAAAATCATTATATCACACATTGTTAATTCGTGGTATAATCATCCTTAGGATAGCTATGGAGGGAAAATAAATATGATTACGTTAGATTTAAATCATGCTTTCTTAAAAGAAGATGTAAAGGCTTATCAAGATCAAGTTCGCGCAATTGATGAAGCTTTACAAAATGGTACTTGTAAGGGTAACGACTTTATCGGTTGGCTAAACTGGGCTAACAATTACGATAAAGAAGAATTTAGTCGCATTAAAGAGGTTGCCGCAAAAGTACGTGAAAACACAGAAGTATTCGTTGTATGTGGTATTGGAGGATCTTATTTAGGTGCTCGTGCTGCCATTGAAATGATGAATGGTTTATATGGTGACAACAAGCCTGAAATTATTTATATGGGAAACACTTTCTCATCTACTTATATTTCACAAGTTATGAACTATATTAAAGATAAGGAAGTTACTGTAAATGTTATTTCTAAATCTGGAACTACAACTGAAACAGCATTGGCTTTCCGTATCTTGAAACAATTTATGGAAGAAAAATATGGTGAAGATGCGAAAAATCGTATTATCGCTACTACAGACAAAGCTAGAGGAACATTGAAGGCTTTAGCGGATAAAGAAGGATATGAAACATTTGTAATTCCTGATGATATTGGTGGTCGTTTCTCAGTAATTACACCAGTTGGATTATTGCCAATCGCAGTAGCTGGAATCGATATCGATGCTTTGATGAAAGGTTTACATGATGGTATGGGTGAATATGGAGATGCAGATCTTGAAAAGAATGCAGCTTATCGTTATGCAGTAGCTCGTCGTATTCTTCAAAATCAAGGATATGATGTTGAACTATTAGTAAACTATGAACCTCAAATGCAGATGGTTGCAGAATGGTGGAAACAATTATTTGGTGAAAGTGAAGGAAAAGATGGAAAGGGTATTTTACCGGATTCAGTATGCTTCTCAACAGACTTACACTCTTTAGGACAATTTGTTCAGGAAGGTAAGAAAGTATTGTTTGAAACAAACTTATATGTTGAAACACCAATGATCGATTTAACATTCCCTAATGATGAAGCAAACGAAGATGGAATGAACTACTTAGCTGGTAAGAGTGTTGACTGGGCTAATAAAATGGCTGCCAAAGGAACATTACAAGCGCATGAAGAAACTGGTGGAGTTCCAAATATCTTATTAACTATGCCAGGTATGACTTCTTATGATTTTGGTAATATGTGTATGTTCTTCTTCAAGGCCATCGCAATGACAACTTTGATGAATGATTCAAACCCATTCAATCAGCCTGGTGTTGAAGTTTATAAAAAGAACATGTTCAAATTATTAGGTAAAGAATAATAATGAAAATAGAGATGTAAGCAAGTGTTTACGCAATGTCATTAAGTTAAGAAATGGCATCTTTTAAGAGGAACACAAAAAATGTGCT
>OLGF01001129.1_pt1 | contig 30094 bp, 16 predicted proteins | sample 1604971 | NCBI WGS metagenome assembly OLGF01 (sample SAMEA3888902, study PRJEB22519) | human gut metagenome | biome: human gut; feature: human-associated habitat; material: faeces | place: Denmark | collected 2011 | reverse complement strand
TAACAAGGGCTTATAGCCCTAGAGCAAACCACCCGTTGGACGGGTGGTCCTGATTTCTTATATTTTGCCTCATAATCCCGCAGGCTTACAAGCGCTTCTTTCGACATCGGAATCAGCGCGATCAGGTTGAAGACGGTCATCAGACCGACACCGACATCACCGAGATCCCAGACAAAGGTGTAGGCGGTCAGTCCGCCGACAAACATCATGATCAGGGCGAGAATTTTGTACGCCGTCTGGGCGGCCCAGGTGTCTCCGAAGAGGTAGCTCACATTGGAGCGGGCATAGAAGAGGATGCCGATGAAGGTAGTGAAACTGAACAGCCACAGGATTACGGCTATGAAAATGACGCCTAATTCCCCGAAATGCCAGCTCATCGCCGCCTGCAGCAGATCCATGCCCTCCAGACCGGAGATTTTATCAGCCGGGACCAGCAGCATGATCATGGCTGTACAGGTGCAGAGAAGCGTGTCGATGAAAACGCCCATCGCCTGCATCAGTCCGACTTTGGCAGGATGGGAGGTTTCTGCCGTCGCTGCCGCACACGGGGCGGAACCGCTTCCTGCTTCATTGGAGAAAAGTCCCCGTTTGACACCGTTCATCAATACGGCGCCGAAGCCGCCTGCGATTGCCTGGCGCAGACCGAGTGCTTCCTCAAAAACGCGGGCAAAAACGCCTGGAAGCTGGCGGAAGTTCACGATAATTAAAAACAGGGTCAGGATAATGTAAATGCCTGCCATGATCGGAACCAGCAGATCCAGAACCCTGACGGAGGCATTTTTCCGAAGAACGATGACTGCCGCAAGGAGAACTAAAAACAGGCATGAGTAGATCGGCGGGATGCCGAAAGCATTCTTAAAAGAAGAGGTCACGGAATTACTGATGACCTGGCTGATACCGCACCAGCAGATCAGACCGGAGAGCGCAAACAGTACGGAGAGAAGATTTTTCTTCGAAACCGGCGTTCCCTGTTTCTGGCGTTTGCTGTTGATCCAGTCGTGAATGTAGTAAGCAGGACCGCCGCGGTAACCGCCGTAGAGCGGATCCGGCTGTTTGTGAAGCTGGGCTAAGGTCGCCTCGATGAAAGCGGTTGCCGAACCGAGCAGCGCGGTTACCCACATCCAGAACAACGCACCGGCGCCTCCGGCGGAGAGAGCAGCAACGATACCGACAAGATTTCCCATACCAACGCGGGTCGCAGTTGACACGATCAGTGCCTGGAGTGCGGAGAGAGAGCCACCCTTGTGTCCGGTTTCGGCCTTTTCCAGCAACGCGCGCAGCATATCCGGAAGCATTCGGATCTGCAGGAACCGCGTCCGGATAGTACAGAAGATACCGGTCGGGACGAGCAGAAGAACCAGAAGCGGCAGGTTGATGGTTGTTCCGCCAGGAAGCGGCAGATGAATCCAGTCACCCCAGAGGAAATAGTAGGTTTTTTCGATTAAATTGATAATTGTGTTCATGTTTTCACCCCAAAATTTTATATAGTAAAGGTGCGCCCGCAGGTGCTTGACGCTTGATTGAAAGATAGTTATAATGAGTGGCAGGGAGTTTTCAGACTCTCAGTATCATAAGGAAAAGGAGAATTCATATGCAGTACGCAATTGCACATTTAGATCCGAATGAGGACAATCCTTCCATGGAAGAGAATCCATGCATTAATGTTGATTTTGAAAACGAAGAGGAATCATGTCTGGAAGCTGCAACCATGATGATGGATGAAGGCTACAAGATGGTAACTCCATTTTTCATTGAGGACGGCGGCAAAGCGGGCACATACTCCTGGGAGTATGTCAATGCCCATCTGGTTGTCCGTACCAAATAATGTTTCACGTTGTTGTTTAAAACTGTATTGTTTTAAAGTGCGTGAGACTTAAAATGCCGGAAAGAGAAGATCTTTCCGGTTTTTTATATTTACATGTTAGCTGTCCTTGCACGTTTATAATAACTATTTCTTGAATATGTAATTAAATCTACTTATTTATATTTCGTATTGTACCGCACAGTTGAGGAAAGTGCAAGGGGAAAATGAGGGATTGTTACTGGAATTTTAAATAAAGATAAATAGTAATAAGTTGAAAGTCGAGTGTAAATCTCCTATAATGGACAGAAGAATCTTCAGGCAGAAAATGGCATACAGGGAGGCAGATGGAGACGGAAAAGAAACAGACAGATGAAAAAAAGAAACTTCGAACCGGATTTACGACCGGAACCTGCGCGGCGGCGTGTACGCGGGCGGCGGTGTTGTTTCTCTGCACAGGGGAAGCACCTGCGGCGGCAGAGACAGTGACACCTTCCGGCGTCCGGGCGATTCTGCCGATTGTCCGGGCAGAGCGGGAGGAAGATAGCGCAGTATGCGGTGTACAGAAGGACTCCGGTGACGATCCGGATGTGACGAATGGGACATTGGTTTGTGCACGGGCCGTCCTGGCTTGTCATGATAGCATAACTGAAAGCGGTTACACAGATCCGGCGTATCCGGGAATTGAGGTAACCGGCGGCGAGGGTATCGGCATGGTGACGCGGGACGGTCTTTCGTGTCCGGTGGGGCATTACGCGATCAACCCGGTACCGCGGACGGCTATTTTCCGGGAGGCGGCTCTGGCACGCCGGGAGGCGGGCATGCCGGAGTTACCTTTGCGGATTGAGATTTCTATCCCTTCCGGGCGGGAGCTGGCGGAGAAAACGTTTAACCCGCATCTGGGGATCATTGGTGGTATCTCGGTGCTTGGTACAACTGGGATTGTGAACCCGATGAGTGAGGCGGCATTGGTTGAGACGATCCGGCTGGATATCCGGGTGCACGCCCAGGAGGATGTTTCGCTGCTGGCAGTGGCGCCAGGCAATTATGGAGAACGATTTTTAAAAGAAGAAACCGGGCTTTCGATGGAAAATTTCATCAAGTGCAGTAATTTTATCGGGACCAGCTTTAAAATGCTTTCACAGGAAGGAATTCACCAGGCGCTTTTGGCAGGGCATGTTGGAAAACTGGTCAAAGTGGCAGGTGGTGTGATGAATACACATTCCCGGTATGGTGACAGGCGGATGGAGATTTTGTCTGCATGCGCGCGGACTGTTGGATTTCCGGAGGCAGATGCCCTGCTGCCGATGAATACGACTGAGGAAGCGGCAGATTTCCTATATGAACATGGATATCTGAAACAGGTCATGGAGCAAGTAGCGAATCAGGTCAAAGCGGTATTGGAAGAAGAGAGCGGCGTTCAGACGGAGGTAATGCTATTTTCGAGCAATTATGGACTGATGGCGCGGACAGCTGGGGCGGATGCGTATGTGCGGGAGTTGCTGGAGATGGAGAGGCATGGAAGTAATGATAGATAGAAGAATCATAAATTACGAAAAGTTGAGATTCGAATATTAAATAAAAAAGGAGAAATCACATATATGGTATATTTCGTCGGAGCAGGTTCGGGAGCGCCAGATTTAATCACAGTGCGGGGAGCACGCCTTTTGAATCAGGCAGACCAGATTATTTACGCAGGTTCTCTGGTCAATCCAGAGCTTTTGGATTATAAAAAAGAATCAGCCGTTGTCTATGACAGTGCGAAAATGACGCTGGAAGAAGTAGTCGAAAAGATCCAAGAAGCGGAATCGACGGGTAAGATGACGGTGCGGCTTCACACGGGCGACCCCTGCGTGTATGGTGCGATCCGGGAACAGATGGACGAGCTGGACAAGTTAAATATCTCTTATAAGGTATGCCCGGGCGTCAGCTCTTTCTGCGGCGCGGCATCTGCATTGAATCTGGAATATACCTTGCCGGGCGTTTCGCAGAGCGTGATTATCACCCGGATGGCGGGGCGGACGCCGGTGCCGGAGCGGGAGAGCATCGCGTCGTTTGCAGCGCATCATGCGACTATGGTTATATTTTTAAGCACGGGAATGCTGAAGAAGCTTTCGGAAGAGCTGATAAAGGGAGGATATGAGGCGGACACGCCGGCGGCGATCGTGTACAAAGCGACCTGGCCGGATGAAAAGCGGGTTGTCTGCACGGTTGCCACGCTTGCAGAGGCGGCAGAGCGGGAAAATATCAAAAAAACAGCTCTGATTATCGTCGGGGATGTGACTGCCCAGGCGGGATACGAGCGCTCACGTTTATATGCGCCAGAATTCACAACTGAATTCCGTCAGGGGACGGATGGTTTTGTATATGAGTAATAGAAAGGGATTGTTATAAATGGAGCAGTTGAAACTTCGGGTCAGGAACGGTATCTGCATTTGCTTTACTGCACAGGGAAAAGAAACGGCGACGCGCCTGCTGGAGAAATTAAGCCAGCAGATGGAAGAGGCGTTTGACTTTTTAGATTATACAGGATCCGAACATTCGAAACCGCTGAAACAGGTGGTCAAGGAAGCATTTCAGGAGAAGGAAGCAATTTTGTTTGTCGGGGCGGCGGGGATTGCAGTCCGTTTGATTGCGCCGTGGGTGCAGGATAAGCTGAAAGATCCGGCGGTGCTGGTGATCGATGAGCAGGGACGTTATGCGATCCCGATTTTGTCTGGACATGTGGGCGGATGCAATGAACTGGCAGAGGCAGCGGCGCAGATTCTGGGGGCAGAACCGGTAATTACGACGGCAACGGATCTGCGGCAGGCATTTGCAGTTGATGTATTTGCAGCGGAAAATGAGCTGGTGATCAGTGACCGGGAACTGGCGAAACAAATCTCTGCGGCGGAGCTGCGCGGTGAAAAAATTGGCTTTTTCAGTGATTATCCAGTAGATGGAATCGTTCCGGCAGAGATTACTCCGGGCGTATGGCAGAAGGAAAACATCTATGTGACGCTGAAACAGGGCGGATGCCCGAAAAATGCCCCAGCGTCTCTGGTGCGCCGGGATATGGTGATTGGGCTGCAGGAGAAGAAGGAACAGCGGGATGCAGCCAAAGCAGCGGCGGTAGTGGCAGTGGAAACCGGCGATTCGGCGAAGGCGGCTGAGATAGATATGTCTGTCGGAAAATCCGATATAGGATCGCTTGGGCAGAAAAGTGAGCAGAAGAAAGAGCAAAGTTATGAGCCGGAAAATGAATCAGGTACGCCGGAACTTCTGCGCCTGTATCCGCGAACGGTTGTTCTTGGAATGGGATGCCGCCGGGATTCGTCCCTGAATGCTGTCCGGGAGATGGCAAGAGTGGCACTTTCTCGGGCGATGATTGATAAAAGTGCGGTGCGGGCGATTGCAACGGTGGATCGGAAGAAAAATGAGATGGCATTTCTGGCGCTTGCGAAGGAGTGGGATGTGGAACTGTGGAGTTTTACCCCGGAAGAGCTGGAGAGTGCCGGTACGAAGTTTGCAGAATCGCCGTTTGTGCGGAAGACAGTAGGGGTAGGAAATGTTTGTGAGCGTGCAGCCGTCATGGGGGTGCGCCGGATTTACCGGGAACGGGAGATGGATGAGAAAAATCTGCCTGCGATCGATCTGAGAGTACAGAAAATGGCATTTAACGGTGTAACGGCAGCAGTAGCGGTTCCGGCATCGGAGCAAGTAAGGAGGCAGCAGTGGAAGAAAAAAAATTATACGTGATCGGAATTGGACCGGGGGCGAGAGAACAGATGACGGTCCGGGCAGACCGCATTTTGCGGGAAAGCCAGGTGATCATCGGTTATACGGTATACGTGGACCTGGTAAAAGAATTTTATCCACAGGCGGAATTTCTGACAACGCCGATGCGCCAGGAAAAGGAACGCTGTGAGATGGCATTGAAAGCGGCGCAGGATGGTCGGAAAACAGCAATGATCTGCAGTGGGGACAGCGGCGTCTATGGCATGGCGGGGCTGGTGCTGCAGATGGCAGAGGCGTACCCGGATGTGAACGTGGAAGTAATTCCAGGAGTGACGGCAGCGCTGGGAGGCGGAGCCATTCTCGGTGCACCGTTGGGACATGATTTTGCGGTGATCAGCCTGAGTGACCTTCTGACGCCGATGGAAGTGATCGAAAAAAGGCTGCGTGCAGCGGCGGAAGCGGATTTTATTATCTGCCTCTACAATCCATCCAGCCGGAAACGCCACGATTATCTGGAGCGTGCCTGCCGGATTCTTTTAGAGTATAAAAGAGGTGAGACTGCCTGCGGATATGTACAGAATATTGGCCGCGAGGGCGAGAGCATGCACCTTCTGACACTGGCAGAACTGGAAAAGACGCCGGTGGATATGTTTACGACCGTATTTATTGGAAATAAGGAAACGCAGATGTTAAATGGATGTCTGGTGACACCGAGGGGATACCGCGATGTGTAAAATATGGATATTTGGAGGAACGACAGAAGGGCGCCTGCTGGCGGAATATTGCAGCCGGGAAAAGATTGAGGCGTGGGTCAGCGTGGCTTCGGAGTATGGAGAGGAGCTTTTGCAGGAGGAGCTGATGGAGTCTGGGAATGCAGGGAATCCAGATTTGAACCACAATACGAAGGAAAGAGGGCAATGCGCTGACAAAGAGATTTGTTTTGCAAAGAAAAGCTTGAAAAATGTTCAGGCATCCTCAGTGATAAAAGTCTTACGCGGACGGATGGATCGTTACCAGATGGAAGAATTTATCCGAAACCAGGGGATTCATCTTGTGATCGATGCAACACATCCGCATGCCAGACTTGTTTCAGAAGAAATCCAGGAAGCGTGCGGACGGACCGGTGTCCGCCTGGAACGGTGCCTGCGCGCAGAGGGCGAACAAAACAAAGCACGTGATTGGGTCGAGGTTGATTCCATTCAGGAGGCAGTGTCATTTCTTTCTTCTGTTTCCGGCGTGATTTTTGCCACAACCGGCAGTAAAGAACTGGAAGCCCTGTGCCAGATACCAGATTATCAAAAACGGGTGTATGCGAGAGTGCTTCCAACTTCGAATGTTTTGAAGAAATGTGAAAAATTGGGGATAACTGGCAGCCATCTGATTGCGATGCAGGGACCTTTTTCCACCGAAATGAATACGCTATTTCTCCGACAAACAAAAGCGGAGTGGCTATTGACGAAAGATTCCGGGCGTGCGGGAGGATTTCAGGAAAAGGTGGAAGCGGCGCGTGAAAATGGAACCAGAGTGGTTGTGATCCGCAGACCGGAGGAGAATGGCATTTCGCTGGAAGAGGCGATGGAGGTGCTGAAGAAAGCGGATGAGGGGAAGGTTGGAGAGTTAAAAACACATTTGATTCTGGCGGGAATTGGCATGGGACAGCCGTCCCAGATGACAGGGGAAGTCCTTCGGGCAATTCGAGAGAGTGACGCCTTGATTGGCGCGGGGCGTATGCTGGAATCCGCGGAGAGAGCGCTGCAGAATGATTTGCTGATTAGCAAGGAAGGAAAAGCTGAAAACAGACAGGAATCAGCGGCTGCGGTGGAAAAAGAAACGAAGTGCTATAAAGCATATCTTCCTGACGATGTGATACAGATTGTATCGAAGCACCCGGAATGGAAGCAGGCAGTCATCCTGTATTCGGGTGATACCGGCTTTTTCAGCGGGGCATCCAGGATGGCAGAGCGGCTGCGGGAAGCTGGTTATCCATTTACCGTCTATCCGGGTACATCCTGTGTCAGTTATCTGGCGGCACGCCTGGGGACGCACTGGGAAGATGCGGCGATTTATTCCGCACATGGAAGAGAATTGTCTGTCGATCGGGTGATGAAACATCTGTGTGATCCAGAAGAACCGGCTAAGCGTGCGTTTATCCTCATGGGCGGCAAAAATGGAGCTGGACAGTTTTGTGAACGTCTGACACAGGCGGGATATGGAAATGTACAGGTGACGGTTGGTGAAAACTTATCGTACCCGGAAGAGCAGATCCGGAGCGGAACCGCGGAAGAAATGAAAAAATTGGAATTTGCGGATTTGAGCTTGATGCTGCTGGAAGTCACGGATGAAATAAAGAATGTAAAGCAGCTGAAAAGGTTTGAACAAGAAGATAAACGTTTGCTTCCTGCAGATTCTGTCGGAGTATTTCCACGTATCATGCTTGCCGCCCCCAAAAGCGGCAGTGGAAAAACCCTTCTGACTTGCGGGCTGCTTGAAGTCCTTCGCCGCCGCGGTCTGAATCCGATCGCGTGCAAATGTGGACCGGACTATATCGATCCAATGTTTCACCGCTATGTGCTCGGCATTCCTGGGCGAAATCTCGATAGCTTTTTTCTGCCGACGGAAGGCGTGCGGAAGGTTTTGGTGGATGCAGTGCGGGAAGAACAGGCGGGAATCGCAGTTTTAGAGGGTGTCATGGGCTATTATGACGGCTTGGGCGGAACAGAAACGTCCGCCAGCAGCTGGGAGATTGCAGAGATCACAGACACGCCGGCAATTCTGGTGCTGGACTGTAAGGGCGCATCGTTGTCGGCGGCAGCAATGGCATCTGGATTTTTACATTTCCGGAAAAAAAGCCATATTGCCGGAGTAATTTTGAACCGGGTTTCTTCGATGTATTATGAGCGGCTGGCGGCAGCCGTGGAAGAGGCGTCGGGGCTTCCGGTGCTTGGTTATCTGCCGGAATCCGAGGAATACCGCATGGAAAGCCGCCATCTGGGACTTTTTCTGCCGGGCGAGATCGATCGGCTGCGCGAGCGGATCGGGCGATTGGCAGATCAGATGGAAAAGTCGATCGCGGTGGAGCGGGTGCTGGAAGTGGCAGGGATGCTTCCATTGAGGATAGAAAACAAAGAGAAAGAAAAAGCAGAAAACGAATCAATGAAGGCGGAAAGTATAGCGAAATTCCCAGCATGTCAAGAGCAAAAAGTCACCTCGCGCGTCCGCATCGGTGTTGCCCGTGACGAGGCATTCTGCTTCTACTATCAGGAAAATTTCCGCCTTCTGGAACAGATGGGGGCGGAGCTGGTTTATTTCAGTCCACTGAGGGATAAAAAAATCCCAGACAGAGTGGATGGGCTTTTATTTGGCGGTGGTTATCCGGAGAATTATGCACGGGAGCTGGCAAAGAACGCGGCGATGCGTGAGAGTATCCGGCGGTCGATTGCGGCGGGAATGCCGTTTCTGGCGGAATGCGGTGGATTTTTATATTTACACCGTACTCTTGAAGGAAGCGATGGAAAACACTGGGAAATGGCTGGCGTTTATCCATTTGACGCTTACCGGACGAACCGCCTGCGCCGGTTTGGCTATGTGCGTCTGCTGACCTCATCCGGTCAGGAAATTCACGGGCATGAGTTCCATTACTGGGAGAGCGAAGATCCGGGCACCGACTGGGAGGCAGTCAAACCGACCGGAAACCGAAGCTGGCGCTGCATCCATGAAAAGGGAGGACAGATTGGCGGATTTCCGCATCTCTATTATGCATCCTGTCCAGATTTTTTGCGAAAATGGCTGGATGTATGTGCCAAAGGGAGCCAGAAAAAATATATCAATTGAGTGAATTTATATGAGAATCTAGAAAATGGGGAGTAGCAAATGCGAGATGAATGGTTTATCCGGGGCAAGGTCCCGATGACGAAGAGTGAGGTGCGGACCGTGTCATTGTCCAAGCTGGAATTGTATGAGGACTGTGAGTTCTGGGACATTGGCGCGGGAACGGGTTCTGTCAGTGTGGAAGCGGCGGTAAGCTGTCCGGGGATTCATGTGTGTGCGTTTGAATATAAGGAAGAGGCGGTTGAACTGATCCGGGCAAATTGTGAGAAAGCCAGAACAGAGGCGGTCACGATCGTGCCGGGAAAGGCGCCGGAGACATTTGCACAGGTAAGTGTTCACCGACCGGATCGGGCATTTATCGGGGGAACAACCGGACAGATGCGCGAGATTCTGGATGAATTGTTCCGCTTGAACCCAGATATCCGGATTGTGATCAACCTGATTGCGCTGGAGTCTCTGACAGTGCTTATGAGTTACCTGAAAGAGCGCGGGATAGAGGCGGAGATTCTGTCCATGCAGATTGCAAAAGCGGAGAAGATTGGTTCCAGTCATTTGATGAAAGGGCAGAATCCGATCTATATCATATCACTGGGAGGAAATGAAGCGTGAAGAAAATGATTCAGCCAGAGGCATTAAAAGTAGGCGCGAATCGTATAAGCGCGAACGATGCAAGGAGTGTAAAATTAGATTTTGCACCAATGGAGGGAATCACGGGATACGTATTCCGGCAGGCGCATGCAGTCATTTATGGGGGCGTTGACCGGTATTACAGTCCGTTCATTGCACCAGGTTCCAGCCATAAGCTGACATCCAGGGAGAGGAACGATATTCTTCCAGAGCATAATCAGGGATTATGCCTGATCCCGCAGATTCTGACGCATTCGGCGGAAGATTTTCTGTGGGTTTGCGAGGAACTGGCGGAGTATGGATATAGGACGGTTAATCTGAACCTGGGCTGTCCGTCGGGGACGGTGGTTACGAAGAAAAAGGGCGCGGGATTTTTAGCCGATCCGGAAGATTTGAGCTTGTTTCTGGAGGAAGTCTGCAACGGATTGGAAAAAATCCACGCGTCGGATGGAAAGCCGGTGCGTTTGTCGATCAAAACCCGGATCGGCATGAAAGAAGCGTCTGAATTTCCACGCCTGCTTGCTATCTATAATCACTATCCGCTGGAAGAACTGATTGTACACCCGAGAGTGCGCGAGGACTATTATAAAGGGAAAATACGGAGGGAGTCATTTGCGTATGCGCTGGAGCAGAGCCGCTGCCCGGTCAGCTATAATGGAAATCTTTTTTCGGCGGTGGATGCGTCTGCGCTCATGGAAGAAATTGTAGGACAAGATGAACCGTCTGACAAAGGCAAAATGCAGAAAAAAACGAAATTAGCCGCGTTGATGTTTGGGCGAGGGGCGGTTGCAAGTCCGTGGATTTTTGGAGAGGTGCGGAATCTGCCATCCTCGACTCATCTCCAATCCTTCCAGCAATTCCACGATCGCCTCCTGACCGGTTATGCAGAAATCATGTCTGGCGACCGGAATACTTTGTTTAAAATGAAGGAACTCTGGTATTATTTCCAGTGCCATTTTCCGGGATGTGAAAAAGAATTGAAGAAGATTAAGAAGGCACAGAAACTATCTGACTACCGGGCTGCTGTTCAGGCGATGTTTGCGAGCGGGCGGTTTGTGGAAGGCGGCTTTCGCAACCCGGCACCATAGGAGTGATACCGGGCTGTCCTGTAACCATCCTCTCATTCAGGCAGTACAGTGTTGCGAATATCAGATTTTACACAGATTTTACATTTCCTGCTGGTTATTTTTACATTTATTTGATATAGTGAAGACATACTATGTGTAAAGATCAAAAGATGATGGGAGAATATGTATGTCTATTAGTACTTTGGGAACACTCTTTCAGTTCATTGGAGGACTGGGAATGTTCCTGTATGGAATGGAGTCGATGGCGGATGGTCTGCAGAAGTTTGCGGGCAACCGTTTACAACGTGTGCTTGAGATCCTGACTTCGAACCGCTTGCTGGGCGTGCTGGTGGGCGCGGGCGTTACCGCGATCATCCAGAGTAGTTCCGCGACGACGGTTATGGTCGTTGGTTTCGTAAATGCCGGAATTATCAATCTTCTGCAGGCGACCGGCATCATCATGGGTGCCAATATTGGTACGACTGTGACGAGCTGGATTGTGTCGATGAGTGAGTGGGGCGAGGTGTTAAAGCCAGAGTTCTTTGCACCGGTTCTCTTCGGTATCGGCGCATTCATCACGATGTTTGCGAAGAGCCACAAGAAAAAAGAGGGTGCCGAAGTCCTGATCGGTTTTGCACTCCTGTTTATCGGTCTTTCTTTCATGTCTGGTTCGATTGAGCCGTACCGGGATGCGCCGATCTTCTCCGAGTCCTTCCGGGTACTGGGACAGAATCCACTTTTAGGTATTTTAGTCGGTCTGGCAGTTACCGCAATCATCCAGAGTAGTTCCGCGTCCGTCGGTATTTTACAGATGCTGGCGATCAACGGCATGGTAAACTGGCAGTCAGCAGTCTTTATTACATTGGGACAGAACATCGGTACCTGTGCGACCGCGCTGTTATCTTGTATCGGTACGACCCGTACGGCAAAGCGTGCGGCGGTCATTCACCTTCTGTTCAACGTGACGGGTGCAGTTGTATTTGGCGTCGCTTTATACATCGTGTTTATGATGAATCCGGAACTTGCGATGACGCGTGCGGACAGTGTGGGAATTTCGATTTTCCATACGGTATTTAACGTTGTCAACACCTGCATTATGTTCCCGTTTGCTGGTTTCCTGGTAAAGGCATCGGATGTGATTGTTCCGAAGCCAAAGGAGACAGAGAAAGAGTGGTCGGCAAACAGTGTCGAGACCGAGATGATCCGTCACTTAGACGACCGTATCCTCGAAACTCCGTCCTTTGCGATTGAGACGGCGTGCAACGAGGTTGTCAACATGGGTAAGGTAGCGGTTGCCAACCTAAAAATAGCGACAGCAGCCTTAGTAGATGCAGATGATAATTTCTGTGAACAGGTATTTGAAAATGAAGAGACGATCGACCGCATGGAGAAAATGCTGACCGAATATCTCTTAAAGATCAACAACCTCTCCTTGAATGATGAACAGCATCTTCTCGTTAAGAATATGTATTATACAATTGGTGATCTTGAACGTGTCGGTGACCACTGTGAAAACTTAGCAGAGCTTGCCAAGAAACGGATTGAGAATGTGAATATTGATTTCTCGGATCTGGCGCTGAAAGAGCTGCGGACGATTGCAGATGCAACGCTTAAATCGGTCGAGGCGTCCGTGGAGGCGCGTCAGGCGCATGACATGCAGAAAGTACGTCAGACTGCCCGCTGGGAGGAAGAGGTTGACAATATGGAAGAGGAGATGCGCGAGAGCCATATGAACCGTCTTTCCAATGGAGAATGCAAGATTGAGGGCGGTGTTATCTTCCTGGATGCACTGGCAAATTATGAGAGAATCGCGGATCATGCCAAGAATGTAGCTGGCTACGTAAAGGAAGAGATGCAGTAATGAAATATAGGATATATGTGATTGAGGATGATGAAAATATCCGGAATCTGATCTGCGTGGCACTGGAAAACTTTGGTTACTGCGCCAGCGGATTTGAGACGGCAGAGGAAGCGCTTGACAACCTCTCGGCCCTGCTCCGGAGAGGCAGGGAGGCGCAGCGGGAGTATCCGGCGATGTTTGTATTCGACTGGATGCTGCCGGGGATGGACGGCATGGCGGCGATCCGCAAGATCCGGGAGATGCCGGACTTTTCCGCAGCCCCGGTCCTGATGCTGACGGCAAAGGATCGTGAGATGGATATTGTACAGGGACTTGACAACGGTGCTGACGACTACATGACGAAACCGTTCGGTATTCTGGAGCTTTCGGCACGCGTCAGAAACCTTTTAAAGCGGGTGGAACCTGCAAAAGAGGAGGTTTCCAACCTGACGATCGGTGAAGTCAGCATCAACCGGGAGACGCGAGAGGTGATTGCCTGCGGCGACCGGACGGAGCTGACGCTCAAAGAATTTGAACTTTTAACATATCTCATGGAACATATCAACCGGGTGGTGACGCGCGACGAGCTTCTCGACCATATCTGGGGCTATGACTATGATGGGGAGACGAGAACGCTGGATATGCACATCAAGACACTCCGGCAGAAGCTGCATGACGCCGGAGCCCAGATCAAGACAGTGCGCGGCGTGGGCTATCGGTTTTTAAAGGAAAAAGAAGCGGGAAAGTGATGAAACGATGCGAAAAGCGATTTTGACGAAATTTATTCATCTGTTATTCCTGGCGCTGGTTCTGAATACATTTATCGCTCTGGTGGTTACCAGCAGTGTATTGCTCAAACGGTCAAGGGAGGACATGCATTTTGCATTGGAATCCGTTGACCGTATGTTGGATTATACGGGAAATGTGGAAGAACAGCTGATGGATTTGAGCGACCTTACAAACGACAATAATAGCCGTTATACGCTGATCCGGATGGATGGCACGGTGGTGGCTGATACGGAAGTAACGCAGGTGAATCAGATGGAAAATCATCTGGAGCGCAAGGAAGTGAAGGATGCGCTGGCGACGGGCTATGGATATTCGGTGCGTCGTTCCGGAACGTTAGGAATGCAGATGGCGTACGCGGCGATCCGTTCATCGGACGGCAAATACATACTGCGTCTTTCTGCCTGTTCAACCGGTTTGGGTGAATATATCCTGATGTTGATTCCGGCCGCTTTTTTGAGCTTTGGAATAGCTTTTTTTGCATCGGCAATGGAGGCGGAACGGTTTTCCCAGTCAATCACGCGTCCTTTGCAGGAAATTTCCAGTGAAATGGTGCGGATGGATGACGACTACACGCGTTTTCAGTTTGAAAAATGCCCGTATGAGGAGATCAATGTCATCGCGGACACGACGACGCGGATGTCCCGGAATATGAAGAAATATCTGGAGCGCATCGAGAAAGAAAAACAGATCCGGCAGGAGTTTTTCAGCAATGCATCGCATGAGCTGAAAACACCGATCACTTCGATCCGCGGTTATGTCGAGCTTTTGGAAAGCGGCATGGCACAGGATCCGGACACGGCACGTGATTTTCTGGGACGCATAAAAAAAGAGGCAATGCGGATGACGAACCTGGTGGATGATATTTTGATGATCTCCCGTCTGGAATCGCGCGGTGCGAAAGCAGATATTGTGACAATCCGCACGGTGGAACTGCTGGAGGACAGCCTGTCTTCGATTGCCGCGCAGGCGGCGTCGCGCGGCATAACAGTCCATAAAGAGTGCGAGAATTTCACGATTCGTGCCGATCTGCGCCAGATGCAGGAGCTGTTTAACAATCTGTTGACAAACGCGGTCAAGTATAACAACGAGGGCGGCGAAATCTGGGTGCAGGTCAAGCACTGGGGCGCGGATATGATACTGACGGTCTGCGACACCGGCGTCGGCATCCCGGCGGAGAGCCAGAGCCGTATTTTTGAGCGGTTTTACCGGGTGGATAAAGGGCGCAGCCGCAAACAGGGCGGCACCGGGCTTGGTCTTTCGATCGTCAAGCATATCGTGAATTTTTATCATGGAAGCGTGAAGGTAGAGTCGGAAGTCGGAAAAGGTTCAACGTTTACGGTGAAACTGCAGATCGCGGAAGCAAAATAAAAAAGAGTCAACCTAAATTCCCTATAAAATAGTGGAATTTTAGGTTGACTCTTTTTGGAGTTTGTAGTATGATTGCTTTAAAGCGTAACAGTTCAGCTCTTTAAAGTGAAAAATAAATCATGGTTTGATGCATAAGAGGAAAATCTGTTACATACGTTGAAAAGGTTCAGGAGGATGATATTATGAGAAAGACAAAGAAATTAGCAGCCCTGATGCTGGCTGGCGCGATGGCGGCATCCCTGGCAGCCTGCGGAGGACAGACAGCAAGTACGGACACGACAGCAGCGGAGTCCGCAGACGGAGAAGAAAGCAAAGAGGCAGAGCAGACAGCAGACGGCGAGACCTATAAGATTGGCGTATTACAGCTGACCCAGCATGTGGCACTGGATAAGACCAATGAGGGCTTCGTGGCAGCGCTGGACGATGCAGGCATCAAATACGAGATCGACCAGCAGAATGCAGCTGGCGAGCAGTCTGCATGCCAGACGATCGCAGAGAAACTGGTCAACGATAAAGATGATTTGATTTTTGCAATCGCAACCCCGGCAGCACAGGCAGTTGCAGGCGTGACGGATTCGATTCCGATTCTTGTCAGCGCCGTTACCGATCCGGCGGCTTCCGGTCTGGTAGAGAGCAACGAGGTTCCGGGCGGCAACGTATCGGGTACTTCTGATCTGACTCCGGTTAAAGAGCAGATTGATCTGATGCAGCAGATTATTCCAGATGTAAAAAAGGTCGGACTTCTGTATTGCAGCGCGGAGGCAAACTCCGTTCTTCAGATTGACATGGCGAAAGAAGCACTTGATACAGCTGGTATTGAGTATGAAGATTACACCGTTTCCAATTCCAATGAGATTCCTACCGTTGTAGAATCTATGGTTGGCAATGTAGACTGTGTATACACACCAACCGACAACATGATCGCAGCTGGTATGGCAACCGTAACGATGGTAACAAATGAGAATAAACTTCCGGTTATCTGCGGCGAGAAAGGCATGGTAGATGCAGGCGGTCTTGCTACTTACGGTATTGATTACTACCAGTTAGGCTACATGACCGGTGAGCAGGCCGTTAAAATCCTGACTGAGGGCGCCGATATTTCTAAGATGCCGATCGGTTATCTGGACGCTTCCAAGTGCGAGCTGAGTGTCAATGAAGAGACAGCAGAGACGCTGGGAATCGATGTATCTGGACTTGAGAAATAAAGAGTACCAGAAAGACCTAAACTTCAAATGAGATGGACTGTCAGATCAGAAGCATAAAATAAATATGCCGATCTGGCAGTCTTTACAGTTAATCAGATGAAGAAAATACGAAACACGGGGAGGTAAAAGATTGAGCGGTTTATTAGTATCCCTGCAGGGCGCGGTCGCACAGGGCGTTCTTTGGGGAATCATGGTATTGGGAGTTTATATTACATTCCGCCTGATGGATATCGCGGATATGACGGTAGACGGAAGCTTCGCGTTGGGCGCCTGCGTTTGTGCAGTCCTGGTAGTCAACAAAGGAGTAAATCCGGTGCTGGCACTTTTAGTTGCAGCGGCAGCCGGTGTCGTGGCTGGTGCGGTAACGGGTATTCTTCATACTGTATTTGAGATACCAGCGATTCTGGCAGGAATTCTGACTCAGATTTCCCTCTGGTCGATCAACCTCCGGATCATGGGAGGAAAGAGCAATCTGCCGCTTCTGAAAGTCAAGACACTTATCAGCGGTTTGGCTGCTTCCTTCGGGATGACCCAGGCACAGGCATCGATGATCGTTGGAATTGTGCTGGCTGTGGCGGCTATTCTGTTTCTTTACTGGTTCTTCGGAACCGAGATCGGAAGTGCGATGCGTGCAACCGGTAACAACGAGGATATGGTGCGCGCGCTGGGCGTGGACACTCGTATGACGAAGCTTTTATCCCTGATGGTCAGCAACGGCCTGGTCGGTCTCTCCGGCGCACTCGTCTGCCAGAGCCAGAAATATGGTGATGTTGGAAGTGGTACCGGTGCTATCGTCATCGGTCTGGCGGCTATCGTCATCGGCGAAGTCCTGATGGGACGATTGACCTCTTTCTATTGGAAACTGACCTCCGTGGTTGTCGGTTCGGTCATTTACTTTGTGATCCGTGCGGTTGTACTCCGCATGGGTATGGATGCAAACGACATGAAGCTGCTCTCTGCTGTCATTGTAGCACTGGCACTCTGTATTCCGGTAGCACTCGCTAAATACCGGCTGAGAAAAGATTATTCAGAAGGGGGCGAGGAGTAATGCTGACGATAACAAATGTAAAGAAAACTTTTAATAAAGGAACTGTTAATGAGAAAAAGGCCTTAAACGGTATCAACTTACACCTGGCACCGGGCGATTTCGTGACGATCATCGGCGGAAACGGTGCTGGAAAATCCACCATGTTAAATATGATCGCAGGCGTATATCCGATCGATTCCGGTAAAATCGAGATCGACGGCGTAAACATATCCAGAGAACCAGAATACAAACGCGCTAAATATATCGGCAGAGTCTTCCAGGATCCGATGCGCGGCACCGCCGCCAATATGGAGATACAGGAAAACCTTGCCATGGCACTGCGCCGCGGCAAATCCAGAGGACTCGGCTGGGGCATCAAAAAGAATGAAAAGGACTTCTACCGTGAGGCATTGGCACAGCTCGACCTGGGGCTTCAGACCCGTATGACCAGCAAAGTGGGCTTACTCTCCGGCGGACAGCGCCAGGCGCTCACCCTTCTGATGGCAACCCTCCAGAAGCCAAAGCTCCTTCTTTTAGACGAACACACCGCCGCCCTTGATCCCAAAACAGCCCGCAAAGTCCTCGATCTCACCGAAAAGATTGTAGATGAACAAAATCTGACCGCGCTTATGGTTACCCATAACATGAAAGATGCGATTCAGATCGGCAACCGTCTGATTATGATGCACGAAGGCCGGATTATCTACGATGTAGCAGGGGAAGAGAAGAAGAATCTGCAGGTAGAAGACCTGTTAGAGAGATTTGAAAAGGTAAGCGGAGAAGAATTTGCGAATGACCGTATGATGCTTGCCAAATAAGCAGGGGTTATAAGATTTGAAGGCTTTTATCAAAATCATTAACCGATAACAGACAAAAAATATACGGAATGAAAAGTGGGTCAACAAATTAAAAACCACGACTATAAGTGAGAAAGAATGCCCTCCGGCGGCGCGAGCGGTCGGAGGGCATTCTTTCAGACTAAGTAGCCGTGCATTCTCCTCTCCCATATTTCCAACTAATTCCCCCTTTCACGACTTAACCGTTTATCTACAACTTAACACTTCTGTAATAATTCATTTATAGAAAATTCATTTTTTCCTCCACATCCTTCCTTGGCAATTCCCTACGAATATGATAAAATAAAAATTACGTTTAAGATATTAAGTCATAATTTCAAGAAAAATCAGGAGCGATCCATATGTTAGAAGAAGAAAATAAAAAAGAAACGCAGGAGTCAGAACAGGTGCCAGCGGCGGAGCGGTTTCAAGAGCCGGAAGCAGTTCAGAGTCAGGAATCAGAGCCAGCTCAGGATCAGACACCAAAGCCGGTCCGGGAATCCGCGGGACATTCGCGCAGGCGCCAGGGCGAAGATAAGAGTCAGAACCTGCGCTTCGGAGTGATAGCAGCAGGAGTGGTAATTGCTCTTGCAGTTGCGGCATTTGCAGGCAAGTCTCTGCTCAGCCGTCAGGCGGGAGCCGGAACTGCAAAGAATGGGGCGGCGACAGCATCAGAGCTTTCGAAGGACGAGGCATCCGAAGAGTCCAGAGCGGAGGAGATCAAAGAGAAAGAAGCAGTGGTAGCTTCCTATAAAAATCTGGGTATCGTGCAGGTGTCCGGTTATCTGAATATGCGTGAGACGGCGAGCACGGACGGCAACATCATCGGCAAGCTGATGGGCGACAGTGCGTGTGAGATCGTGGATGATTCAACCGAAGGCTGGTATCAGGTCGAATCTGGCGGTATTTCTGGTTATATCAGCTCAGAGTTTGTTCTGACCGGGGATGAGGCGAAGAAAAAAGCGTTGGAACTGGTTGAAAAGCGGGCGCTCATCACGGCAGATTCCCTGAACATCCGAAAAGAGCCGAACACGGAGTCTGAGGTTGTCGGTCAGGCATTGAAAAATGAGCGCTATGTGGTCGAGGGTAAGCCGGAGAATGGCTGGATTCAGATTTCGAGCGGTTACATTTCCACGGATTATGCGGAGATCAAATACGCACTCAATGAGGCGCGGAAGCTGGATATGCGTGCGATGGTGCTGAATTTATACAAAAATCTGGGTATTTCCAGTGTGGATAATTACTTGAATGTGCGCGATCAGCCAAGTGAGGATGGCAATATCATCGGTAAGATGACGAGCAAGTCTGCCGGAGAGATTCTGGAGACGAGCGAGGACGGCGGCTGGTATAAGATCCAGTCGGGTCCCGTCACTGGATATGTGAAGGCGGAGTATATCCTGACAGGAGATGCCGCGAAGCAGGAGGCGATGGAGGTTGCAGAACTGATGGCGATCGTTTCAACCGACCGCCTGAATGCCCGCACGGAGCCGAGCACGGATGCGCCGATCTGGACGCAGATCTCTAACAATGAGCGTTACGACGTTATAAGCCAGCAGGATGGCTGGGTCGAGATTGCGCTCGATACGACGAGTGCGTATGTGGCGACTGATTTCGTAGATGTGCGTTATGCATTGCCGGAGGCGATCCCATTTACCCCATTAAAAGAAAAGGAATCCTTGCGGACCCAGATTGTCAACTATGCGCTTCAGTTTGTCGGAAACCGTTATGTCTGGGGCGGTAATGACCCGCATTCGGGTGTGGACTGTTCTGGTTTTACAAAGTATGTATACAGCCATGTGGCGGGCGTGTCCCTGCCGCGGGTGTCCCGGGAACAGGCACGGACGGGTACGAAGATTGATTCTTCGAAGATGCGTCCGGGCGATCTGATTTTCTATACGAATCGCAAGGGAACGGTCAACCATGTGGCGATGTACATTGGCAATGGTCAGATCGTCCATGCAGCGAGCCGGAGAAGCGGCATCAAGATTTCTACCTGGAATTACCGGAATCCGTACCGGATTGTCAATATGCTGGGAGACTGATAGGGAGAGGATAAGATGGAAGAGCAAAAGACAGAAGATTATAAAGAACGCCTGCAGAAAGCACGTCAGAGACGAAATGGCAAAGATCCGATGCACTGGTTCATGATCGGGGGCTGTGCCGTCATTGTGGTGCTGGCTCTGGTTATCATCGTGAAGCTGGCACAGGGCGGCACGTTCGGAGGTTCTGGAAACGCCCGGGTGGCATCGGCATCCGAGGCAGAGGCGCAGGAAACCGTGATCGGAGAGACGCTGCCGGAGGATGAGGAACAGGCAAAAGAGGACGAAGAAAAGAAGAATGTAGTCGAGTCCTACCAGAATCTGGGTATTGTGGATGTATCTGGTTATCTTAATATGCGTGAGAGCGCCAGTACAACCTCCGATGTCATCGGCAAGCTGATGGGCGGCAGTGCGTGCGAGATTCTGGACGATTCGCAGGAAGGCTGGTATCAGATATCTTCCGGCGGTCTGGAGGGCTACATCAGTTCAGAATTTGTACAGACCGGCGAGGCGGCAAAAACAGAGGCATTTGAGCTGGTCAAGAAGATGGCGGTCATCACGACTGACAAGCTGAATATCCGGAGTGAGCCGAGTGAGGACGCGCAGGTGCTGGAACAGGCGCTGAAAAATGAGCGTTATTCCATTGTCAGCGAGCAGGACGGCTGGATTCAGATCAGCGGGGGCTATATTTCAGCGGATTATGTGGATGTGCGCTATGCGTTAAATGAAGCGCGTAAGCTGGATCTGCGGACGATGGTTCTCAATATGTATGACAATCTGGGTATTTCCAATGTCAATAACTACTTAAATATCCGCGTGGAGCCGAAGGAGGATGCGAAGATCATCGGTAAGATGACGAGCAAGTCCGGTGGTGAGATTCTGGAAACGACCGAGGATGGCGGCTGGTATAAGATCAAGTCCGGTCCGGTTACCGGCTATGTTAAATCCGAATTTATTCTGACTGGAGAGGCGGCGAAGCAGGAGGCACTGCAGGTTGCACAGCTGATGGCGATCGTATCAACTGACCGTCTGAATGCCCGTACGGAGCCGAACACGGACGCGCCGATCTGGACGCAGATTTCCAACAGCGAGCGGTATTCGGTTATGAGCCAGCAGGATGGTTGGGTGCAGATTGCACTGGATGAGACGAGTGCCTATGTAGCGACTGAATTTGTCGATGTCCGGTATGCGTTAAATGAGGCGATCGAGTTTACACCGGTTGAGGAGACACCGGAGCCTGAGACCAAGGCGGCGAGCAGCAAGGGAGGCTCTGGAAGCAAGAGCAGCAGTAACGGTGGTTCTGGCAGCCAGAAAGCATCTTCAAGCGGTTCCTCCAAGCGTGCGCAGATCGCAAACTACGCGACTCAGTTCCTTGGGAATCCGTATGTATGGGGCGGTACCAGCTTGACAAATGGTACGGATTGTTCTGGATTTACGATGTCGGTTATGGCACACTTCGGCGTCGGCCTGCCGCATCATTCGGGTTCCCAGGCGGGAGCAGGAAGAAGTATCAGTTCTTCCCAGATGCGTCCGGGTGATCTGATCTTCTACACAAACAGCGGTGGAACGATCAACCATGTAGCACTCTATATCGGCGGCGGGCGCGTGTGCCATGCATCGAATGCAAGGGATGGTATCAAGATTTCCACCTGGAATTACCGTACCCCGGCGAAGATCGTCAATGTATTGGGCGATTAATTCCATGGAAAGTCAATAAAAAATATTTGAAAGAGAGCAGGGAGAAAAGGCAGCTTTTCCCAGCTCTCTTTTTTCTGTTTCATAGGAAATTGTGTCCTATGAAATAAAAAACGCTCCGCGGGGATGCGCACTCGCGCGAAGCAGAAACATGTCGCAAGTGACCGCGCGAGACGCCCGAATGTGCCAAGGAACATCCTTGTTTGTATAAAAAGCGGTTTCAGTGAATAAAGATAATAGGAAGACAGAATACTAAGGATGAATTAGGCAGTTGAGAAAAAACATTGAATCCGCGTGTAAGGTAGAAAGAGCGCAGAAAAGAGGAAAATATGATTCGGGCAAATCGTGAAAACAGGGAATGGGAAAATGAAGCGTGGGACAAGCAGGAAGATAAGGCGGGAGAAAGCCGGGAACAGGCGCAGGAGGATCCGATTCAGAAGCGTGAAAATGGACAGACGGATATTACGGGAAAGAATGGCAATCACATTGAATTAATCTCGATCATCGGAGAGATAGAGGGACATGAAAATTTGTCCGGCAATACGAAAACGACGAAATATGAGCATATTCTGCCTAAGCTGGCGGAGATCGAGGAGAGCGGTGAGACGGAGGGAGTTTTAGTCCTGATTAACACGGTGGGCGGCGATGTAAGCTGTGGACTGGCGCTCGCGGAGATGATTGCTTCGCTCAGCAAACCGACCGTTTCACTGGTCATCGGGGACAGCCATTCGATCGGTGTGCCGCTCGCAGTGGCGGTCGATCACTCTTTTATTGTCCCGACCGGGACGATGATGGTACATCCGGTACGGATGACGGGGATGGTGATCGGTGCCGTGCAGACGTATGATTATTTTGAAATGATTCAGGATCGTATTTTAAGCTTTGTGTCCGGACACAGTCAGATCTCCTATGAACGCCTCCGGAGCCTGATGCTCAATACGGAGATGATGACAAAAGATCTGGGAACGGTCCTGGTTGGCGGGGAGGCGGTCCAGGAGGGACTGATCGATGAATGCGGCGGGATCCGGGAAGCGCTTGCATGGCTGAACCGGGCGATCGATGGGAAGAAACAGGAAATAGATGCACACGACCGGATGACGAAGACGGATTTTAGTGAAAATCTGAAAAGAAAGTAGAACATACGTGCGAAAATTTTAGGAAAGCGTTGCTTTTTTCCCTGAATTTGGGTATACTGAATGAGATAATAAGAATGTAAAATGAGAAAAGCAGTCTGCGGGAGGCTGTATTTTGTGAAACAGGAGGAACCGCAGATATATGGGAAATATTGGAGGCATGAGACAGGTGACAGATACAAGCAGGAAAAGACAGAGTACAGAGCGTGCCGGGGAGACAGCTGGGACAGAGAAAAAAGCCGGGCGATCCAGAAAGTCCCCTGCGGCGAAGAAAGCGGAGGAGACGCTGAACGAGAAAAAGAGTGGGGGGAAGAAGAAAGCTTCGTCCGGAAAAGGCACCGCGAAAGGAACAGGAAGCCGAAGCCGCGCCAGCCAGGCGCCGGAGCCGGTGGAGAAAAGTGGTACAGGGGCATTTATGGGAACGGAAGTGGCGATTATTGTATCATTTGCAATATCGGTACTTTTGTTTTTGAGCAATTTCGGGCTTTGCGGCTTTGTCGGAAGTTTTCTGCGATCGACTCTGCTTGGCGTATTCGGCGTGATGGGGTATCTGGTGCCATTCCTTTTATTTATGGGAACTTGTTTTTATCTTTCAAACCGAGGCAACCAGAAAGCCGTAGCCAAGTTGGTGGCGGTTGGCGAGGTGCTTCTGGCACTTTGCGGACTTTCCCAGCTTCTCATGGGAGGTGGTCAGCATCTGGACTGGAATCTGGGCGATTATTACGCGCAGGCAGGCGGAGGCGGTTTTATCGGTGGCATTCTGATGTTGCTGTTGTGCGGAACAGTGGGAACGATCGGAGCAGTTCTGATTCTGCTGGTGCTTTTGGCACTCGGTGCTGTGTGCATTACGGAGCGTTCCCTGGTAAACTTCGTTAAACAGGGCAGCGGAAGGGCATATGAGTATGCGAAAGAAGATATGAGCCGCCGCCGTGAGATACATGAGGAGAAAAAGGAAGAAAAACGCCGTCTGCGGGAGGAACAGCGGGTTCGTGGCGTTGATCTTGAGGGCGCCAAGCTGACCGAGCTGCCAGTGATGCGGAATTTCTCGGAAGGAGTCCCGGAGGGAACCGTGCTGGGACCGGAGGACGCACCGGAGGAATTCCGTGAGATGCATGGAAGACAGGAAAACTTGCAGGATGAGACAGCGGCTTATGATGATTGGACCGATGTTCCGGCAGAGGGAAAAAATCTGGCACAGGATTCCGGACAGGGAGTAGAGAAGAAGAATCCGGCAGATGTATTTCGCGGTCAGATATTTCACGGCGGCGGAGCGGTAGAACCGGAACCGGTGGAGTATGAAGAAGAACCAGTGGAATCGGAGCAGGATCCATATATATACGCTGGTTCAGAATCCCAGCTTCAGGAAGAAGCGGAGCGCGAGACGGCGCGGGCGGTAAGGGAGACAGAATTTGCGGAGGAGCCTGCAGAGGCAGAGGACAGTGCGAGCGACCAGCTCCTGAAACGCCTGTATGTACGCCGTGATACCCGGACGATGGAAGAATTTGCCGGCAGCGAGAGCCGGAAAGGTCCAGGCTATTATCCGGTAGAGACACGGGAAAAACCGGCTGCGGAGGCGGCGTCCGGTTTGACCGCAGAGGAGGTTCATACAGATTTAGGGCATCAGGATGTCTTTGAGCCATCGGAAAACGAGTGGGAAACCGTTTCGATGGGGAATGAGGATGAATGGAACGAACCTATATCTGGGGAAACAGATTCCGAACCAATCGATGGCTATTATAAGACGCTGGAATCAGAGCGGGGCGAGACAAAGGGCAGTTTCTTTGTCCCGGAGGATTCCAAAACGGTCGTGACCGCATCCGGAAAGGTGATCGAGACAGATACAGAGGCGATACAGAAAAAACTGGAGCAGAAACGGGAAGAACGAAAAGCACTTCCAGTTGAGGAACTGACGGTTCCAGAGCAGATCGAGCGCAAGGAAGAGGAAGAAAAGAAGATCCAGAAAGAATACATATTCCCGCCATTGACACTTTTAAAACGCGGCACGGGACAGACCGATTTCTCGGATCAGGAGTACCGGGAGACAGCGATCAAGCTGCAGCAGACGCTCCAGAACTTCGGCGTGGGCGTGACGGTTACAAACATCAGCTGTGGACCGACGGTTACCCGCTATGAGCTTCACCCGGAGCAGGGTGTCAAGGTCAGCAAGATTGTAGCGCTGGCGGATGATATCAAGTTAAATCTGGCAGCGGCGGACATCCGTATCGAGGCACCGATTCCTGGCAAGGCGGCGGTCGGTATCGAGGTTCCGAACAAGGAGAACCATGTGGTTCTGCTGCGCGATCTGCTGGAGTCAGAGGCATTTAAGAAATATCCGTCCCGGCTGGCATTCGCGGTCGGAAAAGATATCGCAGGTCAGACGGTTGTCAGCGACATTGCGAAGATGCCGCATCTTCTGATCGCGGGTGCGACCGGATCGGGTAAATCAGTCTGCATCAATACGCTGATCATGAGTGTGATTTATAAAGCGAAGCCGAGCGAGGTCAAGCTCATCATGATCGACCCCAAGGTGGTTGAGTTAAGTGTATACAACGGTATTCCGCATCTTCTGATTCCGGTTGTGACCGACCCGAAAAAGGCGTCCGGCGCCCTCAACTGGGCGGTGGCAGAGATGACCGACCGTTACCAGAAGTTTGCAAAATACGGCGTGCGCGATCTTAAGGGTTTCAATGCCAAGGTTGAGTCGATCGCGGATATCGACGATCCGAAGAAACCGGAGAAACTGCCGCAGATCATCATTATCGTGGATGAGCTTGCCGATCTGATGATGGTAGCGCCGGGCGAAGTAGAAGATTCGATCTGCCGTCTGGCACAGCTGGCGCGTGCAGCGGGCATTCATCTGGTGATTGCGACGCAGCGGCCATCGGTCAATGTCATCACCGGTGTGATCAAGGCAAATATTCCGTCGAGAATTGCTTTTTCCGTCTCTTCCGGAGTGGATTCCCGTACCATTATTGATATGAACGGCGCGGAGAAACTGCTCGGAAAGGGCGATATGCTGTTCTATCCGTCGGGCTATCAGAAACCGCAGCGTGTACAGGGCGCGTTTGTGTCCGACAATGAGGTTTCGGATGTGGTCGGATTTTTGAAACAGGAGGGGCTGACCGCAGAGTACAGCGCCGAGGTTGAGTCCAGGATCCGTTCGACGGCGATGGATGCGGGCTTTGGCGGCGGTGAGCGCGATGCCTATTTTGCACAGGCAGGTAAATTTATTATTGAGAAAGACAAAGCATCCATCGGCATGCTGCAGCGTATGTTTAAGATTGGCTTCAACCGTGCCGCGCGTATCATGGATCAGCTTGCAGATGCAGGCGTGGTCGGTGAGGAAGAAGGCACGAAGCCGCGTAAGGTGCTGATGAGCATGGAGCAGTTTGAAAACATGATGGAAGAAGAATATTAAAAAGCGGAATCAGTATAAAATATCAAAATCAGGAGGTATCCTATGAAGCTTAAAAGCTGGCTGAAAGAATTGCCGTATACATTATTGCAGGGCAGCCTGGAGATGGAGGTTGACGAGGTGGTCTACGATTCAAGAAAGGCGGCGCCGGGGACGGTGTTTGTGTGTATGCGCGGGGCAAACGTCGATTCGCATACCTTTATCCCGGATGTGGTTGAAAAGGGCGCGCCGGTTCTGGTGGTCGAGCATCCGGTTGAGGCGCCTGAGAACGTGACGGTCATTCAAGTGGAGAATGGACGGAACGCGCTATCGCTTCTTTCTGCGGCACGTTTTGATTATCCGGCGCGGAAGATGACGGCGATCGGTGTGACCGGCACGAAGGGAAAGACGACTACCACTTATATGATCAAGGCGATTCTGGAGGCAGCCGGACAGAAGACGGGTCTCATCGGAACGAACGGCGCTGTGATCGGTGAGAATCATTATCCGACCAAAAATACGACGCCGGAATCCTACATTTTGCAAGAATATTTTGCAAAAATGGTGGAAGCGGGCTGCCGTTACATCGTGATGGAGGTTTCTTCCCAAAGCTACCTGATGCACCGGGTAGACGGACTTTTCTTTGATTATGGAATTTTCCTGAATATTTCCAATGACCATATTGGCCCGAATGAACATGCAAGTTTTGAAGAATATCTTTACTACAAAAAGCAGCTTTTGAAAAACTGCCGGACAGCGCTCGTCAACCGCGATGATCCGCACTTTGATGCGATCGTAGAAGGGGCGACAGCAGAGATCCTGACCTTTTCATTGGAACAGGCGGCTGATTTTACAGCGGATGACATTCACTATGTACGAGAACATGATTTCGTGGGCGTCGAATTTCAGACGCATGGACGATATGAGAGCGATCTGCGTGTCGGCATTCCGGGCAAATTTAACGTGGACAATGCGCTGGCGGCAGCGGGCGTGTGCAGCTTCTTTGACCTGCCGAAGGAGAAAGTCTGCCATGCGCTGGAACATATCCAGGTCGATGGACGGATGGAGATTGTATATAAATCAGCAAAGTGCACCGTGATCGTTGACTACGCCCACAATGCGGTCAGCATGGAAAGTCTTCTTCTGACGCTGCGCGACTACAAGCCGAAGCGTCTCGTCTGCGTCTTCGGATGCGGCGGCAACCGGGCGCGCGATCGCCGGTACTCGATGGGAGAGATTGGCGGAAAGCTGGCAGATCTGTCGATCATCACGGCGGATAATTCCCGCTTTGAGAAAGTGGAAGATATTCTGGCAGATATCAAGGTCGGACTTGCAAAAACCGACGGCAAATACGTTGAAATCCCGGATCGCCGCGAAGCGATTGAGTACAGCTTGTCCCATGCGGAAGATGGCGATATCATCGCGATCATCGGAAAAGGGCATGAGGATTATCAGGAGATCGAGGGCGTGCGCTATCATTTCCTTGACCGGGAAGTAGTGCAGGAGACGGTGAAGAAGCTGCATATGTAATCAATTTGGAGGCAAAATATGGACCATATTACAGTCAGACATATCGTGGAAGCAGTGTCGGGAACACTGCTCTGCGGAGATGCAGATACAGAGTTAAAACACATCAGCATTGATTCCCGGAGTATGCGCGGGGCGGATCTGTTTGTTCCGCTGATCGGGGAGAAATCAGACGCGCATCGTTTCCTGGTTCAGGCGATGGACAATGGGGCGGCAGCCGCACTGACTTCGGAGCATGAGGCGGCACCGGAGGGCTTTCACGGCGCACTGATCCAGGTGAAAGATACGAAACTGGCATTGCAGACGATCGGACGCTGCCTGCGGGCACGCCTTTCTATCCCATTAGTTGGTATCACCGGCAGCGTGGGAAAGACGACGACGCGCGAAATGGTGGCGGCGGCGCTTTCAGCGAAATATAAGACATTCAAGACACCGGCAAACCACAACAGCCAGATCGGTGTGCCACTCACGATCTCGGAGATTTCTGAGAATGATGAGATCGGCGTGCTGGAACTGGGAATGAGTGAGCCGGGCGAGATGGCGGTGATTGCGGAGATTGCGGCGGTGGATTCGGCAGTCATGACGAATATCGGTGTGACGCATATTGAGAATCTGGGCTCCCGCGAGAATATCTTAAAAGAAAAGCTGCATATCCAGGACGCTATGAAGGCAGGCGGAATCCTGTTTGTAAATGGAGATAATGATATGCTTTCCACCGTGCATGCAAAAGCAGGCTGCCATACCGTCCGTTATGGACTTGGAGCAGATAACGACTACCGCGCCGAGGATCTTTCATATCCGGATGGATTTCCGTCCTTTACGATGGTACACGGCGAGGTGCGCGTCCCGGTGAAGCTGACTGTTATGGGCGAGCACAATGTCATGAATGCGCTGGCTGCCCTGGCGGTTGCGGATGCCTACGGTGTGCCGCTTGCCGATGCAGCGGAAAAGCTGCTTGAATTTGGCGGGTTCAAGAACCGTCAGCAAATTTATCATAAAAATGGTTATACGATCGTGGACGATACCTACAATGCAAGCCCGGATTCGATGAAAGCGGCGATAGGTGTGCTTTCTTCCCTGCCGGCAGGACGCAGAATTGCGGTTCTGGCGGATATGAAGGAACTGGGAGAGAATACGATTCAGTTCCACCGTGAAGTTGGTGCGTTTCTGGCGGAAAAACCGGTCGATATCCTGGTTGTATATGGCGAACTGGCGCAGGCGATCGCCGAGGGAGCAAAGAAAGTCAAACCGGATCTGCATGTCGTTTCGTTTGAAGAGGACGAAAAAGAAGATATGCTTGACTGGCTGGATGCACAGATCGGTGAGGGAGATGCAGTCCTGTTCAAGGGTTCCAACAGTATGAAGCTGGGGGAGACGGCAGCGAGGTTTATCTCAGTCGAGAAGACTTCCACCTCTTCAGGTGGTGAGTAATAGCAAATTTGTCTCAGAGGGAGTCCATTCTCCGACTGAGATAAACGCTCCGCGAGGATGCGCAGTGATTCTGTAAAGAATATGTCAGCTTACGCTGACCAGAATCACGCGCCAAGTCTCACGGACGTTCGACTTGAATAGAACGCAGAGATAGAGAGGAAAGAGAAAATATGCCCTGTTTAACAGAAAATTATGATGTAGCGGTCGTCGGGGCGGGACACGCCGGCTGTGAGGCGGCGCTGGCAAGCGCGAGACTGGGACTCGAGACGATCGTGTTTACCGTCAGCGTGGACAGCATCGCCCTGATGCCGTGCAACCCGAATGTCGGCGGAAGCTCGAAGGGCCACTTGGTGCGCGAGCTGGATGCGCTCGGCGGCGAGATGGGAAAAAATATAGATAAAACCTTTATACAGTCCAAGATGCTCAACCAGTCCAAGGGACCGGCGGTGCATTCGCTCCGCGCGCAGGCGGACAAGCAGGAATACACCCGCCAGATGCGCCGTACCATGGAAAATACCGATCACCTGACGATTCGTCAGGGAGAGGTGGCAGAGCTGATCGTGGAAGAAGGTCAGATCAAAGGACTGAAAACGTACTCCGGCGCGACGTATTACTGCAAGGCGGTGGTGCTGGCAACGGGAACGTACCTGAAAGCTAGATGTATCTATGGCGATGTGAGCAATCCGACCGGACCGAATGGTCTGCAGGCGGCAAACCATCTGACAGATTCCCTGAAAAAGCTGGGAATCGAGATGTTCCGTTTCAAGACG
>OLGF01001096.1_pt1 | contig 30673 bp, 28 predicted proteins | sample 1604971 | NCBI WGS metagenome assembly OLGF01 (sample SAMEA3888902, study PRJEB22519) | human gut metagenome | biome: human gut; feature: human-associated habitat; material: faeces | place: Denmark | collected 2011 | reverse complement strand
TAAAAACGACTTGTTACTTCTTTTCTTCATAAAAACTCCTCCTTTTCTGATAAGTGCCTCGCTTATGGCATTATCAAATGTTACGAGTTTATTATGAGAATATGCGGGGATGAGGACTATGTCCTCTTAATTCTACAAAAAAACCGCCTATATCTCTAGCAGATACACGCGGCCACTCATAATATTCGATAATATTATCCATACGCATTAAAACACGGCAACCGGCTGTCATAGGCTATGCCCTTAGACCCTTGGCTTTGCGTCCCCTGCTTTCACAAGGTTTGCCCACTAGAACATATTAATTTACTATTTTTATAATAACACAGAGGATTTGTCACGTCAATATTTTTTCCCAAATCCGTACTAATTCGAAAATGTCAAGTTTTTTTGCAACATTTTTTTGAAAAAAATTGAAATATTTTTTTGCAAATATTTCCTTTCTACTTATTGTTTATAATGACACAATATAGATGTAATTACAATTATTTTTAGCATCTTTTTTAAAAATTGTATAGGAAAAAGACTGTCTTTCGGCAGTCATTTTTTCTATATATACTTGATTTTGTTTTATCCTGTTAATTTTTCCATTTCATAAACAAATTGTTCCTCTGCTGTATTATATCCAAATAGCTTCCGAGGATAGTTATTTATCCATGTTTCTATTTCCTTGATTTCAGATTGCCTTTTCTTATCAAAATTAACTCCTTTCGGAATGTGCCGACGGATGAGACGGTTAGCGTTTTCATTAGAACCTCTCTCACAACTGCTATATGGATGGCAATAATATACTTTCGTTCTCTTTTTCTTCTTATTTCTTCTCGACCGTTCCAACCCTTCTGCATCAGAAAACTCCACACCGTTATCCACAGTAATCGTTTTAAAGACATTTCTAAATAACCTTTCTCCATAGCTTCTCTCGATAGTATTTAATGCCTTTACAACCGTCTGCGCCTTTCTATCTTGCATTAGATACACAATCTCTTTTCTAGTCTTTCTCTCTGTTAAGACAAGCATTACTTTCTTTGATTTGCCTTGAGGACCGACTACTGTATCCATTTCCCAATGTCCAAATTCTTCTCTGGTATCAATATAATCTGGACGTTGACTGATACTGTCTCCTGCTTGTACTCGCTTTTGTACCTTTCTTTTTTTCTTTTTATGCTGTTTCTTTTTTTCTGGCAAATCTTCCATAGTTACATTCAAAAATATGCCTTTTTTTATATAGCTATATATAGTATTCGTGCACAAAGTAACTGTAAATTCTCTCCCTTCTTTTTTTATCTCGTGCAGTGCAGCCGCCGGAGAACGCTTTTCATCAACAATTTTTCTTTCTATATAATGTAGCAGTTTTAAATCACTGCCTATTTTCAAACCACGTCCACGTTCTTTTAAATTCTTTTGACAGCGTTCTTCTGCAACGTAAGGGTCATACACTGTTGATTCCGTATAATCCGTGTTCCGTTTTACAAATTCTCCGCGCTTTATTTCACGATAAATTGTCTGTCTACAAACTCCTAGCCTTTTTGCAATAGTGGCAATCGGTATCTTATCCTGTAGCCACGCATATATTTTTAATCTATCCTCGTATTTTAACTGTCTCCATTTTTTTCCCATAAACTTTTCCTCTTTCGTATATACCATTACAGGTATATGTACTATGTATATATCTTACTCGAATAGTTCATGTCAATTTCTCTTCAAGACTTTTTTTATAAATGTCTCTGTTTTTGATTCAGTTGCAATAAAATAGTAACGCAAATATTTTTTAAATCAAGTAATTTTATACAGGTTATATGAAAAAAAAATTCAGTTTTTAAATATACTTATAAGTTTCTTTTTCATGTACCGAATTTCGGCACAAAAAAAAGGAGGTCTTATTCATTAAGGCTCCCCTTATCAAAACGCTTTATTATTAAATTAAAATAAGCTGTTCATTATCTTCGTCTAATCTATATGAAGCTAAAGCTCCTCTCTCTCCCAAATAACATCTGATGTACTCAAATCGCCTTTTATCCCTTACTATTTTATAATATGTTGGTATTTTCCAGACACTTCCAATTTTCTCAACTGGGCTATATTCCACTGGCAACCAAGTATAAGCGTTCAACTTTCCATTTGTCAGTTCTTCTTTTACTTCTACGATTTTTACATCATCTATCCTTATAGAGTCCTCCCACCGTCCAAGTGAGGGATATACAGGTGGATAATTAAATGCCTTGAATATTTGAGCAAAATCATTCTCATACTCTACACAAATATGCAAAGTATAATACCTGTCAACCAATAATTCAACGGTACACAATCTGGTAGTAAATCCAAAGTAATCACCCGCATCATCATCAACAATTATTGACCATCTATCTTCCATTTCTTTATTTATTGTTCTAAAATGAAAACCTCCAATATATCCTTTATCAAATACTTGCTGCGGTTGCATCAAATACTCATTAGTGCAAACTAATGAAAGTTTAATTCTATGTGTTTCCTCCCATTGACACAATTTATGTATCATACCTATTACCGTTGAATATGGTGGTAATGGATGTGTAGTTAGAATCGAACCGTTCATTATTGGTTCTTTGAAAGAGGCGGTTTTTTGATAAAACTTAACTTTAATTCCCTTCATTAGCAAACTCCTCCATAATTTCAATTGCACGTTTTTTCCCGACAGTATCAATAAATCTGTCTAGCAGCTTTAGAATTCCATATAAATTATCTTTATCATAAATGGACTGGGTTAAAGTGTTTATCCGCACTTCTTCATAATCTCCAATCTCTGAATTTCTCATAGCTTCTGCATGAGCCAATTCATCATGCAATAAATCATCTATTGAAATCTCCAATGCATTACAAAATCTTTCAATAACATAAATATCTCTTGGTGTCCTAGACCCTTGTTCCCAACTTCGTATTGTCATCACGGGTATACCAGAAACTTTAGATAGTTCTTCTTGGCTAAAGCCTTTCTGTTTTCTAAGCGCTTTTAATTTATCAGCAGAAATTCCCATCATTAACCTCCACTACTCAACATACAGACAATTCCAATATGTTCGAACGAAAGTATCATCTTCCATGTATTCTTCTGCTTTTTGATAGATTGTTACAAATGATACCTTATCTAATTCATTTTCTTCTTCATCATACAACGTATAATACTGATCATAATGATAGTATTTACCTACTTTATACTCATCTCTATCTGAGTAATCGTCATCTTTAACGTAACCTGCAGCAAATAATAAATCTTCACCTTCTTTTTGTGTTAATCCTTCTAATTCTGTCTGTTTAACTTTTTTGTAATTCATAAGACCCTCCTACACATGTATTATTTTTATTATATTATATGTCCTACGCATGTATTAGTCAATATTTTATTTAATAAATAATATTTATTTTCAGATACCAGATTAAAAGGCAGTACTTTATAAATATTCTAACAAAAAAGGCAGAGGAATAAAATTATTCTCTCTGCCTTTTTTGTGCCGAATTTCGGCACATTTATGTTCTGTTTTTCCTTGCGGTAAGAACACGTCTATATTGACGCATTTTATCTGCACCATACAGAATAAAATATTTTTTTACTTCCTGATCCGTAAGTCCTTCTTCGATGCCTTTTATGATTTCTTCCTGCTCCTCTGCTGATAATTTGCCTGAATATCGCTGAAAGCAGTCGATAATGTCTCCAGACAAATCCCATTTTTCTCTATCTTCTACGGTATCTTCTTCCCTCTTTTTCTCCTCTTCCTCCTCATTGATTTTCGATACTTTTATCTCTTGTACCATTTTTTCTAATTCCCGTAAACTTGGCTGCGGAGTTTCGTTAAAGTTAAGATATAGAAATGCTTCTTCATCCATTTGGAAAGTCTGAATACTATCATCTTTTTTTGATTTTTTTTCATAAAATTCAAATTCTTCCTGTGATATATAATTTAGCCTCGATTCGAAACGGGTTGTGATGTATTTTTTATTGTTTTCATCATAGGTCACATATACAGGATTTTTATAACCATTTTCCCCAGCTATTCTTTCTGCTTCTTTGAAACTTTCTGTAGTAAATGACCAGTTTTTCTTATCATAGATTGGACGTTCCCCTTTTAAAAACAGGATACAATCATCTTTCGGCAATCGGCTAATCTGTCCCGGAGTCATCAATTTCATGCCTGCCTTGTTCATTTGCAGATTACCACCACCTTGTGAGTGTCCCAGATTCTCGGAACGGCTGTCAATCGTCATGTCTTCTAGCATATCCGATACCCATTGATGTGTTGTATGAGCTGTGGCTCCAGAACCTAAGAATACAGTTGTTGCACAGTTTCCTGTGAAAATTTCCCATTTATCATTAGGGTATAAAGTTTTTATCTGTGCTATATCCTGAAGGATTGGTATGATAGACATATTCCTGCTTCGTATCTCTCCTAGCAGAGTTTCACAATTTAACGGTTTTGGTCCAGCATAATATTCATCTGCCCACAATCGCACATGAATCGGTAATTGTCCGTTTCTTCGATTATCTGCTATTCTCTTTAATACTGTAAATAACTGTGTATAGAACATATTGATAAAAAGATTATAAGAAGAATCTCCTGATGGCATAACAAGGAATAGCGCTGTCTTTTTTTCTGGATTTCCATCTACACCTAAGCCAAGCGATGGAATATCTATATCGTCTGTTCCTTCAAAGATTCGCTTAATTTCTGGGATTTCAAAAAGACGTAACTGTGCGTTTACCATGATGACAATGGAACGGACTGTTTCGGATGCTCCTTCTTTTAACTTACGATAATCCCGGACTGGAGGATAATCTTTGCCATATCTTTGTTCCAGTTCGTACATATCCTGTTGTAGCTGTGTTGTCCCATCTTCATCTATTTTTTGTGTTTCTCTATTTACTAATTCCAAGATTCCCGGCATTGAAGCTACCCTGTTTTCTTCCCTTGCCTGTAACCATTCGTACTCGAAGAGAGATTGCAGATACAGACCAACGCCATCATCCCAGAATGGGTCACCTTTTTGAGCATCTGGCGGTTTTACAGAGGTCTGTATATTCGTGATAAGTTCTACCATATCCGTATAATTATCTATATATACAAAAGGGTTATATCGGTCAGATTGTAACATATCTTTGAAATTAAGACTTTTTACTGTCACATTCTTTTTTTCTTTCAAATATCCTCCGTAGTTTTTTAGCAGGTCACCTTTGACATCTAAGATAATGTTTGTCATATTAGCAAGTAAAATATTAGGAATCAAAAGGGAAGTCGTTTTTCCATCTCCAGAACCGCCTAGAATGAGGATATGCATATTAGGTAAAGCCTTTGCATTTACTGTGATATTTTTACTCAGACGTGTAATCGGTTCTTCCCCTTTGCCATAAAGTTTTTTTGCTGTCTTTGCTACATCTGCCCATTCCGCAACTCCATGCTCCTGGTCTGGATGGAAATCACGGTAATAAGTAAGGTAATAACAGATGAACATTGCCCATGCGACTAGCGCAATTCCCATAACTGCGGATGTCTTATTATTTAACCAGTTTCGAAATGGGTGCATCAATATATAAGTTAATTTATCCTGATAATTCTGCATTGTCACACCATCCAGTGAAAATAAACCAGCTATATAGTATGCAGCAATGAGTATTAAAACTAAGCCAATTAAAAACATCCCCCATGGCGGTTTTCTTTTTTGTGTCATAATCATTCCCCTTTCATAAAAAAGCAGGCAAAAGTACTATCTTCTGCCTGCTTTTCGTGCCGAAATTCGGCACATTATTTTGATTTGATTGGAGGGGTTGGCATCTTTACTTTCAAGTCACTTAAATCCTTGCTTTTTGCTTTATATTTCTGTAATGAAGTCACTTTATTTTCGGCTGTTTTATCTACTTCATCAAAGTATTGTTTTACAAATTCCTCTCCTGTCAGTTTTCTTATTTCATGGTCAACTTGTTTTGTTACCACATCAAATACAAACGGTGCTTCATCTTTTCTCAAAAAAGCAATATAAGAACCATTTGTTTTTCTGAATACCTGCTCATCAGGAATGACAAGCTGTTTTTCATTTTTACCATATGTACCCGGTATCCTGCAGGAAAACTGGTTATATCTCTCTAATCCATCTTTATTTATCACGTTTGAATTTTCAACCAATGTTCTTCTATCAATGCTAATCGGAATATATTCTGGATCACGGATATAGCGAAGATATGCGGTTGAAGATTCCTGTCTCATCGCATTACGCTCGACCGTTTCTATCTGATGCTCTATCTCTCCTTTTTCTTTCCCTTCATACTTTGCATTAGCAGCTTTTAATTCTGGCGCTGCTGTATCAATATATTCTGCTTCTGTCTGCTGTCCTGTCTGCATATAGTTGTCCATTGACATCTTTTTCATGTCGGGTATATCTGTTACTCCTTCATTTAATAAATCATTCCGATATAATTTATACCATGATTCAACTTTGGGTAAATCCGCATTCGCTACAACAATCTGTATTTCGCCATCTCCAACATGTAAATCAGGAAGCTGGGAATAGTTAATTCCCATTGAAGTAAAATCTTCTTGAATAGTTTCTTCCTCATCTTCTAAAGGAAAAGAGACTATTGTTGTTTTACCTGACGTAAGATTTTTTAATTCCTGTAATTCTTTTTCTCCACCTGTCATCCGGCTCATGATATGACGTTGATACCATGCTCCAAAATTATCTCTGTCTGGCTGATAAACAGCAACCTGAATCATCCCATCGTTCTTCTCAAGGTCAGGCATTATCATGTAGTGAATGCCTAACGTATCTAATTCTTCTGTTAACTGCCCTTCTGGAATCTCCGGGACATTCATAATGTCATATTTTCCGTCGGTTGCTTTAAGGAATTTCTGAAAATCTGTAAATTCTGTCACTTTGAGTTTTCGTTCTTTCACCATACGAGCGAAATATTGAAGTAACAATACTGTTCCCATTGCTGTCAATTTAAAAAACGGGTCCATATACCTCGCTGCATTGGATATTGCCATCACAACTTCATGGCTTTTATCTTCCATCTTATCCATCTCCTATCCTATCTGTACCGAAATTCGGCACACTTTATAATTTCGGTGCAGATTCTTCCTGCACTTTTTTCGGAAAAATCTGTTCTTCTTTTTCTACCTGTTCCGTCTTTTCTTTTTCCTGTTTTTCTTCTTTCATCTCTATATCGTATTCTTTTTGCAGTTTTTCGATATGTTCCGCAATCTCTTTATTATCTTTTTCTGTTCCTTGCAGATATTCTAAAGTCTCTTTCATAAGATTTATTAAATTTGATTGCGAATCACGATAATGGATCTCTCCGTTTTGCAGGCTGTCAGGATATACGTTTAAGGCATTACTTAAAAGAGTGAGCGTCATTTTGTCTGGCTGTTGTGTTCCATTTTCAATTTTTCTCAATTCTTCCAGTGATGACAATGTAAGTCCAGCCAATTCTTCAATACTATATCCCTTTTCTTCTCTTAATCTCTGAATACACTCTCCCATCTTCATTAATCTTACAGGCATTTTTTTAGTTCCTCCTTCTTTACCAATTTCGGTTCTGTTTTTGGTTCCATATCCAATTCAGCATTTATTTTTGTTAAACGGTTCTGTACATATTTCAATTCATCTTCCTTATCAAAAGGCTTTTGTACTTCTTCTTTTGCCTGGGCAAACTGTTGTCTGGCATCTTCTAACCGTTCCTCCGCAACAGCTTTTTGCCCTGGCATTTTTTTTAATGCTATAAGGATACGTTCTATATTTTTTACAGGGTCTTTTTTTATCTCAACGGATACAGATGATTCCCTTGTCAGTTTTACATAAAAACTATTATCAAAAAGTGAATAGGAAGCCTTCATTTTAAAACCCTTAAAGGTTCCGATATTTGCTGCATCTGTATGTTCCTTTTTCATATTTGTACACGCCTGCACAAGTGCTTCGCCAGCAGCTTTTTCATCGTTATAGTTAATATCCTGTATTTCTATTGAAAATGGTCTGCTTAACACAGTATCTAAATGAGCTATATCTGCTTCATATGCCGCAGTCAGTTCCTCATATTTTGCAATCCGTTGAGGATATTCTACTGCAATCGCATCCTGAAGCCGGAACAGATTACTTTCATAATTTGCTTTCAACATCTTTAATTTTGTTACCTGCACATCCAGTTCCATCTTTTCTTTTATCTTTGGATTTCCCGTTGCAAGTGCCTTCGTTTCTGCATAAGATAATGCCACCGCATCTACATCCTGACAAGAACGTACTGGCGATTTGGAGGTCATGATCTGGCTGATGAATTTCTGTTTGTTTTCTAAAATCTGCCACATATATGCATCAAAAGTATTTTCCACAATATAACGGAATATTTTGACTTTTTTATTTTTATTACCCTGACGTAAGATACGACCTTCCTGCTGTTCGATGTCCGCAGGTCTCCACGGAACATCTAAATGGTGCAAAGCTATCAGTCTGTCCTGTACATTTGTACCAGCACCCATTTTTGATGTGGAGCCAAATAGAAAACGTATCTGTCCCGAACGGACTTTGGAGAACAGTACTGCCTTCTGCCTGTCTGTATTGGCATCATGGATAAATGCAATCTCCTCCTCCGGGACACCTTTTTCTATTAATTTTTGCTCTAATGCATCATACACATTAAAAGAACCATCTTTTTTGGGTGTAGAAGTATCGCAAAAGACAAGCTGTGCGGATTTCTGTTCTTTTGTTTCCTGCCAAACCTTAAAACATCTTTCTGCACATGCAGAAACTTTATTGTTTGCTGTATCTGGCAGCATATCATTAATGAGACGCTGATCTAGTGCAAGCTTACGTCCATCTGTTGTGATTTTAAGCATATTATCTTCTGACGGGTCTACTTCCCTGTTCCTTACCCTGTCTGCCCTTTCTGAGATAGACTGTAGTATTTCTTTTTGTTCTTCGCTGGCAGGTAGTACGACATTTTCATACTCTGCTTCTGGCACAGGTAACTGCAGCATATCCGATGTCTGTATATCAGCTACTTCTTGGAAAACAGACATTAATTCTGGTAAATTAAAAAAGTTTGCAAAACGGGTCTTCATACGGTATCCATTCCCTTCTGGAGATAATTCCATCGCTGTCACAGTTTCTCCAAAGATGGATGCCCAGCTATCAAACATTCCAAGATTCATTTCTTGCAAACGGTCATACTGCAGGTATCTCTGTATAGTGTATAATTCTGTCATACTATTGCTCACAGGGGTACCTGTTGCAAATGTGATACCTTTACCGCCAGTAATCTCATCCATATACCGGCACTTATTATACATATCCATTGCTTTTTGTGACTCACTTTGTGCCACTCCGGCAACATTTCTCATTTTTGTATACAAAAACAAGTTCTTAAAACCATGCGATTCGTCTACAAACAACCTGTCAACACCCAGTTCTTCAAAAGTAACTACATCATCTTTTTTCTTCTCGTTCAGTTTTTCCAGTCTTACCTCTAAATTCTTTCTGCTTTTCACCATCTGTTTAACAGTGTAGTTTTCTCCCTGTGCTTCTTTTGCAAGAGCGATTGCTTTTTCAATCTCATCAATCTGGCTTTCTAATACAGCACGTTGTCTTTCCGCAGAAAGAGGTATTTTTTCAAATTGAGAATGCCCAATAATGACGGCATCGTAATCACCAGTCGCAATCCTCGCACAGAATCGTTTTCGGTTTGCAGGCTGAAAATCTTTCTTTGTTGCGACAAGGATATTTGCAGCCGGATATAACGTGAGAAATTCTGCTCCCCATTGTTCTGTTAGATGGTTTGGTACCACAAACAGTGATTTATGAGCAAGTCCAATACGTTTTGCTTCCATTGCCGCAGCCGCCATCTCAAATGTTTTTCCTGCCCCAACGCAATGTGCAAGTAAAGTATTATTTCCGTATAATTGGTGTGCTACAGCATTCTTCTGATGAGGTTTCAATGTGATTTCTGGATTCATGCCCGGAAATTCTAAATGACTGCCGTCAAATTGTCTTGGGCGAATCGAATTAAATTTTTCATTATACAGAGAAACCAACATTTCCCGTCGTTCTCTATCCTTGAAAACCCAGTCTTTGAATTTTTCTTTTATCATGTCTTGCTTCTGGCTGGCTAATATAGTTTCTTTTTTGTTTAATTCCCTATGTTCTTTTCCCTCCTCATCCGTGTATGTATCAAAAATTTGTATGTTTTTCAGATTTAAAGAACTTTCAAGTAAACGGTATGCCGTTGCCCGTTTTGTTCCATATGTGTTTGTTGAGAGGATACTGCCATCTACATTTTTCCCTTCGATGTTCCATTCCCCTGTATATTCAGAATATCGTAACTTAATTATATTTTTGATATACTGCGATGGCTGGAAAGTTTCCCTCATGAACTGATCATACACTTCCAATGGAATCCACATCGTTCCTAATCGTATCTCAATCTCTGAAGCATCTAATTTTTTAGGCTGTACGTTCTCTAATGCTTCTGCATTATTTTTATAAATATCTTCACTTTCTGCAGCTTTTTCTGCTATACGCAGTTTTTCACGTACATTGCCTGACAGATATTCATCTGCTGTTTCCCATTCCTGCGTATCTGGATTTTTAAAGATAACCCCAGTCAATTCTTCAGTGATCTTTTCAGCAGATTTTCCACACAGATTTGACATGAAAGTAATATCAACTTTTCCATATTCCTCCATTGATACGGCAAGTGCTTCATTTGCCGTATCTACATGGGTAATAACTTCTTTCCTGCGGATAGTCCGTTTCGTGAACATATCTGCTTTTCCAGCAAGATTTCCATCCTCGTCTAATCTTTCTAAAGAACATAGAAGTGGATAAGAAGAATCTTCCGAAAAAGCTCTCCTATTCGCAACACTATTTAACAGTCCCCATTTTGCAGTATAGGAATCATATAACCTGTCCAGCTTCACCTGTTCTGCAGAAATCTTTGCCTCTACATCTTCCGTTTCTTCCATCTGCAGACGGATTAATTCCCGGACACAATCCCGGATAGCAGTCATGCCGGTGATACGTGTTTTTGCTGTGTTGGATACCTCTTTTTGTTCCAGACCGGTTTCATTTTTATAGTAGATCTCCCCAGTATCAGATAGGACATAACTATATATCCTCTCTTTAGAAGCATCAAGAGTATCTGCCATCTGCTCTATTTCGTACCGAAATTCGGCACGTTCTTCTTGTGTTCTTTCAGGTATATATCCTGTAATATTTGATACAGCAGCCTGTAACTGTTCTTCTAAAGAACTTCCTTCTTTTTCTATGCAGGCTGTTTCTAATCCATATGGTCCTGTTACTTCCTGCATCGTACCTAATACCATTTCTGGATGTGCTGCAAAATAACTGTTTACACGGATGCCATCTTCATTATTCACGATAGAAATCCACTCTGGATTCTCTCTTTCTTTTTCCCTTTTCTGCAGGAATAGAATATCCGCAGTTACTTTTGTCCCTGCGTTTTTAAATGCAGTATTTGGCAGTCGGATTGCTCCCAGCAGGTCTGCCCTTTTAAAAAGATATTCTCTGACTTTACTGCTTTCTTTGTCCATTGTGCCTTTTGTTGTGATGAAAACAGCCACACCATCAGGACGGAGCTTATCCAGTGTCTTTGCAATAAAATAGTCATGGATCAAAAATCCATGACTGTTATAAGCAGGGTCATTTACCCGATAATCCCCAAATGGGACATTACCGATTGCAACATCAAAATATCCATCTGGATAATTTGTCCGTTCAAATCCTGTATTCTGAATATTTGCTTCTGGATAAAGATAACCTGCTATCTTTGAACTCATGGTGTCTAGTTCAACACCATATAAAGTAGAGTTACTCATACTTTGGGGAACAAGTCCAAAGAAATTTCCAACCCCACAGGAAGGCTCTAATATTCTTCCTTTGTTAAATCCCATATTCTCCAGCACTTGATACATAGATTTAATAATAACGGGCTGTGTAAAATGGGCATTTAACACGGATTCTTCTGCAGAACGGTATTCCTCTGGAGTAAGGGCAGTCTGTATCCGTTCCCGTTCTTCCTGCCACTGTGGTTTCTTCACATCAAAGACATCTGCGATCCCGCCCCATCCAACGTAATCTGATAGTATGTTCTGTTCCTCTTTTGTTGCCTGCCGTTGTTCCTTTTCTAACTGTTTTACCGTTTCGATCGCAAGGATATTCTTCCAGCATTTTTCACGGATTGTTCCTGTTCCCAGTTCTTCTTTTGAAATATGATAATTCTGCCCCATGTTTTCAGAGACAGGGGTAATCGCTATATTGTCCGTATCTAAGATTTCTTCTTGCAGTTCTGCCGCCGCAATGCTGTCTTTTCTTATCTCTGCTGCCCAGTCTATTATATCATCATATCGGATTTCTCTTATCTTATCTGCATGATTTTTGATATATGTCCTTGCTTCATTTTCACTATGAAAGAGTATCATTTCTGAAAGATATGTTTCCAATCCATTATTACCCTTGCGTAACAAACGGTAAACAGGCTGCCGGTTTCCGTCTGTATCAATCGCTGTGACAAAAGAAACCGTTAAATCTTCATAATCCTCACTGCTTTCTATAGCTACTTCAATGAGATTTGATTCTTTTTGTTGTTCTTCTATCCAATCATCAGCTTCTTTTCTAGTTTTACAGAACTTACTACGTCCTGAGAGAACAAAATCATCATTCTCTCTTGTCAATTCCTGTGCGTGGAATGGGAAATCTATTCTTCCAGTATCAGCAATCTCATATTTTTTATCCTGTAAAGCCTGCGGTTCCTCTTTCTGCATTAATCCATCAAGCTGTTTCTGTTCTGCAGGTGTTAAGTCTGTATGTTCTTCAAGATATGGCAAAAAGTTTTCACTATACTTTGTAATCTGTTCTATCTTTTCATCCAGCACTCCATCCTGTTCCCAGTATTGTCTATACATACAGTCGGAAGATAAACAGTAATCATAATATTCCCGGATATGTTCTAAAAGGGATTTCCCTTCTGAACCTATGTCATATCTGCCCTTGAAAGAATATTCTTCACTATCTATGACCGCATAGATAGAAAATGCTGTCTTATAATAAGAATATCCTTCTTCTTCATTCTCCTGCTTCTCCATCTCTTGTTTATCCAATACTGTAAATAGTTTATTTGCTACAGCAAAAGACATTTTCCGAACAGTAAAATCACCTTTTTCTCTATCATAAGGGCTTATAACATCATGCTCTGAAAAATCTATCTGGAATAATAATTCATCTGGCTTTGATTCTTGTGTACCGAAATTCGGCACATTTTCTCTCTCCCTTTCTTTATTTTTTGTCTGTTTATTCTCTGTTTCTATATTTTCCTGCTGCTGTGAATAAGGATATTCTTTATTTTCTATCAACGTGCGGATACGTTTTTCTGCCTCTTTCCATGTCAGGTTTTTCTGTATATTCCCTTTTTTCAAAAGAAATCCTCTTGCATCATGCCATTCATCTGAATGAAATGCTCCTGATATAGAAGCAGAGTGTCCGCCAGTACCATATTCTTCTTTTAAAAAAGCAATCGCTGTTTTTGCATCTGGTACAGGGTCTTGCTGATAAAAAGAAAGTATTCGGCTCTTTCCGCCTTGAACGATACCGCCTTCCTGCAACAATTTATCTATCTCATCTGCTGTGATAAATGCTATGTGTACTGGTTCTGTTCCATTTTGTGAAACAGGTATAAATGCCTGATTCAGTTTTTTAAGATGTTCTTTTGCTGTTTCAAAATTCCTTTTCTGCCAGCCAGTTTCAAAATCTACACGTTTTTCAAATGATAGAAGTTCTTCATATATGGTATTTACACCTATAGGATCTCTTAGCTCCCCAGTAATCTTCTCAACAGCTTCAATATAAACTGAACCCCACCGTGATTCCAGCCTGCTGTCTCTGTAAAAGAAAAAAACATATTCTGCTATTCTCGTCCGTATCGTATCAAATGCTTTTTCCTGCAATTCTTTTGTAGTAAATTGTCCATTTTGATAAAGCCTTTCAATCCGTTCTGCAGCTTCAACCCATGATATTGTCTTTTCGGGATTCTTTCTTGCACCATTTCCACGGTGGAAAGAAATACCATCCTCGCTATACCAGACACTTACTTTTACCCCATCTGACATTGCAAGCCCTTTACCGCCTACCCACATCTTTTTTAAATCTCCTGTGAGCAATTCGCTTGGATTTTCCTGTACTAAATCAAATAAGATATATTCTAAAGAATCTTGATTATTTCCACCTGTACGCAGGCATTCATCAATATAACTGTCTGGAAATTCAAAAACAGCAGCAGGTGTATCACCTGCTGCTGTTCCATAATCAGCCTGTTCTTGCGGACTTTCGGGGAAAAGACTTAGCTGAATATAATCTCCTCTTTGATCATCTCCTCTGCCTGCTGTTTGCAGTTGTTCACTATTCCGACCCACTTCATCTGATCGGCTGCTTTCAGTTCTTCTGTCGCTCCTGCTGTTTTCATCAGATCCGGAAGCAGTTCGTCCATTCTCTCCTCGGCTCTCCGCTGAATCTCTATCATATGTCCTTCGTAATCTCCCATTTTGAGAACCTGATATGTTGACTTCTTGTGTTCCTTCAGATACTTCTCTCTCATCAGGCTGTATTTCCCGATGTATCCTTCCGTCTGTTTTCTCAATCCTAAATCTGGATACATCAGTCCGTCCTCGCCTTTCGTGTATGTTAATTTCATTTCTGTTCACCCCATTCTTTTCTTTTATTATTTCGTTGACTCTATTATATTCCTCCTGTCTTCCTTGTACAATATCTTTTGCCCTGTTTTTTTGTAAATTTTTCCGCCAGAGAAAGGCTCCTACATCTTTTAAAATAGCAGAACAATTTTCACTTATAAGACTTCCTAATCTTGTAAGCACTTCTGCACTATTAAAATCCGTGATTGCTCGAAAATCTTCAATATACATATATTCACCGGGATTTATTCCACATCGTCTTAACAGTATATACCACGTAGTCGATATAAATAATTCTCGATATTCTACACGAATAGTATCATAATCTAATTCTTCTAAATAAGACCCCTCTTTATTTTGAAAAATTAAAGGCAGTTCATCACTGATACCATCCTCCGCAAGATCTTCCGCAAGTTTTTTCAATATTGTAACAAGGTCTGTGTCTTTTCCTTCAATACTATACTTTGCCTTTAAATAATCGGATAAACTTTGAGCATCCTCTTTCTCCATCTCCCATATATAAGGTTTTCTTATCTCAGTAACCGGGATATTTTGTACAGCCCCTGTATCTTTATAATCATAAACATATCTTAACTTTTTTCGTGAATCCACAGTCTGGATAAGAGCAATTCCTTCTGTACCCCGTTTTACATAGTGGTTCATTTCTTTCCACTTTTCAAAACTTGTACAACCTACCGCATTAGGACGCTGTGCATAAATCATAAGCTGGTCATCAAAATCATACTGATAGACACGGGATGCTGTATTTAAAAATTTTAACCATTCCTCTGGGGAAGAAGAAACCTTTTGTACTGTTTCCTCAAACATTTCCTCTGCAGTTGGTAACTTCATTGCCATACATTATTCCTCCTTTACAGTCTCGGAGCCTGTTCTGGTTTTTTAGGTTTCATCAACGATTTTTCTTTTTTATTAAAATGATTCTCTAAATAATTTACTGCTTTTTGAACTTCCTTGTTTTCTTTGTAAAAAGGTACTATATCAAGAAATTCCCTACAAATCTCTCCTCCTTCAAACAAGCTACATTTTCCCGGATATAAATTTTCTTCTGGAAAATGTAGGTCAATACCAATTCCTTTTCTGCCATGCATCCTTTCTTCTGGTATCTTTTCATATATTTTTATTGCTTCATCGAGTGTTAATCCCTCATGGTATTCACCTAATGATGGAAATTCCGAACATTCCGCAACATAAAAATCAACTTTTACTATATACTCTGCTTCTTCAATGTCCTGTTCTAGCTGCTCATAATCCGTCTCACGAATATTTTCAATAGTTATTCCTTCATCATTTAAAATATCTTCTGTCGCTTCTGCAATCGAAACCTCTGGATTATCATAAACCCCTCCATCCAATTCTTTAAACTCATGATTGTAAAATGTGTAATCATATCCTCCGTCTGTTTCATGAATCATAAAATAACCGTTATCTGGCAAGAGATATGCAGCTTCTTTCTTCTGATATAGAGATTTGCTTAATAAATATTCTCCAATTAATTTCATTGCTTCAGGACTAAAGCCATGCCATAAATCTTCTGCAATAACCTGTCCTTGTTCATTTACGATAATATCTGCAACCCGTTCTCCAAATTCATCATGCCGCATCTGAAAAAATTTCTCATTGTGAAATTCCTGCATCTGTATTGAATGCCATGTTCCAAAGTGTCCTTCAGCTGTAAAACCCTTTGTTGATTCTGTTATCTGTTCTACTACTCTTAATGACGGCTCTTTATAAAAATCAGGCAACGGAACAAACCCTATCATGTCCACGTAAGAGACATTTACTTTGCCATTTCTTTTTATCAAAATAATATCACTTACAGAGAGGGAATGTCCTGTAAAATCATCAGGATGTGCAATATTAAATTTTGTAAACAGGCTGTCTCTATTTTCATCTACTCCTAAAATATCACTGTAAACAAGCTGATACTCTGTTCGCTCTGGTACTTTTCCTTTTGAACGTAAAGAATCAAAAGAAAGGAAAGCATAATCTCTTCCTGCACCTTTCCTGTTAATCTGATAAATTCCATAGGCATCATCTTTTCCATGCAGGATTTCTTCCTCTGTCAGCCTGCCACCCGTTTGTTCTATCTTTACCATTATTGTCCCCTCCGTTTCTTTCTTACTTGTCTTAATCTCTGCATCATTGCAGGAGTAAGACTTGCAGAAGCATATGTTTTCATTTCCTCAACAGTGTCACCTTCTTCGAGACATTTAATCAGAAATTCTTTTTGTGCTTCATTAAATGTATCGCCTGCCAGATACGTTTCAATAAATCTATCCGGCTCCTTTGATTTCTTTTCTTCTTTATTGAAAAAATGCCAGCGCTTCTTTTTTTCGGTTACATCTCTTACTGAATTTTCTTTTTTAGACGGTACCTCTTTTTGCTCTTCCTTATCATCGTCAGATGATTTTTTTTCTTCTAACTGTAAAAGAAGTGTCTTCTTTTCTGTTTGCCATGTTTTTTTATTCTGCTCTATCTCATTCACTAGACTTTGTATCTTTTCATCTCTTTCTTTTATTAATTCCTCTTTTGCTGCCAAAGAGTTTTGATAGGATTCCCTTTGTTCCATAAGGGCATTTTTTTGTATATCTAACGTCTGTTGCAATGTAGCGTTCAATGTTATTCTTAATTCTTCCGTCTCCTGAAACACCTTACCAGCTTTATCATGTAACTCTGAAATCTGCTTTTGCATTTCTGAATTAGGTACGAACATGTTTTCCAGAAAATTCAGCCGTTCTTCTTTGATGTGTTTAATTTTAACCCGCCAGTCCTGAACAGCAATGCTATCGATCCGACGTATCTCTTCCACAGACATTCCATCTAATGCACATATGCAGTAGTATTCCCGGAATACATCGTCATCTATCTCATCCAAATAGGCAAGCATTTCAGCCGTACAGTTTGCTTCCTGCAAAACCTTTCTTTGAAATTCTATGATGATATTTTTTTCCTCCTCTTGCTCCATTTATTTTCACCTCCTGTGCCGAATTTCGGTACGTTCTGTTTTTGAAATCTTTTGTTCTTTATTCAGACTTCTTTCTTCTTCAACGATTCGGTTTACAATCCGTTTCTCATGACGGATTTCCTGAAGTATTGCATTAATCTGCTGTCTTTCTTCTTCAGCTTTTAACATTCCTTCGGGCATCTGTTTCAAGAACGTATTTAATTCCTCTTGATATATTTCAAATCGGTCATCCCAATCTGGAGTATCAGATAGACGTTTTTTCAAAGCCCGGTACTGCCTTAACATTTCTTTATCTTCCACTGAACGGAGAGAACTCCGGCAGTTCATTAGCTGCTTCTCTTTTGCCAGTAAAGCATTTTGTTTTTCTAATAAATCATCCTCTGTCTTAATGTCGTTTTTTAGAATGTATTTGCATTCTTCATATAACTCATTAATCCGAATGGCATTTTTCCGCACATCTTTTTGATTTACTGCATAAGGATTTTTCCCTTCAAGATAATGCCCTGCTTGATAAAAAATTTTGATTTTTTTAATCTGAAATATCGTAAGTGTCTCTGTATATTGAAAGATTTCTCTTTCATATTTCTTAGACAATTTAGAGGACAGAATACTTTCTGCCCCCTTTTCCTTTCCTTTGTTTTGAATCCTCTCTTGGATTTCTTCTTTCCTGTATCCTGTACCAAGACGGGAATCTCTCCGTCCCCGTTCAAAACCGGGTGGGATATATGTCACATACTTCCCTTGACGGATTTTATAGCCTAGACTTTCCATTTGCTTCACAAAATCGTTCCAATCTTCTGATGCAGCAATCACAAAGTCTATGTCTGCCTTAATAATCTTTTCAGATGATGGTCTGCCCTCTTTCTCTGCATAATGTGCTGCATAAGATTTCCCTATCTTATTATGTGGGTCATAAACCAGTGGCGGCAGACCATATTTTTCACAAACACGGTCTGTAATTGGCTGGATATATTTTTCCCAGTCTCCTTTTTCATAACGGTACTTATACCCATCCATTCGGTTGACAGAATTAAAAACAATATGTCCATGCATATGTTTTTGGTCAGTGTGAACGGAAAACACATAATCAAAATTTTCTCCCAGATATTCCTCACAAAAATCATTGATCACAGCATATGCTTCTTCTTTTGTCGCTTCTCCCGGTGGAAATGAGATAACGAAATGATAGCCTTGCCTTCCATTTTCTTTTTCCCATTCTTGCTTTGTATCCATCATTACCTGATAAACTTCCTGCGGAGTAGTTCCTGCATTTCCTCCAACCAGACCCTCTGTTTTATCAGAATTTAAGATATACGAAATACAATTTTTTAAATGTGCCGCCCCACCTCCCTGTGGTGTTCCAATATTCGATAGCTTAGTGATTGCCATAATCCTCTACCTTCTCATTAAGCGTTTTCATCTCATGCTTTACCTGCTCTAATGCTTTTTCAAGATTATAAATATCAATCTGATTGCCATAACCAGCATTAATTTTTGCAACAACCTGATTGATGTTGACTCCTATTTTACGCACTTGGTAGGAAAGAGTTTTTAACTCTTTTTTCAAGCTGACAGGATTATCGTCCTGTAAAAAAATACACTTCCGTATATATGCAGAAGTGTTTGCTTTTTCTCCCTTTTTTGTTTTTGTTTCGGGGTCATTCTCCGCTTTAGCTAAAAGTAATTGATACTCTTTTTCTGTCAGCCGGAGGTCGAATCTCCTTTTCCTTATTTGTCCTCACCTTCTTGTTCTTTTTCCTCTATTGATTCTTCCTCTGATTCTTTTTCTTCAGTAAATTCAGACATGTACATGTCCAAAACTGTTTTTAAATCTTCGATTTTTTTAGCATCCATCGGTCCAAGATATTCCGTAACGATTTCTGCAAGCTGTTTATTTTCTTCATTCTCTTTCTGTTCTTTTGCTTTTCTCAGTTTTTCTTCTACCTCTTTTTTTCTTTCTGCAAGTCTGTTTTCTTTCTCTATTAATTTTTTAAGCTCATCCTCTAATTTTTCAATCTGTTTATTCCAATCCATCTCATCAATCTCCTTCTTTGTTTTTCTTTTCAAGTGCATCTATTTTTGCTTGTAGATTTTTTACCTCTGCCTGCAGTGCTTTCCTTTTTAATAATTCATACTGTGACACCTCTGTAATCTGATTTGGATATTCATAACGGCAGAGTGTATATTTTTCTTCATCATCATCTCCTCTTGGTGATGGATATTTTCGATACATCTTATACCATTTTTCAAGAAAATCATTGATAATACTATCGCTGTCAAATTTTAAATAGTATCCGTCCTCTTTCTTAACCGGGCGCAATCCGTGAAAATCTTCCATATCAAACAGTGCGTAAAACATTTCCTGATAGGAAAGCATATCTGCATGGATCAAAGCACCTTCACCAACTCCTAAAGCATTACACATATCTTTCAAGATTTTTTCTCTTGGAATTTTTTTATTTTTTTCATACTGTGCGATCCTTACATCTGCAGATGAAAAAGAAAAGCCACACATCACACCTAATTCTTTTTGTGTGTACTTACGCAGCATACGGATTTTTTTAATCTTTTGCCCCAGAGAACCGGGAGATACCCAATTTTCTTTTTTGCATTCTATGATTTGCTTTATCCAATCCATCTCATCCATCCTTTAGAATTTATTTTAGGAAATCTGGTTTTCCATAAAGTTCTTTTTTCTCTGCATCGCTTGAAAAGGAAATATTTTTTTTGCTTGCATCTTCCTCAAGCTTTTTTTCAATTCTATCCAGTTTATCCTGTATATCTTCTAATTCATCCATAACATTTTCCGTTTCTTCTTTTTTAAAAAAATTCCGTACAGCTTCTGTAATATATACATTTTCTGTAGGATACATTTCTTTATCCCTATTATTTATCATCGCCAGAACATCTTCTGGAAGACGGAAATGTTTCTGCTTTACCATTTTTCCCTCCACAATTTCTCACCTTTCTTATACATTATTTAGTCTTTATTCCATAATATATATGTACCATTTCTGGTATTTCCTCTGCTTTCGCATATACCATTTTTGGTATCCATATACCACTTTTGGTATTTAGGCTGTTTTTCATGTACCATTTCTGGTATTTCTCTTACTTTCACATATACCATTTTTGGTATTCATGTACCACTTTTGGTATTTTTCATATACCATTTCTGGTATTACCTACATACCAATTCTGGTATTTATACCAAAAATGGTACAAATAAGCCGATAGGCTTATTGCAAGATACGCATTTTGTACACACAAAATACATCTTGTTAGGGGGGAAACCCCTAAAACCCCCTTTCAACAACCAACGGCATCTGCACCCCCTTCTTTCAATGCTGACCAGAGGAATTTATCCATTCCTCCACAGCCTTATCATATAAGTTTTGCATCTGTGCCGCATATTTATTTTGAAAGAAAAGATAAAAAGAATCTGCAGCTTCGCCTGCATTTTCTAAAAGGATTTTTGCTTCTTCGGCTCCGCACTTTTTCTTTAATCTTTCAAAAAATTTTTTCTTAATATTGATTTCCTCAGCCCGGATAATCAGATTTGTTTTAGACCCAAGTGTACAGTCCATTAAAAATTTTTCGTATGCAAATGTGAAATCTTCCTCCAAAATTTCACCGCCTTTCTTTTTCTCTCCCTGTATTATTCTAGTGAAAATGTATAGGTACCATCTTCAAAAGTTACCGTGATGTTTTTTCCGTCACTTCTTTTTGTTACAAAATCCAGTACAGCTTTATAATTTTTCTCCCCTGTATTTTCAACAGAAGCAACATAAAAATTTCTTCGTTCTTCCCCTTCCTTCTCCAAAAATTTTAGTAATTCCTGTGACAATTCTTTTTCATCGGCTACCGCACCTAATGAATCATCCTGGTCTACGATATTGGGTTCTCCAAGATTGATTGGTTCAGTCCCAATTTCGTTATACTCTTCTTCATCATCTTGCATCGTATTTTTTTCCTGTGGCATCCCTCCATAATCTTCGATACTTTCAATCTTCTTTTTATATGGGGCAAACGAAAAGATTTCTTTTCTCTTATCGTAGGAAATAAGAATAACAGAATTATCATCATCATCTAGTTGTAGATAAAATGTTGCTGTCCCTGCATTACTCGACACATCATCATCATACTTTGAAAGGGCATTGATCCATTGTACGTTTTTATAATTTTTCTCAACATACTCTGCTGCCTGTTCTTCAAAATCTGTTTCATTCTCAGAATTTATATAATAGATATATTCCAGATTTGTGAAATGATATTTTTCTCTTTTTTCTTTTTCTGTCTGTTCTGCAGTATCTTCTGTCTTTTGTTGTTCCGTTGGATTTTCCCTGCTGTTTTGATTTTTTTTGGGAACAAAAAAACATATAGCGGAAATAAGTAAAGCGAAACCCAGAAAGACAGCCAATAGAAATAGCATTATCTTTTTCTTCATCCTGCTCCTTTCCTGTACCGAATTTCGGCACATTTTCATTATTATCTCAAATGATTTTTTCCAAGATTAACTGCTTTAACAACCCGGCTTTTTGCCCATTCTGGATGAAACCTCGTGACGGTTTTTCCTGTGTGATACCACATGGATTTATTTACAACAAACTCAACGACACTGTGTCCACCATCATGTCCCCATTTGTTGCATCCTGCATCAGACATATTTTTTTCATCACCCATAACGCCATGTATGACTCTGCCATTTGCTAATACAAAATCTATCTCATCTCCGATCTTTCCGAAAGTTGGAGTGCAGGCTATCACGTATCTGTCACCAATCTTTCCGAAACCATTCGCATCATAATGTTCTCCTGTTTTCACACGCAGCTTATATTGGTTACTTCCTGTTGACGTAATGAGTGACCATCCCATGTATGTAAAACTGTCTCCGTATGGCGATGGGATATTGATTGTTTTTCCCGATCCATAGCTGTCCTGGTCTTTTACCCGTAGGATCACTGTTATGACCGCCCAGTTGATCTCTCCTTTACGGACAGACTTTACAAAAACACTTCCCGGCTTTTTGTCTTTTGTCTGGTCACGTCCAAAATCATACCAGTATGTTTTACCATTCTCATCTTTTCCGGCATAGATGTTCGTATGCCCTTTGAAAAGGCAAATATCCCCCGGCTTTAAGTCGAGGTCTTTTGATTTTTTCCCTCCAGTCTTTATGATGTCGAATCCTTTTTCAATCTGCTTTTTTACGGTTCCGTTACAGCTTAATTCTCCCGATTTATTTCCGAAAAATATCTGTCCTTTTTTCAGAAGTCCAACTTCCTGAAGCACAAGACAGACACCGTGGGCACAGTTTGTCCTCTTAGCAGACTGTTCTGCTGCCGCAAGTGAACCTTTCAGGTCAGTATTGGAATACACCCATTTTTCCTCCACCATCATTTTACCAATCTCCTGTGCTTTTGATAAGATCTCTGATGCTGTCGAGGAAGTGAGTCCTTCATCTGGATAATCCGGAGTACCGTATCCCATGATGCCTTTATAAGTAAGCTCATAATGTCCACGCATGACCTGGCTATTTTTGTTGCCCTCTATTGTATGTACGATTCCATTTTCGACATATTCAACGATACCAACGTGATGGGATTCTCCCACCCCGCCTCTATCAAAATAGATAATATCTCCTGCCTGTGGAGTATAACTTCCTGCTTTTTGATACTGCTGCTTATGGATAAACCATTGCCGTCCTGTCTCGCAGGCGGCTGTCTTTGGTATGATATTGCTCTCGATAAACCCGCATTCATTCGCACACCACGAAACAAAGGCATGGCACCAGGACATTCCGTCTGTTCCTGTATACACTCCATACTTTGTATGGTTGCCTGCCCCTTCGTGATAACCTATTTCCTGTACAGCGACCGCAACAATACTTGCCCCGGAACCCGATGCATAATCTGTATTATCTACTGCGGCTGCAAAACCTGACAGCAAAGTGATGATGATTCCAAGGAAAGATACGATCACAATGATCGGTATTAACAGGATCAACAAAACAAAAAAGATCGTCACGGCAATCTGTGCAGCAAAGTACATCACTGTAACTACGACAGAAGCAAGCATGGCTGCGGCTGCCACGCCAGGGCTTCCTGTTTTATTTTCTTCGATGAGCTGGGATAACTTCGTCTGCGTTTTTATCCTCTGGCTTTCGATCGCTGTATTTTTCTGCCGCAGCATTTCTTTGAAATTTTCTGCCGTTTTTTTTGCGACCAGTGCAGCCAGACCAGCACCCGTAGATGCAGCTGCTGTATCCACTGTTTTTGCTGTAGCATTTCCTGCAGCTTTTGCTGTTTCTGCGGAAGCAGAAGAAGCAATATCTACTGCCTTTTCTCCTCCGGCAACGGTACTCTGGGAACGGATAGCTGCCCGGCTGTCCCTTGATTTCGATGCGATCTCTCCATTTCCACCATGGCTGCCGATCTCTTTTTTATCAACAGGTTCTTTCCATGTACTTGATTGATATTTTCTTTCCTTTGAAAAGATTTTTGCCGCCTGCTTTTCTTTTTCCTGGACGGAACTGGGTTCTGTCTTTGCAATCCCGTTCCGTTTTTTCTGCCGTTTTAACTGCCGTTCTGCCTGCCTGATATAACGCTGCTTTGCGGTATAAGACAGCCTTTTCCATTCTTTTTTTTCTTTTTTGGAAAGATAATGGGCAGGGTCTATGCTGACATTTTCGTTCCCCTGTTCCTGTTCCTCATTTCCATTAAGAGGGTCGGTGTTCTTCACTTTCTGGATAGCACTCTGGGAAGTAGCAAACGCACTGTCCATTTTTTTAAAACTCGCTTCTTTTGCTTTTTTTACTGCCATAAGCATCAGCCTGCTTTCTGATAACGGATATTGCCTGCTTCTTCCGATTTTATAAGATACCCTTGCTGGCATAGAAAACTTAATTGTTTTTCGGCTTCTTCCTGCGTGATCTCCAATACGGATAAAAGGTCACGGACAGTAACCGGGGCAAGTTCCGCCATCTGTAAGATAATCTCCTCAATACGGTCATTGCTCTCCTGCTGCTCCTGTCTCTGCTTCTGTTTTTTCTTTTCTGCTTCTTTCGCTTTCTCATGGAAATTGGTATTGATAAGCGGATACAGTTCATTTTCTTTTGAGATTTTTGCATCAAAGAGGACAACCTTTTTGCCCCATACCATGACTCCCTTTCCTACTTCTTCAGAATTCAGTGCATTAAATTCTGTCTGGGATAATTCCTGAATCTGGGCAAGGGCATTCGCATCTGCACCTCCCTGGTCAAGGAAACACTTATAGTTGCAGTTGCTGAACAGTTCTTTTAACATTTTGTTTTCTAAGGCGGCAGTGATATTCTGCATTGCCATCGTACAGATGCCGCCATACTTTCTAAAGGTTGCAACCGCCGTATTGAGCTGTTCGGCAGAAGTACCTTTCCTGCTGACAACCTGCGTTTCATCCACAATAAAGTGGGTTGCCCTCTGTGCCTCCTGATTGTATTCCATGCGTGTAGAGGTATAATGCATAACTGTTACCATAACCGGCTCCCAGTTGTCCGGCGGTACATTTTTAAGTCCAAATCCAATCATACGGTTATCCAGACGTACTGTGGATGGATAAGCCAACATATCACAGCTTCCTTCTGTATATTCTTCAAGGGAATTATAGATTGGCTTTATGATTGATCTATCATAATCATCTTTTGCATTCTCTAATTCCAGTTTTATCTCTTCCCTTAATATACGTAAGGTTGCCTGTTTCTTTAATCTTTTCTGTGCAAAGATTTTATCAAACATCTTTCTTGTTGCCCTGCTGACTACGGTAGCGTGTTCCTGTGTAAACAGGATATTTGTCATGATAGCTGCCACAAGGCTTTTTGCATACTTTGTCTGCGTAGCGATAAATTTTTCTTTTGTGTCTTTGTCCGCATAAAATACCGCATCGGACACCTCAAATCCATTGATATATATCTTTGATTTTGGGGTCAGGTCAAAATAAGAACCTCCGTATTTTTCTACGATCTCTTTAAACTCGTTCTGAGGGTCTAAGATTAAAATATCGTCCGACGTGGAGATAAGTGTCTGGAATATCTCTGTTGCCTTGATAAGCACCGACTTACCAGAACCCGTGTGTCCAACAATGATTGCATGAGGGTTCATCAGCAGTTTCCTGTTTCCGAATATCAATCGTTTTGTCGTGAGGTTCAACCCATAAAAATATCCGCCTGGGTCTAAAATATCCTGGGCAAAGTATGGCTGCATCGCAACCATTGAGGAAGATAGGAAGAAACGCATGTAGTCTACCTGCCGTCCGGCAAAAGGCAAGGCTGTATTCAACGCTTTTAACTGGGTATAGTCTGCTGTACTTATGACTACTCCCTGTGCCTTGCCTGTCTCTTTTAACTGCTCGACTCGTTGTGCGAGGGTTGTTTCATCTGCTGCTGTTGCCACGAACAGGAAATTCAGGAAAAACCCTGTCTCATCATTGTCATTTACTAAATCCATGTATCCTTCTATCTCATCTTTTTTTCTCTGCTTTGCGTAAGAAGGTCCTGATACAATGATATTCTTTTTCCTTTTTGCTTCTTCTTCCTCACTGATGGATTTTTCATTGTTCATCGCTGCAGCCACCAGTTTTTCATTGATAACATCGGCAGGGACAGGGGAAAAATCTAACGTGATAAACGATGGAAAATCCACATAGGAAAAACTCCGCATCAGCTCATCCGGCTTTAATGCCCTGCTGTATTTCCACCCAAATAAGACCGATACATACTGTGTCTTGTCAAAAATCATAAAATTGGAATACTGCTTGATTGTCTGTGGCATCACATCATTTTTCCAGTCATGCTTTCCTGTCTCATCAAGATAGATATACTGTTCTTCGTCTTTTTTGCCCGGACGTAGTAATGCGTGCAGGCATTTTAACCGTTCTTCACCGTTTAAGAGAAGTATCTTTCCACGCCACTTTGCAAACATCTGCTGTATCGTTGTATCCAGCGCATTGAGCAGGATAGTCGCTTCTTCCAGAGAATTTGCCCGGCAGGAAACGGTAAGATAACGGAGTGTCGTTACGTTCGGATTAGAATTCTCCAGTTTTTCCCTTGTCCATTCTTTTATCCCTTTATCAATCTGCGGGTAAGCCTTGCTGTTCTGCTTTCCCCGTATCTTTTCTAAAAATTCGTCAATACTCTGAAATTCGTTTGCTATAGTAATCTTAAAATCAACGCTCATCGACTTTAACCAGGACATGAACTGGTTCAGGAAAATATCTTTTTCACTTTCATCCTTGTTGATATAATTGATCTCCTCAAAAACATAGCATCTGTCATACAGACTGTTTGTTTTCGATGGTTCGATCTTGGCTATTCCATTTTTATACATCCGTTCGATATTCAATGCCTGCCGTACATTTTTCGGGACAGGAACGATTGGGATACTCTTAGAATGATAAGAACGGAACTTTCCACTCGCATTGATAACCGCCACGTTTATTCCTCCTTTAATCGAAAAGAGCCAGAAACTTTATTTTCCGGCTCTGTCATCTTATTATTTCTTTTTTACAACAGGATGGCGCATGGTAAATATCCTGCCTGTCTTCGGAGCTTCTTCCGCCCCATAAGTAAGTTTTTTAGTTGCCCTGTAAAACCGCATCTCTTTGTACATCGCCCACAGGGAATGGTTCTGGTATTCGTAGATACCGATGAAACAGATCGGCAGCATGACAGGGATTGCAATATAACTGCCTGTGACCGGGGAAATCTTTAAAAAAACCCATAGTGCGATTATCGTGCCTGCTGCCATGATAAGACCAACGCTAAATGTTATGATCTGTTTTAAAGTAAAGCCCTTCCAAAGGTCGTCTGGAAAGGCTTTTTCAAAGTCTTTATTAATATCAATCTTCATCTCATATCCTCATTATTTATAGTAATAAGAAATTTTTCTTTTTCCACAGCGTTTACATTTCTGTGTTTTTTGATACTGCATCTTTCCCCCACGTTTCTTTCCTATCTTTATGCTTGTACCTTTATCATAAGAATGTCCCAGGGCAGGTATCGTTTCTACTGTAAGATACCCATCTTCTGCTCCTCCGTAACTGTTCATGCAGCCCTTTCTTGTGCAGTTTGTAGTTTTGTACCCAACAGAAGTACAGCCCGGCTTCAGTATCTTTACTTTTCCAGGTTTATGTCCCAATGCCGGAGTCCTTCTTATGACATCTGTCCATTTTTTTCCGCATGACTTACATTTTTTATACTTTAATCCCCTGTTGGTACAGGTTGCTTTTGTTTTTGTTACCCATGTGATATTTTTATGATTACATTTTGATTTTGCCTGTATACTGATTCCTGGCATAAGTACCAGTAGCATAAGTACCATTAAAACCACAACAATATGTCTTTTTGTCTTCATAATCTTTTTCTCCTTCTTTTTCTCTGTTTTCAAGATCCATCATGGAAAATAATAGCTCCAGCCTCCATATTCATTTTTTAACTTAACTCCGCCACATTTCAAACAGTCATATCTTGTTCTCCTCTTTCTGGTAAGTTTCCATTTGTGTTTTGTCTTAGGGATTACTTTTTCCAGCAACACTTTTCTGCATCTCACACAAAGTTGTTTTTTTCTACCTGTATGATTACAGTTTGCTTTTTCTGCAATGATCCACGTTCTGCCTGTATGTTTATGATTACACCCTGCTTTTGCCTGTGCATCTGCAAAAAATACCATAGTCATCATTATAGCCATTAACACTATAGTCACTTTCTTTTTTAGTTTTTCCATAAATCCTCCTTGCATCAAATAGCGTGGAGTTTCTCTTTCCAGCTATTTAACATAAACCGTCTCTTTCTTTCCGCATCTGCTGCATATACGTGTCTTTTTCGGTTTCTTTTTTATCATACTATCGGTATTTAACTTCCACTTACTCCAGCGATGTCCCAGAGCTTTCCCCTCCTTATGAGTTGACTTGTACTTACAATTCTTACATGAAGTTACAATCGTTTTTGGTGCAGTACAGGTAGCCTTGTAAGTTTTAGCAATATAGGAATGTCCCAAAGGAGCTATCTTTTCTGTTTTGTAATATTTCCTATAGCCATAAATACAATCTGGATTTAAACAATACGTTGCCGTTAATCCCGGTTTTGTGCATGTAGGCATTTTTTCTATTTGTGTGCGTAAGCGGTGTCCTGATTTTTTTATCTTCTTTATCTTTAAGATTTTTCCACAGTTCTTACACTTTTTAACCTTCATGCCTTCATCCGTACAGCTAGGTTTTGATGTTGTGATCCATGTTACACTTTTATGATTACATTTTTTTGCTTTTGCCTGTACGCCGACTCCCGGTATAAGTATCAGCATCATAGACAATATTAGGGCTATTGTGATAACTCTTTCTATTTTAACTGCAAATTTTCCCATGATCTCTCCTTTCCCGTACCGAAATCCGGCACATTTATAACATTTATAATCCCATCGCCTTTGACAGAAATGCATTGGAGCCTTTTACGGCTGCAGTCACAAGGATCATAGTAAACAGGCTGTTTAACGCATCCCAGAACCCATCTACCATAGATGTTACAATGTTTTTGCCGTCAAACAGCGAGATGCCTGCACCGATGAGCTTGAAAGATATGACCATCGTTAAGGCAATCACTACAATCTCAAATGCATTTAACAGGAATGTCCGCATCCATGCATAGAAACTACGCTCTATCTCCTGACCTCCTACAAGTGCAGACATCGCAAAGGGTGCTAATATCATGAGCAGATATAGCTTTATGTACCGGCTGTATACTGTCCATAACATCAAAAAGCTGCAAACGATCGCTGCCAGTATAAAGAGCAAGCCAAATAGCTGATAGAACAATGCTGAGCCAATATCCATATCCTCTACTTTTAAATCTGGGGCATCTATCGTAAAGACTTCTTTCGCCATCGCTGATGAAATGGAAAATATGGTTGTCATTATATTTAAGATATTGAGATACAGGACATTTGCCACGACAACCTTGATCATTGCTTCGATGACCATCTCCAGTGTGATGTTCTGATGCAGGTTACTCACAGCTTTCAAAAAGGCTATCATAAAAAATAAATTTAGAGCAGAGAGTCCGATCCCCTCTGCCCACGGATACAGGTTTTCTTTGACAAATGCCCATGTTCCTGTAGAAAACTTTTGTGGCGTACTGCAGACCAGCTTTATGATCAGCTTCATGCTGGAGTTCCAGATTGCTGCCGCAATCTTTATTGTCGGACCAGAGAGAAAGTCAAACAGCCATTCCGGCATAAATCATCCCTCCTGTCCTTATTTTAAAGATGCACTGATAACAGTAACGATCTGCGGGGCAAGGCAGGCAACTAATCCAGATGCGATACGTTTAAATGCCATCGACTGCATTGTTCCATCCTGAGAGTTTAAAGCCGTTGCCCATTCAAACACTCCCCATAACAGTAATAACTGTCCAATACTGCTCACAATCGCTGCTACGATTTCATACAGCGAATTAAATCCTGATGTGATCACTGAGGTTCCTGCTGCTTTTGCCGCATACACAGGCACATACATACTGAAATAACAATATGCAGTAAAAAAAGCCGGGACAGCTCTCTTTACTGTCCTGACTCCTTTTTCTCTCATTGCTCCTATGAAGTTTTTTACTCTGTTCATTTGCCTAGTCCTCCCCGATGTGATTTGTAAAAATAATGATCAAGATGATACCGACGGATATTACGATCTCTAACAGTGTTGCTAATAGACCCGTCCAAGCCTGCATTCCTGCTGGTAACAGTCTGGGCAGGATAGCCCTTGCCGCCAGATTTGCCACCAGCCCAACAATAAATGCGATCAGGATGATAATATATTTCTTCCAGTTATTTCTTCTCACTTATGATTCCTCCTTTAAAGGCAGCAGACGTTTCTTTGCTGCTTCTTTTTCAATGATGTCTGTAAATAGACGTTCTGTCTGTTCCTGCTCCTTCTCATTCTCCATATGCTTTTCCTTATCAAGCTG
>OLGF01001095.1_pt1 | contig 30697 bp, 20 predicted proteins | sample 1604971 | NCBI WGS metagenome assembly OLGF01 (sample SAMEA3888902, study PRJEB22519) | human gut metagenome | biome: human gut; feature: human-associated habitat; material: faeces | place: Denmark | collected 2011 | reverse complement strand
CAAGGGAAATGGTAAGAAAAGACCTTTAGGGATACCAGTCTATGAAGACAGGCTCGTTCAAGGAGCTATGGCAGATATACTTAGTGATGTATATGAACCTAGATTTCTAGATTGTTCATATGGATTCAGACCAAATCGAAGTCCTCATGACGCGATTAAAGTTATTGATAATACAATAATGCACAAGAAAGTGAATTATGTACTGGATTGTGACATTAAAGGTTTCTTTGACAATGTGAATCATGAGTGGCTCATGAAATTTCTTCGAAATGATATCGCGGACCCGAACTACCTGAGATATATAGCGAGAATGCTCAAATCAGGTGTCATGATAGAAGGAAAATATGAGGATACAAGTGTAGGAACACCTCAAGGCGGACTGATTAGTCCAATACTTGCCAATGTGTACTTACATTATGTATTGGATTTATGGTTTGAAAAGTGTATCAAGAAACAATTATATGGAGAAGCTTACCTCGTAAGATTTGCCGACGATTTCTTGATAATGTTTCAATATGAAAGAGATGCACAAAGAGTATATGAAGCCATTATTAAAAGAATGGAACTTTTTGGATTGGAACTATCCAAAGAAAAGACACGTATACTTCCATTTGGAAGATACAGTGCCTCAAGAGAAACTTTTGATTTTCTAGGATTTACACATTTCAACAGTAAGACAAGAAAAGGCTACTACACTGTGGGACATAAGATAAGTTGCAAAAAGAAGAAGCAATTTAAGTCTAATCTGAAGAAATGGGTCAAAAAGAATAGAGATAAACAATTTGATGAATTCATGAAGAAATTGAACAAGAAGTTAACGGGTAGTTTTAACTACTATAGTTTGAGTGGAATGATACGAGAGGTAAGAAACCTATGGAATCATGCTCAATATGTAACGTTTAAATGGCTAAACCGAAGGAGTCAAAGAAGAAGTTTCAAGTTGGAAAGGTTCTATGAAATATGGAATGACCTAATTGTTCACCCTTATATCCATGTGGATATTTGGAGTGGTGATAGAGTCATTTATAACAAGAATGTTTAAAGTAACAGTGGGGAGCCGTATGCGGGAAAACTGCACGTACGGTTCTTAGAGGAGTTTATCTCCAACTGTTTAAAGTAAATATGAGTAAAAGAAGGAGGTAAATTTACTTATGAGCATCAAAACATTATCTAAAAAAATGCTCGCTATTGTCGCAGCAGGTGCTATGACAATGGGACTTGCAATGCCGACATCGGTATTTGCAGCAGAAGGGAACACGCCATCCAAGGTAAATGAAGCCTACATCAGTAAAACCTTTAATACAGAGGTTGGAAAGGACGAGACATTTTCTTTTAAAGCTGAACAGGTGGCAGGTGATACTGCGGAGGTTACTATTCCGGATATTAACTTTACAGGCTCTGAAACAGGAAGTAACACAAAAAGAGCTGCAGTTAAATTTCCAAATTGGCCAGATGCTGGTAAATACGAATATACAGTAAAAGAGACAGCAGCTACCCCTGCAATTACTGATGTGGAGCACCAGAAAATGATTATGTCACAGGCTGCATATACAATGGATGTATATGTTTCAAATGGTAACAATGGACTTGAGATTTCCAACATTATCGTTAATAAGAAAAAAGACGATAAGGGAACAGCAGCAACAGGTAAAGTAGACATCAGTGATACGGATGAGAATGGATTTAAATTTACTAACACATATGTACAGGAAGCCGGTACCGGTACTGATCCGACAAATCCAGATCCGACTTATGACAAAGATGGTTCTTTAAATGTAACTAAGACAATCGTAGCAAATGGTGGAACATTAGATAAAGATAAAGAGTTCGCTTTCACAGCAACATTTACTTTCCCAACAGGAACAGATGCAAATACACTTGGTGGTGTAAAAGATGCTAATGGAAATAAAATTACAATCAACGAAGGCGAAACTTATACATTTAAACTGAAAGCAAACAAAAATATGAAATTTACAGGTGTGCCAGTAGGAACACAGATTAGTGTAGCTGAGTCTGCAACACCAAACTATAGAGGAAGTGCAGAAAGCGTATTTAACGGACAACCACAGACTAAAGTATCGGCTTCTAAGTACAATGAGGCTATTACTGTTAAAAATACACTTGGACAGAAACAGAATAAAGTTGATGTAACCAACACATACAATTACGTACCGACAACTGGTATTATCATGAACAATCTTCCATATGTTCTGATGATTGCTCTTTGCGGTGCAGCACTGATGGCATTCGTTGCTTTCAAACGCAGAAGTTTACAGAAATAATTTTATAAATAAACCGGGAAAGGGGATGTGTGCGGCGTTGCTCCGCCGCATTCCCTTTTTCTAAATTAAGAAGAAAAGCAGGAATATTTCATATGAAAAAAATAGCTAAGTTCATAGTGAAAGGAATCGATCATATGGTAGATTTGGTAGCATTGTTGCTGGTTCTTATGACAATGTTCCTGTCATGCTATATGTTATGGGATTCAAATCAGGTTTATCAGGTGGCAGATGCGAAAAACTATGAAACCTATATTCCAACAGAAAAACATACAAAATCATTTGAAGAATTACAAAGAATTAATCCGGATGTGATTGGCTGGATCCGGGTGAACGATACAAATATCAATTATCCGCTGTTACAGACAGATGATGATGATACTTATATGAATACAGATGCAGAAGGAAAATATTCTTTAAGTGGAGCTATTTTTTTGCATTGTGGTAATAAGCCAGACTTTTCAGATTTTAACAATATTATTTATGGTCACCACATGGAAAAGGAAAAGATGTTCGGTGATATTGGCAATTTTACGGATGAGACATATTTTGATGAGCATCCATATGGAAATCTTTTCTTTGATGGAAAAAATCATGGAATCGAATTCTATGCATTGATCCAGGTAGATGCCTATAATGAAACGATTTTCAATGTGTGCCCAGACACTTCAGAGGCAAAGCAAGCGTATCTGCTGGAAATAATAGACAATGCTTTATATAAACGAGAGTTAAACATTACTGAAGATGATCATCTGGTTTTGCTGACCACATGTACATCTGATATGACAAATGGAAGAAATGTATTAGTGGGAAGGCTGACAGACCAGGTTTATCCGGAAAAAGAAAAAGCAAAGAATCTTGGCACGGGAATTGATCAATTAAAAGATATGATTACAAATGTTCCGATTATCATTTGGATGATTTTAATTATTATAGTCTTACTACTGCTGAATAGACAAATAGGAGAGAAGGGAAGGAAAAAACATGAAAAGAATTGAGTTAAAAATAGTTAGCATTGTGTTCCTGACCATGTTTCTTTTCATGAGCACACAGATACCCGTCTTTGCAGCTGATACTGATACTACAGTGAAAATACCAGTGGAACAGGTATTTAATAGCAAAAACACGGATGCTTCGGATGAATTTATGTATGCTTTGATAACAGATCAGTCAGATGCACCAATGCCTGATGGTAGCAGCAATCAGCAATATGTCTGGAACATGAAAGGCAATATAGCTTCAGAAATTACCATGAATATCAGAAATGCAGGTCAGTATCATTACAAAATCTGTCAGATAACAGAGAAGAAAGAAAATTATAGCTATGATGAGAGAAACTACGATATTACAGTGGAAGCATTTTATAATGCAGATAATCAGTTGAAAGTAATAACAGTGGTTGAAAACCAGGATGGAGAGAAAGTTTCAGGAATTTCTTTTAAAAATAGTTATACTTGGCAGGGAAAAGATAAATCTGGACCATCGTTGATATCAGAAATCAGTAAGAGCAATAGTGTAAAGACTGGAGATGAAAGTCCTATCATGGGATATTTTACATTATTTCTGGGTTCATTGATTTGTCTGATCGCTATGATCAGACAAAACCAGAGAAAGAAGAAGGGAGATGCACAAAATGAGGCACAATAAGCGGAATAAATACTTTAAAATTGCATGTTCCTGGATTTTGATTTTTTCTATGTGCTTTTTATCTCTGAATACGGTAAATGCATCAGCTGAAGATACAACTGCTTTTGAATCAGAGCCATCTACAGATCAGTTTACTTCTGAAAATGAAGAAACAAAACAGGAAACGGAGAAACAAATCCCGGACAGTATCAAGGTGGATCAGCTAAATGCTGAAATTCAAAATAGAGTTGCGAATGGTGAAGTGCCATCAACAGATCGAGTAAAGTATGTAGATGAAAAAGGAAAAATAATTGAGGGAGCACCGAAAACCATTGAATTTGGAAAAATTTCTGATCATACAGAAATAACCATAGCTGATAAAAAATATGAATTTAAGAATGCCAAAGTAAGTGATGAAGACTGTGTATTTATCGGACAGTATGAAAATTATATTTATTATAGTACAGATGGCAATATTGCAAAGAAGCTAAAAGATAAACAGTTGCTTGTAATGACTTACTCCGAGAGTAAAAATTCTGTTAATGAAGAAATCGAACAAGTAGCTACAGAAGATACGAATAAATCGGAAGAATCGACGGAACAGATTATTGATAATGATGGAGGAACTGAGCAGCCAGAAGAACTGAACGTCCCAGAGAGCATATCTGTACAGAGCCTGGATGAAGAATTACAGATTAGTGTCGCAAATGGTGATGAAAATGCAACATCTACAGATCGGGTAGAATATGTAGATGTCAATGGAAAACCAATTGCAGGAGCTCCTTCTGTAATCAAAGTTGGAGCAATTGCGGATCATAAAGAGCTATCTATAGAAGGCCGACATTTCGAATTTAAGAGTGCAAAAGTAGATGGAAAAAACTGTCTATACATCGGAAAATATAATGACACCATTTACTATAGTACGGATGGTGTGATTGCAATTAAGCTGGAAGAAACTCAGAAATTAACGATGATGTACCAGGAGTATCACCTGGTCAGCATAGATGAAGTAGTTCCTGATAGTTGTACACCTGGAACAATCACTAGAAAAAATGGCAGCCTTGATGAGCCGCTTGATATATCGAATCAGATTCGTGTAAATGCGGGAGAAAACTTTATAATTTCAGTAACTCCTGGCACAGACACAGCAAAAGCAAATAATCCCAAAGCGAAAAGATTTATAATCGAATCCGTTGTTTCTCAAGATGGTGCGACAATTACAAAGGAAAATGGAAATGAAAACAAAGCAACATATTCCATTAACTTTGTCAAAGATGATAAGATTACAATTACCTATAAAGAACAAAGTATCTACAGAATATTCATTAATACAAAAGATATTAATGGGGAAGAATACATTAATATTAAGCACAGTGTAGACAAGGGCTGGCAGTATTTGAAAGATCAGGACAAAATCATGTGGACTTTTACACCAGATGAGATAATATGAAATGTCAGGCTACAACTTAGATATTCCTGCTTTTCATACGAAGAGAGGCTACCGTGTGATAAATATGGTGGTGAATGGTACTTCCATTCAATCAACTAGTGGATCAGGAGGCAGTGAAGTACCTATAAATAAAGGTGATACTGTTTCATCATCTCCGCGTAATTTAGATTTAACCACCCAGATGACAGATAGCTATACATCTAAGAACGATGGTGAAAAGGATTGTTCTTATGAATATAAAATGGATTTGAAAGTCCGAACCGGTAAATTTGAGGATTATAATTTTACCTTAGTACCATACAAAGAAGACCGTGGAAGACAGGCTGTGACAGTAAGGCTATTAACAGATGGATCCCGAAACGGTGAAGGTTTGGACGTAGTCATGTGGGACTATGAGAAACAAGACTTGGTTCCTGTAAAAGATAATCAAACCATAGATATGGATCCTGTAACGTATAAAGGAAAAAATATGAGACAGGTGCGGATTTTCTTTGCCAAGCCCAAAGCCGGTTATACGTATGGTGCTGGTCAAGCAGGACAGATTACTGGTGTTTCCTATGGACAGCCCTATGGTGGCAATCCTTTGGGAGATGGAAAAAAGAATGCTGCTAATGCTGGTACCATAGATGCGATGACAGCTACGTCACTTATAACAGGGGATAATCCATTTCAAATATATGATGATCAATGGCAGACTGCGAAAGCGGCTGCGATAGAAGGGGGATATACCCGATATATAGTGTGGGGAGGAGCAAAACCATTAAATAATGACTGGTATTTATACGATGCCACTTTTATGGTTGTATCCAGTGGTATTTATGTACATTATAACTCCGGTGCCGGTATGGGAGTACTTCCTAAAAATGCAAATGTGAAGAACATTCCGGATAATCCGAAGACAGGAAGTTATAACAAAACTCCTATGCATTCTTATGGAAAGAATCTGGAAACTGGAAAGGAAATAAGAGCTATAGGTACTACCTTTACTATGGGTGAAGGTTGGGCAGAACCCACTTGTGAAGGCTATGAATTTATAGGATGGAAGCTGAAAAACAAGGCAGGTAATTTAAGTCAAAAGACATATAGTAATGGTGAACTCTTTACGATTTCTGATAAGAATTACGGATATGCAAATAATACAAATTTGCCAGTATTTGCATCTACAAATTATACAGGCTATCAGATTGTTGCACAGTGGAAAAAAACAGCCAAAAAAGAAATAAAGGTTGAGCATTATCTCAAGATACCGGATGGAAAGGAAAGACTTGAGAAGACAACTTCAGGAACCATTTCCTTTGCAACAGGAGACGAGAGTGTTAAAGCGTTCGCAAAACCAGAAACAAATGGAACATTTCCAGGTTATGTTTTTGATACAGAAGATCCTCAAAACGAATTAGAAAAAGAAGTAAAAAATGATTCGTCTTCTGATACAATTACACTTAAACTGTATTATAAACCAACTGTTTTAACGGTAAGAAAAACCGTAACCGGATACAATATGGAACCGAATAGATCGTATGAGTTTACAATAAAAGTTGTTCCACCATCAGGAACTGATGAAAGTACCGCTACTATAACGGATAAGCAGATTTTTATAAAAAAAGGATCTGATGAAGTAAAGTATCTCCTATTTACAAATAATCAGGCTACGTTTAACCTGGCAAAAGATGAATCCGTAGACATTAGTTGTCTGCCAACAGGATGGACATATATAGTTACGGAAAAGGATCCTGGAAAGAATTACAAGACAAGCTATAAATTAAATGACAGTGCTGCAACTGATGGAACAGCAGCAGAATTCATAACTTCTACAACAGGAAATGATGAGGTTACGTTTACAAATACATCTACAGTGGCACCTCCGGAAACAGGAAGAACCTTTTATGATAGCGAATGGATTTTATTGCTGATTGTTGTATTGATCATAAGTGCAGGTGGCATGAGATTTCTTAGAAAAATGAAAAAGCGTTATTAGACAAATAGGAAGAATTATGCTTGAAATGTGTGAGTGAAAAGTATGATTCTCCCTTTTTCAATCAATGAGTTTATGTAGAGGATAAAGAAAAAGAAAGATCGTTGACACAGCTTGAAATTGAAACAATTAAAAAAGCATAAGAATAAAACAAATTATTCAAAAATTAGGCAGATTCAGTAAAATGAGTCTGCCTTTTTAAAAACTAAATTCTAGACAGGAAATTTAAGTTAAATTATAATGTGGCTAACATGAGAATTTTTTTTCGCATGACTAAGGTTGAACTATAAACATGGAAGTGGGGTGCTTATTGTGTATACCGTAAAAGACTTGCTTGAATCAAGTGAAAATTTGCAGATTCGATTAATAGGTAAAAATCTCGGGGGGGGGGTAGACAGAGAAATAAAAGGAATTAGAATTGTTGAAGAATTAGATATAAAGAAGTATATGGTTGGTGGAGAACTACTTTTAACTAGTTTAAAGGTATTTGAAAAAATGAGCGAAGAGATGTTTCTTTTTCATCTAGAAGAGTTAAATAAGAAAAAAATAAGTGGATTTATTATTAAACGAAATGAATCAATTCCATCTTATTTATTGGATACCTTATTTAAGTTTTGTGAAGAGAATCATATTCCTGTTTTAGAAATATCTCAAAATCAAAATTATTTTGGAATTATAAAATATATATTAGGACAAATATATAATAAAGAGGCATCGAGCCGATTATATTTCGTTTCGATGCATGATATTTTCAGTGGCATTTTGTTGAATGAATCTAATTTAAATGTAGTGATTGAAAAAGTATTAATTCTACTTAATAAAATGTTAGACAATCCAGTCGCAATATATAGTAGTGATTATGACTGTTACGCATCGAGTGAAGAAGAACCTGTAAGAAGAAGAACCTGTAAGTTTTAATATTGAAAATGGGTTAAAAAGATATATACCGGAAGTAATTACTAAACATCAATATTTCATACAAAAAAGAGAATATGTAGAGTATATCAACAAAATACAATTGTTTGATGGTCGATATTTTTATCTTGTGATCACTGAAAAAAACAATCAATTAAACGATATTGATTTTGCTGGTATGGAAGATGCGATTTTAACTTTGCAGTTTGTACTGATGCGACTTTCTGCTGAGGAAGAGTTGGATAAGAAATATCAAAAAGATTTAGAGTATCGATTGTTGGCAGGTACATTATCGAGTGAAGAAGAGGATGAGGTTGCGAATATTCTTGGATTAAATGATACAGATGATCTTCGTGTTGTAACTTTTCGCTTACTTCCAAAAAATAAAAGTGGAAGATTCACGAGTGAACAGTTAAGGCAAACTGAAATCGTAGAAAAGGAATTATTACGTGACTTACCGAAAAAGTACACGACGAGTAATACAAACCAAATTGTTTATATTTACAAGAAAGATGAACAGATTAGTAAGCTTCAATTTCGATTGAAACTTGAAAAATTGCAAAAGAAGATTCAAAGTAATTTGGATAAGCGAAATGCGAATGCTGAATTTACAATAGGAATCGGTAAAGATGTTAAGGGATATCATGCATTAAAAAATTCGTTTTCTGATTCTAAAATGGCTTTAGATTATATTCGTGTAATTCAAAAAATAATAGGTGATGAAAATAGATTTGTTGTTGACTGTTCTAAGCTAGGTTTTTTCCGTGTGTTTGCAGATATAAAAGATAGAGATAAGTTGTTGTCTTATGTGCCTGAATCTTTACAAAAATTATATGAATTTGATCAACAAAAAAATGGAGCGCTTGTTGATACATTGGAATGTTTTCTAAATAATAAACAGAGTTTGAAACAAACTTCAAACAAATTATTTGTGCATTATAGAACGGTTTCATATCGTCTAGAGAAGATTAAAGAAATATCCAGCATGGATTTTGATAATCCTGAAGAAATTTTAGCAGTACGTAATGGATTGATTATATATAGACTAATTGAAACAATGTAGAATCATATCGCTTGATAAGGTTATCTTTTTTGTGGTTATAAATTAAAACATCCTATTTGGAACACTTTTTACAATAAAACGCCAAAATTTTTACATGTTTTGTGCATTATAATGAAAATCATTCAAGGTTATAATAAGTAGGTAGTTATAAATACACAATTTTTTTAATATAAACTAAGACTGTATAGAGTTTAGTTAAAGCGAGGTAAAGCAATGAAGCTGAAGAGTTCGACTGATTATGCGATACGAATTGTATGTTATTTAGCAACGCATAATGGGATGATCTCTACTACTGAGTTATCAAAGCAGCTATGCATTGCATCTACATATATTCCTAAAGTCGCTAAAAAATTAAAAGACGCAAATATTATAGTAGCTTTAGAAGGTGTAAAGGGTGGTTATACACTTGCCAAAAGAGCAGAGGATATTTCTTTAAAGGAAATTATTTCTTGTATGGAAGAAACAATGGCTATTAATCGTTGCTTAGAAAGAGATGGATTTTGTTCTAGAAATGCCGTAAATCATTGTAGAGTACACAAGGTCTTGTTGGATGTACAAAACACATTTAATAATAAATTAGAAAATATAAAAGTATCAGATTTGATTCGTCCTGGAAAAGATGAATATTTCGGTCGCTTCTATGTTGTATTAAAAGTCAATCTAAAGAAGAACAGTTATGAGTGTGTATATTCGCATAATCAAGATGTATATGATCAATCTGAGATTATAGATAGTTATGATGAATTTATAAAAAACTATGTAAATTGGTTTGTCTATGAATCGGATCAAGAAAAGATTGAATCCTTCTTATTGTTGAATGAACTAAAGAAAGTGGATTCTTGCATAGAAGAAGATCTTCCATATCGTAGATTGAACAAGGATTCTTATATTTGGATGGAAGCCAAGAAATATGTGGATACTGATAATCATAAGGCGATAATCACATTGCATAATAATAAGATTTTCCAAAATACCATTGTAAGTATGGAGCAGGAATTAAGAAATAAAGAGACGGTCATGTTGAAGCAATATTGGGACATGGTAACTCTTTTAGTAGCGGTATTAAATCATAATAATGTAGTGGACAAAGAATATCACGATGATATTAGTTTTTATACAGAACAAATGTATCGTCAGCTTCAAAAGGATTATCCAAAATATGGGATTACAGATGAAGATATTGAAATTGTGACTCATTTAGCCCCTATTCATGATATTGGTAAGGTTCGTGTTCCAATTGAAATCTTGAATAAGCCAGGAAAACTAACAAAGGAAGAGATGGATATTGTAAAGCAGCATCCTTTGGTTGGTGCTGAAATGACGCAGAGATTTCCAAAAGGATTAACAACAGAAAAATTGAATCAATATAGTTATGAAATCTGTAGACATCATCATGAAAGATATGATGGTACAGGATATCCTGATGGGTTAAAGGGTGAAGATATTCCTTTGAGTGCGCAAGTCGTAGGTTTAGTAGATGCCTATGATGCTCTTATTAGTGCTCGTCCATATAAGAAAAAGCTAGAACATGACCAAGCCGTACAAATGATTTTGAATGGTGAGTGTGGCAAGTTCTCGGACGAATTGCTTCATTGTTTTAAAAAGGTTTCAAGCCAAAACAATTGGATAAAAAGAAGTGAGAGAGAAGACGTATGAGAAGGATAAGAAAGTTTACATCCAATTTTCTTGTATGCATTCTTTGTATGACTACCTTTATTACACAGATTCATATGGTAAGTGCTGAAGAAACAGAGGATGCACCTACAGAAGAGGTTGTACAAGAAACAACTCCAGAAACAAGTGAAGTACAAGAAGTGCAGGATGTTCCACAAACAACAGAGAAAGTGCATGAATATTATAAGGATGGAAAAATTCTTATTTATAATTATGAACAATTAAAACAAATAGGTTCAGATGCCTTTGTCTATACAAAAGATAAAGATGGGGATATTGGAACCGGAGACATTGTAGTAAATGAAGGAACTCAGCTTACTTATGGTAAGAATGCTCAGTATCTATTGATGAATGAAATCAAAATGGATACAAAATCAATTTGGAATGTAAAGGATGACTTTACAGGAAAGATAGAGGGAGAAGAAATCAAAGAGGATGAAACTCCTACTTTATATGATAAGAAAACAGATACGATTTATATTTATAATCCGTATCAATTAATGGTTCTAGAACAAGAAGATTCAGATAAAGAACCTGTAATGTCATTGGATTATGATGCACCACAGTTTGGTATGGGACAAATGATTTATCCAAATGGAGAAGATAAGGATTATTTAACTTACAGTAAAGACCATAATTATGTCATTTCAAAGAATTTCAGTTCAGACAAGCCTGAATTAGTTGCAGATCAATTAACTCAAAAGGCGGCGAATGGTGTTCAGTGGCTAGATGGTGAAAAAGCGGATGGAAGAACAAAACCTGGACAATTATACGTAGATGTTAATGGTAAAAAATACATATTGATTGGTAATGAATCACAACTAAGAGCTATTGGAAGTAATAAAAATGTAACTCCTAGATTGTATGTGCATTATAGTCAAGGACTAGTAAGTGGACTGCTTGGTGGAAAACCATTTTATACCCCTTATTACCCTGGAGATGCGGATTTAGGATTAGATGCCGTTGCTAAAGAAGGCACAACTACACATACTGAATTATTTCAAAAAGTAAACGATACGGTTAAAGGTGAAAATTCATATTTATAAAGATAATGGCAAATTTAAATTGGCAGATATTAATTTAAAAAGCGATGATGTAGTTACAGGTTTGCTGAAAGGTGTAGCTGGATTGTTGGGAACATTGCTTGGAAGTCTTACTGTCGGAACCGGTAGTTTATGTGGGGTTGATGAAAATGGATTGCCTAATAGTAATGATGCAAGTCTTACGAAATTGAAGAAAGATTACGGTGACCTTAAATATGCATCCAATGCCAATTACATTATCTTCCGAGATATTGATCTATCAAAAGATGGAGCGAATTCAAATAAGGAAGATGATCTATGGACACCTCTTAGTGTGTCTGGAGATATTATCGGTGCTAAATTATCTGAAGGCCAAACAACACTTACGGATGGTAATTCTATTTTAGCAACTGGAAAACCTGTGATTTCTAACATCAATGTAAATCAAACAGATGAAATGGATAGCACCAAGTATATGGGGGTTGGCTTTTTTGGAACAATCACAAATGAAATCAATGTAAATAATGTTGGTGTTAGTGCAGGAACGGTTAAAGTATCCAATATTGAATTAAAGAATGTTGATGTAAAAAACAACACAAATAAGCATAAAAATACAGAGACTTTGCTTAATGCATTGACGACTGGACTAGGTTGGCTTGTAGGAGGTGTTGTAGATATCCTTGTGGGTATTTTGACAATTGGTCAGGTAAATCTTAGCCTTAAAGATGTTTTATCATCATTATTAAATGCCAGGGCAAAGGATCCAACTCTTTATGCGACAGGAACTTTTGCAGGAAGATTGGTAGGAGATGTTGTTGTTGAAAACTGTGATGTGACAGGGAAAGTCAGTGTTTCGAATATTAATGATCGAACGGGTGGCTTTGTCGGCTACACAGAAGGTGTTACTGAATATGAAGGATTATCCAAAGCTTTAGGATTAACCGTAGATGTATTGTCTTCATTACTGAATGCGATTCCTGGGCTAGGCCTTGGGGACTTGATTACAATTCTTTTGGGAAACGCATTACCAGTTGGAAATCTAATTCCAACGGGATATAAAAATGTCAGTATAACAAATTGTCACGTAGTTGGTTTGGTTGGAACAATTGGAACTTCTGATAAAGATTATGCAGGTGGTTTCATAGGACAACAGGTTGGAACTAAAGTTTTCGACTGTGCAGTACAAAATAGTGCCTATACAGTAAACGCAAAAGAATATGGTGGGGGTTTTGCGGGAATCAGTAGAGATGCTGAGATTCGTGGACTATTAAGCGATGTAGGTGTTGAATTGATTCGTGTAATGCAGCCACAAAGTTTGTTGTTAAACTGTAATCTAACTGAATGTAATGTCACAATATCTGGTGAAAATTATCAGGGTGGTATTGTAGGTGCTCAGACAAATAGTTATGCAGTTAACTGTGGGGCAACTGGAAGTATTTCGGTTAAAGCTAGTGGAAGCTATGCGGGTGGTTTTAGTGGTATCTCAACTGTAGGTTGGGTTACAAATTTAGGGAATAAAGAAGTTAAAGATGCAAGTCTTTTAACCACAGTGAATAAATTGTTAACAGGACTTTTATCTACCCCTAAAGATGATCCAAATTATGATAATAAGCAAGTACAAGCAGGAATGCTTCTTTCCTTTGCAGGTATTGCACCATCCGCAATCCTTGGATGTAACTTGAATTGTACATCAATTACGGTATCAGCTGATAAAAGTTATGTTGGTGGTATTCTTGGTGGAGGCGATGGAGTTTATCTTGCTGAATCAAGTGCGGAATATTTAAATAAATTATCATATTGGAAATATAGAGCATTGGGAACAGGAAGTATTTCACAAAGAGATAATGTAATAAGTGGATTACAATCTATTAATGCTGGTGGAAATAGAGCTGGTGGTGTTGCGGGAAGTGTTACAACCGCAAATGTAACTGGTTTATTAAATAATACTTTGGGTGTTGGTAATTTCCTTGGATTTACAGTTCATAATGTAAAAGTTACAGGTTTAGATTATACGGTAAATGCAAATAACTATGCAGGTGGAGCCATTGGTGAAGCTGTAGGTGGAGATGTACAAAATGTAACTTTAGAGCAGTTGAAATCTGTTACTGCAAAGAATAGAGTTGGTGGCTTTATCGGGTGTGCAGGACCTGGAGATCTAGCCGGTGGAAATGGCTTAACTTTAAATTTATTAGGCTTAAACAATTTATTAGAAATTAGTAATTTACTTTCTGTTGCAGAAGGTGTGAGAGTCAAAATAACGAATGCACATGTTAATGGTGTAGCTAATGGTTTAACTGTCAATGCAACTGGATCAAACGAAAGTGGAGAAGTAGTTGATTATACTGCAGGTGGTTTTATTGGTAAATGTAACAGTTGTGAAATCAATTCTTCAGATGTTACAAACTTAAAAGAGGTTTGCGCAAATGATACAGATGGTATTGCAGGAGGATTTGTAGGTTCTTCACAAACAGGTGGTCTTGCGGATGTAGCAAGTGATGCAGATATCAAGGCATTACTTAATGTTAATGGACTTTTAGGCGCAGTGACATACTTGGTTCCTTCATATACCATGTGTACAGTTAGTTGTATTAATAAAGATGGAGTTAAAGGTGGAGTTTCAGCAGATACAGCAGGTGGATTTGCTGGAAACTTCCAAAGTGGAAAAGTTAATAATCAAGGATTAGGTGATGGTAAGTATTATTCTGTCTATAATCTAGATCATGTAAATGGTCAAACCTATGCAGGTGGCTTTGGTGGAAATGTTTATTCAGGAGCTTTAGCTGATTCTGGAAAAGGAATTAGTATACTTGGGAGTATAAAAGGTTTAGATATCAAAATAGCTGATTTAGTCAACTTGATCAATGCATATGTTCCAACAATAGAGTATGCAGGAGTCAAATCAGATGAAGGATTTACTGTTACGGCTAATAAAATCAAATCTGATGATACAAATTCTGGTAGTGCTGGTGGCTTTATTGGCTATGGCAGTGGAGTTCAAGTTAGTCATTGTGATGTAACAAATTTAAAACATACAAAAGTAACAGCTCCAGATAATTTAGAGATTGATAAGGCACCTACCTATTTTGATAACAACAGTACATATGCAGTAACAGGAGCTAGATATGCCGGTGGATATATTGGTTATATGAACATTGGTTCTGCTGCTTCGGTTGGAAAAGGCTTGAGTGTTTTAGGTACAGCGATTGGAATTAATGATGTATTAAGTGCATTAAATGTAGTAGTTTCTACAATAGAACATTCTGATGTTACTGGAGGTCCTGGAGGATTTGCAGTTAAAGCCTCTATGGTAAATACAGCTTCGGATGCTTCGGCTGATGATGTATTAGGAGATGCTGGAGGCTTTGCAGGTAAGATTTCTGGTGGTCATATTCAGAATTCAAATTCTTATAACTTTTCATATATCATTGGTCAGATTACGGCTGGTGGTTATGTTGGAGGTATGGAGCCTGGTAGTGTAGCTAGGATCTTAAGTGAAAGTAGTGTATTGGATAATATTCTGGATGTTAAAGAATCATTAGCAACTTTAGTACAGGATTTTGTTCCTACGATTCGAAATAGTTCTACAACATGTATTCCTTGTGGTGGTGCTGTTCGTGCACAGGCAGAATCTACAAAATCAAAACAACGAGGTATGGCTGGTGGTTATGCTGGGCATAATGAAGGCGGTCATATCTGGGGTAATAATACAAAGCCATGGAAGGGTCAAAATTACACAGGGCCAACAAGTACTTGTAAGGCTGTTCGTATTCGATCTGTTTATGGAGAAGAGATTGCGGGTGGATTTACTGGTTTAATGGAATCTGCAGATACTGCAAGTGCTGGAAGCTTATCTCTATTATGGGGATTGGTAGAAGCCAATAACATCTTAGGTGCACTAAGTATTGTTTATCCAACTGAAGAGAATACGGCAGTTTATGGACCACTTGCTTTAATGGATTTAAATACATGGAATTCATGGGTTAAATATGTTGGTAAGTATGGTGGCTATGGTAGTGATTTTAGTAAATTAGTACAAAGCGGAACGATAAAAACTCAAGAAGATTTGGATAAGATTCTTGGCCAATATGTCTATGGCTACAATGTTGTAGCTGGAAGAAGTGACTATCGGGATGAGACGATTCTTTCAAATGGTGGAGCAGCCGGTGGTTATGTAGGTTCCATGTTAACTGGAACTATCACAAATGGTCAGGCTCACGATACTAAGTTGGTTAAAGGTCTTCGTTGTGCTGGTGGTTTTGCCGGAGAAATGATTAATGGTGGAGCTGCTGATCTTGGTGGTGTAAGTATTTTAGGATTGGATTTACAACTAGGACAGATGCTTAAAGTTTTAAATGTATTTGTACCAGTAATCAAACAATCTTCGGTTGAAGGATATCAGAGTGGATTGAATATTGAATCGACAGGAGTGAATGATAAGGACAAGGAATTACTTGGATATGCTGGTGGCTATGTTGGAAAACTAATTGGTGGTCAAATCTGGGGAGAAGAAAATTTACGCTGCAAAGTCACTAAGCTTAGACGAGTCGATGGAACAAGTTATGTCGGTGGTTTTGTAGGTAATGCAAAGCCTGGTAGTGTGGCTACAGTAGATCCTGTTCGTGGAGAAGGATTATTCCTGACTAAGCTTTTAGAAAAGTTATTATTAGAAAAACCAACTGATTTAATTAATGTGTTAAATGCTACAGTTGCAACGATTCGATATGCAGATGTTGAATCATGGAATCCTTGGGGAATCATTATTAATGGTGCTCAATCAACTGGTGAAGCTAATACTTCGTATGCGAAAGCAGCTGGAGGATTTGCGGGAAGTATATCTGGAACAGTTCTAGGTAAGAAAAAAGATGGAGAAAATGCTGGAGTATCTGCGAAGGGTATTCGTTCTGTTATTGGAGGCGAATATGCCGGTGGATGTTTTGGAATTGCGGATGTCGATGCAGGGGTAAAAGTTTCTGATAAAAATGAAACACAATTACTTAAATATTTATTGCAATTAGGAAGAACTGATGTATTAGATGCATTCCGTACATATGTCTATTATGGAAATGTGAGTGGAAGTGAAGATGCTGGGTTAAGTGTTCAAGCACATGAAGCAAATAAAGATGGACAAAATGATGCAGTTACGTATAGTGGTGCTGCTGGAGGATTTGGCGGTGCCTTACTGAATAGTTCAGTTAAGAATAGTACTGTAACAAATTTATCAAATGTAGTTGGTTTAAACAGTACTGGAGGATTTGTTGGATATTCTGGCAAGAGTGGAGTTGTAGACTTAAATAAAGTCGATGTTTTAGGCAACAATAAATGGCAATTACTAGGTGGAGCAGTTGGAGTATTAGATATATTTGGTTCGCATATTGATGATAGTACAGTGTCTGGAGTCAATGGTGGTTATACAGTACAAAGTACAAATGGTGATGAGCCTATTGCTGGAGGATTCATTGGTTATGCAAATCTAGCAAGAATGTCTAAGTGTACAGCAGGATCAGAAGATGCATCTTTTAGCTTAAAACAAGTTACATCAAGTGAAATTGCTGGTGGTTTTGTTGGAAAAACAAGTTATGAATATTTGGGAAATATAGATTTGGATTCGACCGTAGTCAATGCATTGCTTACAATAATAAATCAGTTAGTAAAAGCTTTATATTTGGGCAAGCTTCAAGCTGCAAATTTATTAAATATTAATTTGGGAATTATACAAATTAAAGCAGCATATGAAGGTGATTTGTTGAGTGTTAATTTGTTTGGCTTAAAGATTTCTGTAGGATTGTCAAAAAAATCTGAAACAAATAAGCAAGAGACAGATTTGGCTATTATTAAAATTGGAGATTCTGAAATCAAGCTACCTTGCGATTCAAATGGAATCAAAGAAGACGATGATACAAAATCAAATATCAGTATCAGTTTAATCAAGGCTAATCGTACAAAGATTACAGACAGTAATGTGTATGGAATTAGTACTGGATATGATGTATATGCAGGTGGAGCTGATAATGATAAAGATGGAAGCAATGAAGACGGAATGAGTGGAGGCTTTGTTGGATTCAATAATGAAGGATTACTTCAAAATAATAATATGTATCTATGTGACGTTGTTCGTGGTAAATCTAGTTTGGTTGGACCATTTAGTGGCCTGAGTAAGTTGAATTCTTCATATTCTTTCAATACAAAAGAAAAGGTTGAAGGAGAAAGTAACAACTATCGTATCTATAGAAAATTAGAGAAAAAATTAGATGAGATTATTAAGAATACGGAAAAATTAAATATGGAGTATGCAAAAGACGACTCAACAGGCTGGGACATTTATACATTAGGACATATGAAACCAGTTAAGAGGTATGACAATCTACAAAATGCTCAGATTACGGATTCAAATGGATCGGCTAAGGTCGACTTAAATGCATATGAATCGAATGCAAAAGCTGTATTAATGGAAGATACAAAAACAGATTTAAATACAGGAGAAAGTGACACACCTGAACCTTCAGAGTCACAGGACCCTTGTGATGAGTATATTAAATTAACAATCAATAAAGTGTGGAAGGATTTCAATAATTTTAGTGGAATTCGACCAGAAAGTATTACGGTAACAATTTCTCGTACTTGGACAGATGTAGATAACAAAGAACATACTGAAACAGTTCCAAATTATGAGAGTTACAAAATAAATGGTGATATCAACAAATCAACTTGGAAGGAAGTAATCAAAGAATTACCAGCTTACAAGACGGATGAAGATGGAAAAACCATACATTATTACAAGTATTCCGTTACAGAAGCGGAAGTAAATAGTTATACAACAGAAATAAAATCTTCAGATGGTGGATTTACATTCACGATAACCAACAAACACTTCCCTGGATTACCTGATACAGGTGGTAACGGAAGATACTTAATTTATTTGATAGGTCTTCTGCTTTTAGCAATTTATCTTGTTACGGGTAAAAAGAGAAACAAGAAAAATCAGCTAGCAGAAAAGCTATAAAAATTCGATTCAGAGAAAAGGAGAATATGGGAAATGAAAAGAATTAAAAAATTTGCGGCAGCCATGCTGACAGCCATCATGATGATGACTATGACAGTTACAGCATATGCTGCAGAACAAAATTGTACACTTACAGTAAGTGTAAAGTCTGGGGAACCGACACAAACTTTGAAGGATCAAACAATTTATTTATATAAATTGTTTGATGTTACAGAATCAGAAAGTCCAACAACTTCTGAAACAACAAAAAACTATGCTTATACAGTAAATGATACTTATAAAAGAACTTTAGCAAAAGTGTTAAAAATTCAAGAAAATGTAAAGAATGAGGATTTTGTATCAGCTGTTGAAAAACAAAAAACTGATGGAACTGTACAGAAATTCGCTAATGATTTTACAACAGAAGCTTTAACAAACAATTTAACTGAAACAACAAATTCTAAAAAATTAGGAGATGTTACTAGTTATAAATTTACAGGATTAGCTGCAGGTTATTATTTAGTTTATGTTACTGGTGGAAAATCTATCCAGTCTTCTTTGTTAACAGTAGATAATGAGCATACTACAGTAAATTTAAAAGCAGAAGCGCCAAGCATTGAAAAGACAGCAAGTCAACCAACAGTAAATATTGGTGATGTAGTTAAATATACAGTTACAGGTTCTATTCCAGATACAACTGGATATGATTCATATGTATATAAGATTCACGATACATTGTCTAATGGTTTAGATTTTGTGAATGATGCAAATGGAACAGCTCTTGGAACAGATGCTACAACAGTTAAAGTAACAGTAGCATTTAAGGATGCAACAGATGCTACTACAGCACCAACAGAAGCAACACTTGATACAGTAAACAAGAGAATAATGAGTTTAGATTTATCTGCATGGGTAAGAAATAACCAAACTAACAAAGGAAAAGAATTCACTGTTACTTATTACGCAAAAGTAAATAAAGATGCTATTGTAACTGAAAAGAATAGTGCGACTTTGGAATATGGTAATCAACCAAGTGAAACAACAACTACTACACCTAGTGAAGCTAAAACTCCTACATATCCATTGGATATTAATAAGATTAAAACTGGTACTACAGACATGTTAGCTGGAGCAACATTTAAATTATATAAAAATTCTGTTGCTGATGGTAATGTTGTTAAAGTTTCTGCAGTTGCAGAAAAAGATGGATGCTATGTAGTTGATCCTAGTTCAAATACTGCTGAAATGGTAACAATTAAAGGTAGAATTGATGGAAAAGGATACAACTTACATTTAAATGGTTTGGCAGCAGGAACTTATTACTTAGTAGAAACAAAAGCACCAGATGGATTTAATAAGTTGACAGATCCAATTAAGGTTACAATCACTAAAACAGGTGATGCTGAATGGACTATTTCTAAGGGTGATACAGTTGTAGGTGATAAAATCATCGACATCGAGAACAGTACAGGATCACTACTACCATCAACAGGTGGAACAGGTGTTATCGTGTTTGCCGGTGTAGCTATTCTATTAGTGTTTGGAGTTGTTGTAAGCTTCATTCGTGATAAAAGAAAAGCTTGTTAATTAATGGAATGCGGTTGTCTTTTAGATGACCGCGATTCCCATATGACGATAGGGGAAATGCAATGAAGAGTAATAAGAAAAGAAAAATGACTATAAAGGATATAATTCGATTGCTTGTGCTTGTCGTTGCATTCGCCGTGTTGTTATATCCTACAGTCAGTAGTTATATAAATGAAAAGAATGGTTCTAAAGTTGTATCGAATTATGATGCGGAAAGTATTCGTTTAAGTAATGCTGAAAAAGAAAAGGTGCTTGAGGATGCTCGTGCATACAATAAAGAAATGCTGAGTAATATTGATTTGATTGATCCTTTTTCTCAGGGTGAAAAAAGTTTGGATGCTCGATATGAAAGCCTATTAAATATAGATGGATCTGGCATGATGGGCTATATTCGTATTCCTAAGATCAAAGTCGAAATTCCTATCTATCACGGTACTTCTGAATCTGTATTACAGGCTGGAGTTGGTCATTTCTGGGGAACTTCTCTTCCTGTCGGTGGCAAAAGTACGCATACGGTATTAACAGGTCATAGGGGTTTGCCTACAAAAACATTATTTACGAATATGGATAAGCTTGTTAAAGGGGATGTGTTCTACATCAAAGTCTTAGATGAGACATTGGCATATAAAGTGGATCAAATACTTACTGTATTACCAGAAGAAACAGAAGCTTTATCAATCGTACCTGGACAAGATTATGCGACATTAGTTACTTGTACTCCATACGCAATCAATACGCATAGACTCTTGGTTAGAGGTCATCGTATTCCGTATAAGGAAGCTGTAAAGATTGAGAAAAATACTAGTACAGGTATAGAATTATCATTTACTACAAAGGTATTGATTGTAACACTTGGAATTATTTTTATAGGACTTGTTATAGCTATGCTATATAGTTTGTATGATAAGAGAAGGAGGAAGAAAAAGTGATTAAACAATTAAAGATACATTCGCTCTTTCTACTCCTTATTAGCCTGTTGTTTGTCTCTCTTATTCAAGTTCATGCGGACAGTAGAACGGGAAGTATTGATATTGACTATAAAGGAAGAACAGATAATCAGGAAGAGATTGTTTTGTCTGGAGCTAAGTTTGAGATTATACCCATTCAATATGAAGAAAATGGAAATTGGTCATGGCAATCTTCATTTGTGGATTGTGGTGTTTCACTTCATGATACAAGTGCTGAAGCTAGAAATAAACAGGCTAAACAGTTATTGGAATATGCTAGAAAAAAAGGTATTTCTGGAAATCAACAGCTTACAGATAGTATGGGACATACTGTATTTTGTAATTTAAATGAAGGCATGTATTTAATTACACAGATTGGTTCTGTAAAGAATGGAAATGATACATTTGAATCTGCACCATTTTTAGTTAGTGTTCCATCCGATATAGATGGATATCTCATGTATGATGTAAAGGTAGAACCAAAGGTGACATGGCTTACAAATAATGTGCCTCCTTCTGTTCCAGAAAAACCAAGTGAGAAGAATCCTCCAGAAGATACAAATACGGGTGTTCAAGTGAAAAAAACAATTTGGATTGTTCTTGCATTGTGTAGTTTTGGAATGATTGTTATTCTTGGAAGAAGATTAAAAGAAAATAGTTATTGAAAGACCATTGATTGGTCTTTTTAATTTTGGATTGGCGATTAATTGTGTGATGATATATACTTTTTGTAAAAGAAAGTATTAAAAATTAAGATATAAGCAGTTATTTTAGATGAAATATATGAACTGTTTTTATCTCTATGAAAATGTTGTAAGTAAAGGAGTTTTGACTATGAAGAAAGTGCTTTTTATTTGCTACGGGAACATATGTAGAAGTGTTAGTGCTGAGTACATTATGGAAGATTTGGCAAAGAAAAATGGGGTAGAACTATATGTTTCTAGTGCAGCTACAAGTCGTGAAGAAATTGGTAATGATATCTATCCTCCGGCTAAGCGTAAACTAAAAGAAAAGGGGATTCCATTTTCTAGACATTACGCAAGACAAGCTACAATGAGTGATTATTTGTCGTATGACTATTTGATTTGTATGGATGAAAATAATGTGCGTAATCTAAATCGTATGTTTGATAATGATCCAGATCATAAAATCTATAAATTATTATCAAGAGATGTTTCAGATCCTTGGTACACCAATGATTTTGAAACGGCTTATAATGATATTTTTGAAGGCTGCAAAGCTTGGTTGGAGAAGTTATCATGAAACAGAATCTACATACGCACTCCATCTTTTGTGATGGAAAAGATACGATTGAAGAAATGACTCTAGAAGCCATCTCAAAGGGCTTTGATATTCTAGGCTTTTCTGGCCATGGATATTTGGACGTGGATACAAGTTCCATGCGAGATACTTCAGGATATATTTCAGAGGTTGAGAGAATTAAATCGAAATACGCTTCGTCTATTCAAATCCATTTAGGCATTGAAGAAGATATGTTAGGAAGAATATCTGAAAAAGCTCCATTTGAATATGTGATTGGAAGTAAACATTTTTTAGGTGAGACTGCCGTGGATTATTCAAAGTCTGTATTTGATTCTTTATTTGAATCCTATTCTGGTGACTATAAAAAGATGTGTAAAGACTACTATTCAGATTTATCGAATATGTATGATTGGCAAGAAGTGGATATCATTGGACATTTGGATTTGATTACCAAATATAACGAGGACGAGTCTTATTTTCAATTTAATGATAAAGACTATATGAATATTGTTTGCGACTGTATTGACCGATTGTTGATTAACGACAAGATTTTTGAAGTGAATACAGGAGCCATCGCTAGAGGCTATCGTAAAACACCATATCCATCTAGAGATATATTGGAATACTTGCAGGCTAAAAATGCACGTATTTGTCTAAACAGTGATTGTCATGATAAGAATTATTTGGATTGTGCTTTTGAAGAAAGTTTAGAATTAATTCAATCTTGTGGATTTAAAGAAATACAGATACTCACAAAAGATGGTTTTGTACCAGTAAATATTAAATAGAATAAACAGTGAAGGTGTTCTTGTGATAATCAATTAGACCTTCACTTTTCATTTTAGAAAGCTCTTTTGATAAGGCACTTCGTTCTACATTTAAATAGTCAGCCATCTGTTGACGATCAAACGGAATCTTAAAGGTAGAATTTTGTGTTTCTAGTTTCATAAACGATAAGTAAGACAACACCTTATTACGAATGGTTTTGTTGGAAATATGAAATATGTGTTGTGACAACATTTTGTTCTTATTTGAAAGTATTTGAATCATTTGATCTTTTAATTCTGGAGATTTTTCTAAGGCTTGAACATCTAAAAATTGAATTGTACAATCCTCAACCGCTCTAACATATACATACATAGGTGTTTTGGTTAGGGCATAGCTTTCCGCAAACATTTGATTGGGACCAATATGTGATAATAGGGAAACATTGCCTAAAAAGTCTACAGTTTCTATGACAACACTTCCTTCTTTGACAATGCCAATGGCTTGTGGAATATCTTCCATATGATAAATAATTTCATTTTTCTTGTATTGTTTGAATGTTGAATCCATAAATATTTTCCTTTCGTTGCTTAAACAACATAAATTGATTGTATTATACACTAAAATAAGGTCATAAGAAATGAGGATGATTCTATGTTAAGAAAAATAATTCAAATTGATGAAGATAAATGTACAGGATGCGGTATCTGTGTGAATGCCTGTCATGAAGGAGCCATTGGCTTAGTGAATGGAAAAGCGAAATTAATGCGAGATGATTATTGTGATGGACTAGGGGATTGTTTACCTACATGTCCTACAGGTGCTATTTCATTCATTGAAAAAGATACTTTAGCCTATGATGAAGAGGCGGTAAAAAAGAATATGGAAAAACGCATGAAAGAATCGGGCACCATGCATTCAGGATGCCCTGGATCTATGATGCATACACTGAATCCAGTTGTCTCAAGTCCATCGATTGATGTATCAAGTCAACTAACATCTTGGCCTGTTCAAATTAAACTAGCACCTATCAACGCACCATTCTTTCAACATGCCAAGCTTTTAATAGCTGCGGATTGTACAGCTTATGCCTATGCCAATTTCCATCAGGAATTTATGAAAAATAAAGTGACTCTAATAGGATGTCCAAAACTTGATGGTGTGGATTATTCAGAAAAGCTTTGTGATATTATTCGTATGAATTCTATTGAAAGTGTAACCATTGTTCGTATGGAAGTACCTTGTTGTGGTGGTCTTGAAAATGCGGTTAAGAAAGCTTTGCAGGAAAGTAAAAAGTTTATTCCTTGGCAAGTTGTCACAATTTCAATAGATGGAAAAATCTTAGATTAAACCTTAAAAAAGTGCAGTTAACGTTACAGATATTGCACTTTTGTCATTTTCTGACACGTTAAATAAAAAAAGTATCACCGTAGCGATACTTTAATGATTAGTCTTTAGTGATTTCTTTGTAGCTAGCTAGACCATAAGCACTATCTGCAAGTGTACCTGCATTGACAATAGCTTGTTCCATTGCTTTAACGGCCATGATTCCAACTAGATCTTGTTCTGCAGGCACTTTATTGGATGTCATCGCAAAAATAGTATCTCCATCACTTGAAGTGTGGACTGGACGAATACATCTTGCATATCCATTATGGGCCATGCTCGCGATTTTATTCATTTGGGCTTTATTTAAGTCTGCATTTGTGATGATACAACCAATTGTCGTATTCATACCACAAGAATTGATCATCTTTTCAGCTGCCTTTAAGATTTCATCTTCACTAAACAATCTTGTGTTTGTGTTTCGATCATAAATACCTGCAATTGGTTTGTCTGAATTTGGATAGAAAATATCACCACAAGCATTCACAGCTACAATAGCTCCTACTTTTAATGGACCTATTTGTAGGGCCGAAAATCCAAGCCCAGCCTTCATCGCATATTGAGGGCCAAAGAATTTACCAACACTTGCACCTGTTCCTGCACCGACATTTCCTTGTTTTGGATCATTTTTTTCCGCTTCCATACAAGCATCATATCCCATTTGTTTGTTTGGATACGTTTTAGAATTACCTACACCACAATCAAATAGACAAGCCTCACATACGATGGGAATATAGATGTTTTTCATGTCAAAACCAATTTCGTGCTCGCTCAAATACTGCATAACACCACTGCTTGATTCTAAACCAAAAGCACTACCACCTGATAAAGTCACCGCATGAATTTTTTGGACCATGTTTTTTGGATTCAACAAATCTGTTTCACGAGTAGCAGGACCACCACCACGTACGTCTACACCAGCTGTAGCTCCTTCTTTACATAAGATGACTGTGCAGCCAGTCGCATTTTCTGTATCTTGTGCACTACCAATTTGAAATCCTTCGATCTCATTGATTTGAATTGTCTTCATTTTTGATCTCCTTTAATTCATATAAATCATTTCTACGCACCTTCCAATAAGGCATTCTTTTCCTTACTTTTTCAATGTCTTTTAAATGGATATCTACAACTTTGCAGGCTTCTTCTTCATTCAACTCCACTACAATATTGCCAAAACCATCCACAAGCATAGAATGGCCTCCTGAAGTATAGTTTTTATATGTATACTTAGCTGGGGCAACTCCACATAAAAAGACTTCATTTTCTAAAGCACGAGTTTGGGCAAATAACTTCCAATGCTTCTTTGTGGCCTGCTCATTAAAAGCGGCCGGACAAAATAGAATTTGTGCTCCATTTTGAGCTAAAATTCTAGATATTTCTGGAAAGCGAATGTCGTAACACAATAAAATACCGCATTTTCCCCATGGCGTATCGAAACATTGAAGGTGATTTCCTGGTACAAACACTTCATTTTCACAATAATCCTGCCGATTATGAAATTCAAAAAGATGTGTTTTATCATACGAACAAACAATGTCACCATCGCTATTCAATATGTAACAACGATTGTATTTATCCGCACAAATAGACCCAGCCACGATCCATATCCTATGCGATTTAGCTATTTTTTTTAAAGCCATCAAACTTTCATCATGACGCAAATACGCTGTTTTAAGTGCATCATTATGATAGGGACAATTCCACATTTCTGGTAGAACTAAAATATCACAGTCTGGAATATGTTTTAGTTTAGCTATGTTTTGTTGATTATCCATTGAAACAGACATTTGGTACATACAGATCTTCATATAGATTATGATAGGCGAAAAGTGACTACTTTTCAAGATGTGCAAAGACTAACATGTGTTTATTTACTACTGATTTGAAATCGTTTACAATCATTTTAGGAGGTTTTGTATCATGTATAAAATTATAGAAGTAAAACAAAGTGTATTTGAAGATAATAATAAAGATGCGAATAAATTAAGAGAAGAATGTAAAGATAAAGGTGTGTTCTTATTAAATGTTATGTCAAGTCCTGGAGCAGGGAAGACAACAACTCTATCTAGAACGTTAGAAAGATTAAAAGATAGAATGAGAATTGGTATTATGGAAGCGGATATTGATAGTGATGTAGATGCCAAAATAATCAGTGAATATGGCGTACGCACGATTCAACTACATACAGGTGGTATGTGTCATTTAGACGCAGATATGACTCGTCAAGGACTGCATGAAATGGGTATGGAAGATTTAGATTTGGCTGTACTTGAAAATGTAGGAAATTTAGTATGTCCTGCTGAATTTGACACGGGATCCACTAAAAATGCGGCTATTTTAAGTGTTCCAGAAGGAGACGACAAACCTTTAAAATATCCATTGATGTTTCAAGTGTGTGATGTGGTTCTAATTAATAAGATGGATGTATTGCCATACTTTGATTTTGATGTAGAGAAATGTAAAGAGAATATTTTGTACCGTAATCCAAATGCGAAAATTTTTGAGGTGTGCGCAAAAACGGGTGAGGGAATTGATGACTGGTGTAAGTGGCTTGAAAATGAAGTAAAAGCCTGGAAGGAATAATATGGCATATCGAGATAATATTGATAAACTGGCAAGGCGTATCACAGATCGTATTCCGGCTAAAGTAAAAAAATTATCCCAAACGGATCCTGAATATGAGTGTCTAAATGAAATCTTAAATGATGAACAATGTGATTTATGTTTGTGTTTTGAAGTACGTAAACCACTTTCTTTTGAAGAAGTAGTGAAAAGAAGTGGATGGCCAGCAGGAAGAGTGAATCGTGTATTAAATGAAGTATGCGACATTGGAATGATTGAATATAATTGGGAAAATGCGGATCACCACAAACAATTTGTGCTTCCTCAGTTTGTTCCTGGAGCAGCTGAATTTATGGTTATGAATAAAGATCTTGTTGAAGAACATCCAATTGTTGCGGATTTCTTTGAAAAGATGACGCGATTACCACTTGAAAAGGTAACGCCAATGGTTCCTCCTGGAGGAGCTGGCATTGGTATGCATGTTATTCCTGTAGAAAAGGCGATTCATGCAAATCAGCAAGCGGTAAGTGTAGAAAAGATTTCGCATTGGTTGAATAAATACGATAAATATGCACTTTCTCCATGTTCATGTAGAAGACAACAACGTGTTAGGGGTGAAGGAACTGGCGATGTTGAAGCCGATGTTTGTATTGCGGTAGGAGATATGGCTGACTATGTTGTACAGACAAACAAGGGTGGGCATTATTGTACGTATGAAGAGGTTATTGAGACTTTAGAGCGTTGTGAAAGAAAAGGATATGTACATCAGATTACCAATATTGATGGAGAAGATAAAATTTTTGCGATATGTAACTGCGCACATGGTGTCTGTAACGCATTAAGAACAAGTCAATTGTTCAATACGCCAAATATGTCGGCAAGTGCTTATAGGGCGCATGTGGATAGTGACAAGTGTGTAGCTTGTGGAAAGTGTGTGGAAATTTGTCCAGTGGGTGCGGCAAAATTGGGGCAAAAGCTTTGTACCAAAGATGGCCCTGTATCGTATCCTAAACAAGAACTTCCAGATGATGTAAAGTGGGGGCCTGAAAAGTGGAACTGGAACTTTAGGGATACAGCTAAAGTCAATTGTTATGAAACGGGAACATCGCCTTGTAAAAGTGCGTGTCCTGCACATTTACCGGTTCAAGGCTATATTAAGATGGCGAAAGAAGGTCGCTATATGGATGCATTAAAGTTAATTAAAGACTTTAATCCATTTCCAGCTGTATGTGGAGCTATTTGTAACAGAAGGTGTGAACAACAATGTACACGTGGATTGATTGATGAGCCTTTGGCTATTGATGAAATCAAGAAGTTTATTGCCGAACAAGAACTTCATGAAGATAAGCGTTATATTCCTTTATGTGAAAATGTCGAAGGCAAATTCTTCACAAACAAAATGGCCATTATTGGCGCAGGTCCTGCTGGTATGAGTGCGGCTTATTATTTAAGAATAATGGGCTATCCTGTCACAATATTCGAAAAGGAAGAAAAACCAGGTGGTATGTTAGTCTACGGTATTCCTTCTTTTAGATTAGAAAAGTCTGTGATTGAAGCAGAAATTGAAGTGTTAAAAGCTATGGGCATTGAGTTTAAGTGTGGCATAGAAGTAGGTAAAGATATTTCTTTGGATGATTTAAGAAATGAGGGATATGAAGCGTTCTATGTGGCTATTGGTGCTCAGGGATCTAGAAAATTAAATATTCCAGGTGAGGAAAATGAAATGGTTGAGTCTGGAATTGATTTCTTGCGTAAGGTGAATAAAACAGAAGATCCAAATCTAATTTCTGGTGATGTGGTTGTCGTTGGTGGCGGAAATGTTGCGATAGATGTTGCTCGTGCAGCTTTAAGAAGTGGAGCTGAAAAGGTATATTTATATTCTTTGGAACAAGAAGCTGAAATGCCGGCAAGTTTTGAGGAAGTACAAGAGGCAAAAGAAGAGGGTATAATTCTTCATTGCGGATGGGGTCCAAAGGAAATCTTAGAAGATTCGATTGTGTTTAAGCAATGTGTAAGTGTAAAAGATGAAACGGCTAGATTTAATCCAAGCTATGATGAAAGTATTTTGGAAACTATACAATGTAGTCATGTATTACTTTCAATTGGACAAAGTATTATTCCAATTCAAGGATTCGATGTAGAAGTCAATCCAAATGGAACAATCAAAGCGGATGGAACAACACTACAAACATCTATTGAAGATGTATTTGTGGGTGGTGATGTGTATACGGGTCCAAAATTTGCGATTGATGCGATTAGCCATGGTAAAGAAGCAGCAGAATCAATGCATCGTTTTGTTCATAAGGGTCATTCTTTGACAATTGGAAGAGACTTACACTTGTTTAATGAATTTGATAAAAATAATGCATTGATTGATATTGATTTTGATCATGCCAAACGTCAGATACCTGGTATTAAAAAGGGTTTGGGTGAGAAATCATTTAGAGACTTGCGTTCAACATTTACGGAAGAACAAGTTAAGATTGAAGCCAATCGATGTCTTGGATGTGGTGCAAGTATTGTGGATACAAATAAGTGTATTGGTTGTGGCTTGTGTACGACAAAATGTGAATTTGATGCGATCCACTTAACGCGTGATATCAAAGATGGTGCAAGAATGGTTAAGGCGGAAGATAAGATGAAGGCTATATTGCCATATGCGGCTAAGCGTCAAATCAAAATCATTCGTAATAAGAAGAAATAGTATGCATGAATTAGGGATTGTTGTACATATTTCAAAAACATTAGAAGAACTTGCACAAGAAAATAATATTACAGATATTCGTAGCGTGACTTTACAGATTGGAAAAGTAAGTGGAATTGTTCCTGAGTATTTAGTGGATTGTTGGAAATATTATAGGAAGAAGGTTCCTTTAATTGAAAACTCTTCACTAGAATATGAGTGGATTGGAGCTATTACGATTTGTAATGAATGTGAAAAAACATATGATACGATTCAATATGGAAGAAAATGTCCATATTGTAAGAGTGAACATACAGTTTTACTTCAAGGTAATGAGTGTCTCATTAAGGAGATTGAAGCCGAATAAGTCTTTAAAAGATGCTTTTTTTGATTTTTATTAGAAAAAGTGTCTTTTTTTTACGTATATGAGTATGTAGGAAATGCCTACTAGAAAAGAGGTGCTCATGCGTATAAATGATAATCTAAATATGTACATAAATGATCATTTAAGAATGTACACTTCT
>OLGF01001089.1_pt1 | contig 30765 bp, 29 predicted proteins | sample 1604971 | NCBI WGS metagenome assembly OLGF01 (sample SAMEA3888902, study PRJEB22519) | human gut metagenome | biome: human gut; feature: human-associated habitat; material: faeces | place: Denmark | collected 2011 | reverse complement strand
CGGCAAGCATCGCAGGATGCCTGCCGTTTTTCCTTTTGCCCCGACGGGCGGACCTGATCCACGTCTGCCCCATATCGGCTCTTTACAAGGGCGGGGCTCTTGGCATATGATCGGGACAAACAGACGATATGGCGCAGATACAGTGTCTATCACAGATTCCTGTGCGTGAACACTATACGGCGGCCTATTGCTGCGACATGAAAAACGCAAAAAGTGCCGTTTGCGGTGGGAAGTTTACAATTTAGTCGTTTACTATTTCCGGCGGCTTGTGCTACACTATGTAACAACTATTTTTCAATACCATCGATGGTATCAAAATTTGCGGGCCGCCGGAGGCCTTCGGTGGTCCGGACGACACGGAGGAAATGCCTATGAATGAGGTCAAATCACCGAAAAAGCCCCTGCTGTACTACTATCTGCTGATGCTGCTGGTGCTGCTGCTGTTCAATCTGCTGGCCATGCCGTGGATCTCCGAGCACCAGATCAAGGAGGTGGACTACAACACCTTCGTCAGCATGGTGGAGAAGAAGGAGATCGGCAAGGTGGACATTCAGGAGCAGGATAACCGTATCCTGTTCACCGACACCGAAGAAAAGACCATCTATAAGACCGCCATGGTGCCGGATGACGATCTGGTCTCCCGGCTGCTGGAGGCCGGCATTTCCACCAGCGGCACGGAGATCCAGCAGACATCGCTGCTGGTGAGTATTCTGTGCTGGGTGCTGCCGCTGATCATCTTCATTGGACTGGGGCAGATACTGTCCCGCAGTCTCATGAAGAAAATGGGCGGCGGAAACTCCATGATGTTCAATATGGGCAAGTCCAACGCCAAGGTCTACGTCAAGTCCGCCGAGGGCATCAAGTTTGACGATGTGGCCGGAGAGGACGAGGCCAAGGAGAATTTACAGGAGGTGGTCAACTACCTCCATGACCCCAGCAAGTATCAGGACATCGGTGCCTCCATGCCCAAGGGCATCCTGCTGGTGGGTCCTCCGGGTACCGGTAAGACCATGCTGGCCAAGGCTGTGGCCGGTGAGGCCAACGTGCCGTTTTTCTCCATGTCCGGCTCCGAATTTGTGGAGATGTTCGTGGGCATGGGCGCCAGCAAGGTCCGTGACCTGTTCCGTCAGGCCAAGGAGAAAGCCCCCTGCATCGTGTTCATCGACGAGATCGACGCCATCGGCAAGAAACGTGACGGCCAGTTGGGAGGCAACGACGAGCGGGAGCAGACCCTGAATCAGCTGCTAACGGAGATGGACGGCTTCGAGGGCAACACCGGCGTCATCATCCTGGCGGCTACCAACCGTCCGGAGTCGCTGGATCCGGCACTGACCCGTCCCGGCCGTTTTGACCGCCGGGTGCCGGTGGAGCTGCCGGATTTAAAGGGCCGTGAGGAAATTCTGAAGGTCCATGCCAAGAAGATCAAGATCGCCGAGGATGTGGATTTCAACAAGGTGGCCCGCATGGCCTCCGGTGCTTCCGGCGCAGAGCTGGCCAACATCGTCAACGAGGCGGCCCTGCGGGCCGTCCGGGACGGTCGCCGCTTCGCCACGCAGGCGGATCTGGAGGAGAGCATCGAGGTGGTCATCGCCGGGTATCAGAAGAAGAACGCCATCATGACCGACCACGAGAAGAAAATCGTCTCCTACCATGAGATCGGCCATGCGCTGGTGGCGGCCATGCAGACCCACTCCGCTCCGGTGCAGAAGATCACCATCGTACCCCGCACCTCCGGGGCCCTGGGCTACACGATGCAGGTGGAGGAGGGCAACCACTACCTCATGACCAAGGAGGAGATGGAGAACAAGATCGCTACCCTTACCGGCGGCCGGGCTGCCGAGGAGGTGGCGTTCGGCTCTGTCACCACCGGGGCCTCCAACGACATCGAGCAGGCCACCAAGCTGGCCCGTGCCATGATCACCCGCTACGGCATGAGCGACGACTTCGGTATGGTGGCGCTGGAGACCGTCACCAACCAGTATCTGGGAGGCGACGCCTCGTTGGCCTGCTCCGCCGATACCCAGACCAAGATCGACCAACAGGTGGTGGAGCTGGTGAAGCGGGAGCATGACAAGGCGGTGAACATCCTTACGGCGAACCGGGAGAAGCTGGACCGTCTGGCGGCCTTCCTCTATGAGAAGGAGACCATCACCGGCGAGGAATTCATGCACATTCTGGGGGAGTGAGCAGATGATTTTCCACCGAAAAACATTTAAGACTTTTGTAATAATTACCCCCGAATTTTTGTAACATCCCTTGGGTATCCTATACTTGCAAGAGACAAATAACTTTTTTCATCAATCTTCCTACCATGAAGGCGGAGAACCGAGAGGTTCTCCGCCTTGTGGTTTTAGCAGGTCTATTTTCCACCGCCGGTGCATACCATGAAGGGACAAAGCCCTATAGACGGTACAGAGGAGAGGGAGGTATGCCCATGCGTTCCTGTGCGGCGGTGACACTTGTGCTGATGCTTTTGCTGTTCGGCATCCCGTGGCTGGCGGAGGCCCCGGAGGGGGGACAGGCTCCGTCGGAGCCCCTCGCCGCTGAGGAGCAGCGGGCGGATGCGGACATTGCCCTCACCGTGTGGGACGGGCAGGAGCTGCGGCAGATGACCATGGCGGAGTATCTGCCGGGGGTGGTGCGGGGGGAGATGCCCGCCGCCTTCTCCCAGCAGGCGCTGGACGCTCAGGCTGTGGCGGAGCGCACCTTCATCTGCTACCACATGGCCGGCGGACGTAAGGATGCCCATCCGGAGGCGGATGTCTGTACCTCCCCGGCCTGCTGCAGCGCCTACGTATCGCAGGAGGACGCAGCGGCCCGGTGGGGGGACAAGGCGGAGGAGTACGAGACCAAGGTGCAGCAGGCAGTGCGGGATACCGACGGGCAGATCATCCTCTATGACGGCTCGCCCATTCTGGCGGCCTTCCACTCCTCCTCCGCCGGGGTCACGGCAGATTCCGGGGACGTGTGGTCCTCCTCGCTGCCGTATCTGCACAGCGTGGAGACCCCGGAGGGGGAGGACAGCGTCCCCAACTATTACAGCGTCAGCACCTTCTCCCCGGAGGAGTTCCGGGAGATCTTTCTGGCGGCCCATGGGGATGCCGACCTCTCCGGCGACCCGGCGGAGTGGTTCCGGGATCGGACGGTCAACGACTCCGGCCGGGTGGAGCATATGACCATCGGCGGCGTCAGCGTGAAGGGGACGGAGGTGCGGCAGCTGTTCTCCCTGCGCTCAGCGTGCTTCACCGTGGATACGGGTGAGGAGGGCGTTGCCTTTCGGGTCACGGGCTTCGGTCACGGCGTGGGCATGAGCCAGTACGGAGCTGAGCTGCTGGCCCGTCAGGGCAAGACGTGGCAGGAGATCATACACTGGTACTATGCCGACGTTACCATTGGGGCGTATAAGGAGTAGGGAAATTTCCGGGGCTTGACCCGTTGAAATAGCGGCGTCTGCATGGTATAATCGCCCATGACAAGACATAAAACGGAGGCGGCCGCTATGGGTCAGGACGTGTTCATCAGCTATAAATCCGAGGAATTTCAAGAGGCGGATTGGGTCCGGCAGCAGCTGGAGAGCGGCGGTATCAGCTGCTGGATGGCACCGAACAGCATCACCGGCGGTGCCAGCTATGCCACGGAGATCCCACAGGCCATCCGGAGCTGCCGGGTGTTCGTGCTGATCCTGTCCCGGAGGGCACAGCTGTCCCAGTGGGTACCGAAGGAACTGGATCAGGCCATCAACTGCGGCAAGATCATCATGCCCTTCATGCTGGAAAATTGCCCGCTGGAGGACGATTTCAGCTTTTATCTGTCCAACGTGCAGCGCTATCCCGCCTACGAGGGACGAGAGGCGGCGATGCAACGGATGCTGCGGGAGATCCGGATGCTGTTGGGCTGCGATAGGGCGGAGCCGCCGGCAGAAGCGAAGAAGGAGCCTGCAAAGACACCGGCTCCGGCGGCGAAGGAGAAAAAGACGGCCAAAGTCCCGAAAGAGAGTGCTGACAAGAAGTCCGGCAAAAAGAAATGGATGATCCCTGTGGGGGTGCTGCTGGCGGCGATGCTGGCGATAGTCCTGCTGCGGCTGGGGAGCAACGTCACCATCGCAGGGACGAGGTACGACGCCGGGATCACCAGCCTGCGCCTGAAGGAGGTACAGCTGACGCCGGAGGACCTGAGTACCATCGCTGGGCTGAAGAAGCTGGGGATCCTGACCATGGAGGAGTGCGCCTTTACCGGGGAGGACCTGACGGGCCTGACCTCGGCCACGGTGTGGGAGTTGGAGCTGCCGGGCTGCACTCTGACGGAGGCACAGGCGGAGAGCCTTGACCTGACAGGCTTCCCCAAGCTGCGGTCGCTGGATATCAGCGGCATCGCCGCATGGCAGCAGCTGCCGCAGCTGCCGGAGGGCGTAACGCAGCTGGATATCAGCCGCAGCGGTATCTCCTCGCTGGAAGGAGTGCAGAGACTAAGCGGACTGAGCCGCTTGGCGGCGGCAGATACTCCTGTGACAGACCTGACGCCGCTGGCCACTTGCCAGCAGCTGGAAAGAGTAGATATCAGCGACACGGCGGTAACGGACCTGACACCGCTGGAAAGCTGCGGGAAGCTGCAGCTTTTGAAGGCAGATGAAACACCTCTTACGACGCTTCAGGGACTGGAGACGTGTATTGAGCTGCGGTGCATCTCTCTGAAAAATGCCCAGTTGACGGATATCAGCGGTCTGCGGAATACCACTCTGCTGGAGTATGTGCAGTTCAGCGGCAACCGACTGGAGGATGTGTCGGTGCTGGCCGGGTCCAAGGACACGCTGGAGCGGCTGTATCTGGACGGTTTAGGCATGGAGTCTCTGGACTGGCTGCGGGGCGCAGCGGCGCTGCGGTATCTCTCCGTCAACGATAACCGACTGGAGACGCTGGACTTTTTGGAGGGATCCCCGGCGCTGGAAGGGCTGTCCGCTGCCAACAACGCCATCTCCTCCGCTGCGCCGCTGGAGGGAATGGCGAATTTGAAGGAACTGGTGCTGCGGGACAATCCGTTAAGCGGTGCGCCGGAGCTGCATCTGTCGGGCAGCGGGCCGGTGGTGGATCTGCGCCATACGAGTATCACGGGCCTGACCCTTGCATCGGAGGAGCGCATCCGCCTACTGGATATCAGCCATACGGCGGTGACGGATATCCGCACCCTGACAGAGGCAAGCTATCACGATCTCATCCTGAGCTACCAGGCGACCATGGATTGGGAGACGCTGGGGGCCTGCAATACCTATCAATTCACGGTGCTGGACTGCCCACTGGATCGGCAGGTAGCCGTGCGCACGGCACTTGAGAATCGGGTGGAGTACGCCACGGAGCTGCCGGTGCAGAGCGATGAGCTGCTGTCAAAGACTATGCGGGGAGAGATCAGCTTTAGCTGATACCTACATCAACAAAAAGGGATGCTGATACAGAGTATCAGCATCCCTTTTTGTTGTCGGAAGAAAAAGACCCCTGCGGCCCCAAGGGGGGAGCAGGGGGCTTCATGATACGCTTTTGGGATGCCCTCACGCCTGGGGCTTTTCAAACTCCTTGGCCACGTCCACCAACAGCTGCCGGATGGGCAGGTGCTGGGGACAGATGCGCTCACACTGGCCGCAGCGGATGCAGTCCGATGCCTTGCGGCCCGGCCCGGTGTGGACGGCCTCATAGTAAAAGTCGGCGTTCCAGTCGCGGTAGAGTTGCTTGGTGTTCATCAGGGCGAACAAATTGGGGATGGCGATGTGCTGGGGACATCCATCCACGCAGTAGCGGCAGGAGGTGCAGGGGATCAGGTGCATACCGTGGAAGATCGCCTGTACCCGATCCACGGCGGCCCGCTCCTGCGGATCCAGCGGCCGGAAGTCCTTCATAAAGGCGATGTTGTCCTGCATCTGCTCCGGTGTGCTCATACCGGAGAGCACCATCAGGATGCCCTCGAAGCCGGCGGCGAAGCGGATGGCATAGCTGGCGGGGCTGCCGCCGTGGAGCTCATCCAGCACAGCCTTGGCCTGGGGCGGCAGGTTGGACAGATGCCCGCCCTTCACCGGCTCCATCACCAGCACGGGCTTGTTGTGGCGGCGGCACACCTCGTAGCACAGGCGGCTCTGGACGCCGGGGTCGTCGTAGTCGACGTAGTTGAACTGGATCTGCACCACCTCGATTTGGGGATAGGTGGTGAGGATCTCCTCCAACACCTCCGCCCGGTCGTGGAAGGAGATGCCCACATGGCGGATCTTGCCCTCGGCCTTCAGGGCGAAGGCCGTCTCATAGGCCCGGCAATCCCGGAAGTGGCCGAAGTTCCCGGCATGCTGAGAGTGCATCAGGTAGAAATCGAAGTACTCCACGCCGCAGGCCTCCAGTTGGCGCTGAAAGAAGGAACGGATGTCTGCCTCGGTCTTGAAGTAGCTGCCGGTGAGCTTATCCGTCAGCACATAGCGGTCTCTGGGGTAGCGGCTGGTGAGACAGTCCCGCAGGGCCGTCTCGCTCTTGCCCTGCAGATAGCCGTGGGCGGTGTCGAAGTAGTTAAAGCCCGCCTCCAGAAATGCGTCCACCATCTGACACATCTGGACCTTGTCTACCTCGTCGCCTGACATGGGCAGGCGCATACAGCCGAAACCAAAATTCTTCTTGATGCGGTCCATAAATATCCCTCCTCAACGGCGTTTTGCGGTATTTTCCGCCTTTATTTTACGCAAAAGCGGAGGGACTGTCAAGCGGCCGGTGGACAGGGTAATGTCAGGACTTGGACGGACCCATGCGATATCCCTTACCCCACACGGTGCAGATGGCACCGCCGCCTACCTTCTGGCGGATGTTGCGGATGTGGACCATGACGGTGTTCTTACAGCTGTAAAAGTACGGCTCCTCCCAGATGCTCTCGTAGAGGTTCTCCGCCGAGAAGATTTTGTTGGGATAGGAGGCCAGCAGCAGGACGATGCGATACTCCAGCTCCGTCAGCGGTACCTCCCGACCCTCCTGCCACACGGTGCCGGCGGCGGTATCCACCTCCAGCCCGCCGCACCGCAGCCGCCGCTCCAGACCGGTGGGCCGGGCGCCGTAGACGCAATAGCGCCGCAGGAGCGCCTTCACCCGCACCGCCAGCTCATGGCAGGAGACGGGCTTTTCCAGACAGTCATCCCCTCCCACGGAGAAGGACAGAGTCTTGGCGCTCTCGTCCGCCTTCTCCAGCAAGAACAGCACCGGCGCAGCGGACTGCCGCCGCAGAGCGGTGCAGGCGTCGAAGCCGCTCATATCCGGCAGCTGCTGGGGTAGGATGACAAGGTCCGTGCTCCGCCGCAGCTGGGTCAGCAGGGTGGCCCCACCGGCGGCCTCCTCCAGCACGCAGTTCTCCCCTGCCAGCAGGAACCCCAGGTTGGAGCGCAGCTCCGGATCCGGATCGGCACACAGAATACATCGCTTCTGCATGATATCTCCTCCTTGACAAATAGTGCAGAAAATTCGACAAAACTTGAGAAAAATGATATATACAAAAGAATGTAGTGCTGAAAATAACCTGTGACCTTATGATAGCGATCCTGCCGCCGCCGTCAATCCCCTGAGGGCTTTTTTAGCAGAGCCTTAAGAAACCTTCATACTTTTTGCTACGAAATATTAAGGAGGCACCGGTAGAATGGGATCATCCTCCCGGAAGGGGTGACGGGGATAGACCCCTCAAATTTGGTGAGCGCAGCCGCCGGACAACATCCGGCGGCTGCGCTTTATCCGGTGAAGAACGGCACACGGCGGGAGGTGCTGACGGGAGAGAGGGTTTTCCGTCTTCAGAAAACTTAAGAAACACCCTGTCGGTTTATTAAGCTTCCGGATCCATAATCGGTGCCGTTAGGAGCCACGGAATATCCTATAAGGAGGTCGAATCACGCAATGGAAAAGAAACGCACAAAAATCGCATACTTTACAGCCGTCGGTGTATTCCTCGTTTTGCTGGTGGTGCTGGGCCTTACATACCGGGAGACGCCCCTGCCCACGCTGGAGGTAGAGGGGGAGCCGGTGCTGGCCGACACGCCCTTTGCCGGTACCTTCTGGTCCCTGCTGCCGCCCATCGTGGCCATCGTGCTGGCCCTGATCAGTAAGGAGGTCTACTCGTCCCTGTTTCTGGGGTGTTTGGTGGGCGCTCTGCTGTACGCCCAGTTTGCCCCATGGGACACCATTGTGGCGCTGGTGGGCGCAGACTATGGCATCGTCTCCGTGCTGGCCGACAGCGGCAACATGGGCATCATCGTCTTTCTGGTGACGCTGGGCATCATGGTGGATCTGATGAACAAGGGCGGCGGATCGGAGGCCTTCGGACGCTGGGCCTCCAAGACCGTAAAGACCCGGTGCGCCGCACAGCTGCTGACCATGCTGCTGGGCGTGCTGATCTTCGTCGACGACTACTTCAACTGCCTGACGGTGGGCGCTGTGATGCGGCCCGTCACCGAGAGCCACAAAATTTCCCGTGCCAAGCTGGCCTACCTCATCGACGCCACGGCGGCCCCGGTGTGCATGATCGCCCCAGTGTCCTCGTGGGCGGCGGCGGTATCCGGCTATGTGCAGTCCGACGCCGTCAACGGCATCGAGATGTTCATCAAGCAGATCCCGTGGAACTACTACTGTCTGCTGACGTTGGTGATGATCGTGGTGCTGTCGGTGATGAACATCGACTACGGCTCCATGCTGACCCATGAGTATAACGCTCAGGTGAAGGACGATCTCTTTACCACGCCGGAGCGCCCCTTTGAGGGGGCCGACGACTATGAAAAGCCCGCCCGTGGCCGCTCCTCCGTGCTGGATCTGCTGCTGCCGGTGGTGGTGCTGATCGTGGTGTGCATCGTGTCCCTGATCTGGTCCGGCGGCTACTATGACGGCGAGAGCGAGTACTTCCACGACTTCGTGGGGGCCTTCTCCAACTCCTCCTCCGGCATGGCGCTGGCCTTGGGTGGCCTTATGGGGATGCTGTTCACGGTGGTGTACTTCTGGCTGCGGGGGGCCATCTCCTTTGAAAAGTCTATGGAGTCTGTGCCGCAGGGCTTTATCCAGATGATCGCCCCCATCCTCATTCTGACCTTTGCATGGACCCTGTGCTCTTTCACCCGCTTCGGGATGTACTCCGCCGTGTTCGTCAAGAACGCCATGGCAGGGGCCGGGGATCTGAAGGTGTTCCTGCCGGCGGTGATCTTCCTCATCGGCTGCGCCATCGGCTTTGCCACCGGCACCTCCTGGGGGACCATCGGCATCATGGCCCCTATCGTGGTGTCCGTGTTCAACTACGACGTGGAGCCGGTGCTGTGTACCATCGGTCTGGCGGCAGCCTGCTCCGGCGGCGTTATGGGCGACCACTGCTCGCCCATTTCCGACACCACCATCATGGCCTCGGCGGGCGCTCACTGCTTCCACCTGAACCATGTGTTCACCCAGTTGCCCTATGCCCTCACCGCCTCCGGTGTGGCCTTCGTCAGCTTCATCATCGCAGGACTCGTGCAGTCGGTGTGGCTGTGTCTGGCCATTGCCGTGGCGCTGATGATCGGCACGCTGCTGGTGATCCGGGCCATTGTGTCCCGCCGTCACGCAGGTATCTTCCAGGAGATGGCACAGGCCAGTCAGCAGCTGCTGCACCGCTGACACCGTCTCGTCCGTGGCCGACAAAAAACAGGGAAGCGCACAGCGCTTCCCTGTTTTATTATGCTGTTGGGGAAAAATTACGGGCGGATGACCTTACCGGCGGAGGTCATGGTCTCCACGATGTCATACATATTGGTGACGGAGCCCACGGCCAGCTTGTCGGTGAGACCGTAGTAGTTCAGGCAGGTGCCGCAGGTGCGGATCTCCACACCCTGTGCCTCCATGTTCTTCAGGTCCTCGATGGAGACGGAACCCTCGGTGGTGATCTTGGCGCCGCCGTTATAGAACAGGATGGTGCGGGGCAGGCGCTCCTGCTGGCTCAGGGCGTAGAGAAAGCCCTTCATCAGCGTGGCACCCAGCGTATCGTCACCGGAGCCAAGGCAGTTGGTGCCGATGAGCACCACGGTGTTGTCCCGGTTGTCCGGGGCGCAGGCGGTCTCCTCCGGAGCGGTGCCGGACACGGCGGCGGGGTCGTCCACCGTCAGGGTCACCACGAATAGCTTCTCCTCCCGCTTCTCGGCGCTGAACTTCAGGCCTTTGCCGGTGGCCAGGCGGTTCAGATTCTGCACGGCGGTCTCGTTGTCCACATGGACCTCCACCGTACCGGCCTCGGTCATGCCGGACAGGGCGTGGATGGTTTTCGTGACGGGAATGGGGCAGGCGTCGCCCACGGCGTTGACTAAAATTTTGCTCATGTGATGTTACCTCCTATCAGGCTGCCCGCTGGGGCGGGAACCTTTGCTTGGGTTCATTATACCGCCCCGGTGGGGACGGGTAAAACGACAAAAAACGATGGATGCCGGCGTTTCATAGGAAAATGCGATACGACGGCCGTTACCGGCATAGATGACAGGCCACCCGGTGGCCACCGCCCATGTCGCAGAGCTCCGGCTTCTCCGCCCGGCAGCGGTCTGTGGCGTAGGGGCAGCGCCCGGCGAACCGGCAGCCGGGAGGCGGGTCCACGGGACTGGGGACCTGTCCTTGCAGCACGCTGCGGGGACGGGCCCGTTCCACCTTGGGATCGGGAATGGGGATGGCGGCGATGAGGGCCTTGGTGTAGGGGTGCAGGGGGTGGGTGTACAGCTCCTGCGCCGTACTCTCCTCCACCACCTCCCCCAGATACATTACCAGAATACGGTCCGACAGGTGCCGCACCATGGACAGATCATGGGAGATCAGCAGATAGGTCAGGGACTTCTGTTCCCGTAGGTCCAGCAGCAGATTGACGATCTGGGCCTGAATGGACACATCCAGCGCCGAAATGGGCTCGTCGCACAGCAGCAGCCGGGGCTCCACCGCCAGCGCACGGGCGATGCCGATGCGCTGGCGCATACCGCCGGAGAACTCGTAGGGATAGCGGTCGATGCCGGAGGGGTTCAGCCCCACCTGCTCCATTAGGGCCTGCACCTTCTCCCGGCGCTCTGCCGGGCCGGTGTACAGGTGGTGGATGTCCATGCCCTCGGCAATGAGGTCGATGACCTTGTTTTTGGGGTCCAGTGAGGCGTAGGGGTCCTGAAAGACCGTCTGCACCTGACAGCAGAAGGCACGGCGCTTGGCGCCCCGCATCCGGTGGACGTCCTCCCCACGGTACAGGGAGACGCCGTCGGTTTTGCTGTACAGGCCGATGGCGGTGCGGCCGCAGGTGGTCTTGCCGCAGCCGGACTCGCCTACGATGCCGAGAATTTCTCCCTCCTGCACAGAGAAGCTCACGTCATCCACCGCACGCAGGACCTTGCGGCCCCCGGCGGGGAAGTATTTTTTCAGGTGCTCCACCTGAAGGATGGGCTGGCTCATGCTGTCACCTCCTGTTCTGCGTGGTGGCAGGCCACCAGATGGCCACCGCCCAGATCCCGCAGGGCGGGCATTTCCCGGCGGCACTGCTCCGTGGCGTGGGGGCAGCGGGGGGCGAAGGGACAGCCGGGAGGCGGCGCGATCAGCTCCGGGGGCGTTCCCTCGATGGTGTAGAGCCGTCCGCCGCCCATTTCGTCCAAACGGGGGGAGGCCTTTTGCAGGCCCCTGGTGTAGGGATGGGCGGGCTGATAGAAAATTTCATCGGTGGTGCCGGTCTCCATGACGCACCCGGCGTAGAGGATGACGATGCGCTGGGCCAGTCCCGCCACCACGCCCATGTCGTGGGTGATGAGCAGCACCGTGGTGCCGCTGCGTTCCTTCATCTGGCGGATCAGGTCCAGGATCTGGGCCTGAATGGTCACGTCCAGCGCCGTGGTGGGCTCATCGGCAATGAGGAGCCCCGGCTGGCAGGCCAGCGCCGAGGCGATCATCACACGCTGGCGCATACCGCCGGAGAACTCGTGGGGATAGCGGCGCAGGGCCGCCTCCGGGTCAGAGATGCCCACCAGCGCCAGCATCTCCGCCGCCTTCTCCAGCGACTCCTTGCGGCCGATCTTCTGATGGAAGCGGTAGCACTCGGCGATCTGATGACCGATCTGCATGGTGGGGTTCAGGGAAGTCATGGCGTCCTGAAAGATCATGGCGGCGTCCCGGCCCCGATAGCTCTGCCACTGCTTCTTGCTGTAATCGAGGATGTTCTCCCCGTGGCAGAGGATCTGGCTGCCGGGCTGACAGCGTCCGCCGGTGACCTCCGTCAGGCCCATGAGGGAGCGGGCCGTCACGGATTTGCCGCAGCCGGATTCTCCCACCAGCGCCACGCACTCGCCCTGATCCATGTAGAAGCTGACGCCCCGCACTGCCTCCACCACGCCACGGCGGGTGGGGAAGTGGATGCGGAGGTCACGGATGTCGTATTGATGCATGACTTACCTCCCGGAATTGGGGCTGAAGCGGCGGCGGAAGCCGTTGCCCAGCACATTGAAGCACAGAACGGTCAGCAGGATGCACAGGCCCGGATAGACCGCCAGTGAGGGGTGGGTGAGGATGTAGGTCTGGGCGCCCTCCAGCATACCGCCCCAGGATGGGTTGGGGATGGAGATGCCGAAGCCCAGATAGCTCAGGGACGATTCCGTCAGGATGGCGGAGGCGATGCTGTTGGTGGAGGCCACCAGCACCGGGGAAAAGACGTTGCGGGCGAAGTGCCGGGTGATGACCCAGCTCTTCCGGGCGCCCAGCCCCTCGGAGGCCAGAATGAAGTCCCGCTCCCGCAGGCTCAGTACCTCCGCCCGGACGATGCGGGCCACGCCCATCCACGAGAACAGACCGATGGTCACCACCAGCGTCCGGATGCCGGCGTTCATATAGATGTTCAGAGTGATGATAATGAGGAAGCTGGGTACCGACATGAGGATGTCCACGATACGCATCATGAAGCCGTCCACCAGCTTGCCGGAGGAGCCACTAACGATGCCGTACACCGTGCCGAACACAATGGAGATGAGCATGGACAGAAAGCCCACCAGCAGGGAGACCCGTCCGCCGTAGAGCAGGCGGGTGAAGGTGTCCCGGCCGAAGTTATCCGTTCCCAGCAGGTGCTGGGCGGAGGGGGGCAGGAACTTCTGCACGGTCTCCACGGCGATGGGGTCGTGGGGGGACAGGGGCGCCAGCAGGGCGGCCAGAAGAATCAGCAGCAGCACACCGCCGCTGAGAACCATGGAGAGGGGCAGCTTATGATTCTTTTTCATCGCTTGTCACCTCGCATGGCCTTGATGCGGGGATCGGCCAGACAGTAGCACAGATCCGCCAGCAGATTTCCGCCCACCAGCAGCAGGCACGAGAGCATGGTGGTTCCCATGATCATGTTGTAGTCACGGGAGTAGATGGCACTCATGCCGGTGGTACCCAGTCCCGGCCAGCCGAAGATGGTCTCCACGATGTAGGCACCGGACACCAGACTGCCCAGATTCATGCCCACCAGCGTAATGACCGGCAGCAGGCAGTTCTTCAGCACGTGGCGCAACAGGATATAGCCCCGGCTTGCCCCCTTGGAGATGGCGAAGAGCACATAGTCCTCCGACAGCTGCTGGATGGTGGCGGCCCGGACGTACCGGGCGTAGATGGAGATCTTCCCGATGCTCAGCACCAGCACCGGCATGATGGCGTGGCGGGCCAGATCCCAGAAGGTGTGTATGCCGGTGGTCCGCATCCCGGAGCTGGGCAGCCAGCCCAGATTCAGGGAGAACAGGATGATGAGCATGATGGCGAACCAGAAGGAGGGGATGGAGATGGCCACATAGTGCAGACTGTTGGTGATGCGGTCGAACCATGAGTTTTCAAAGTAGCCCGCCAGCATCCCCAGTGGGATGGATACCAACAGGGAAAAGACGATGGAGGCGGCCATTAGCCCCACGGTGGCCGGGAGTTTGGCCTTGATGAGGGGCCACACGCCGGTGTGGCTGCTGGTGGAGACGCCGAAGTCCCCGTGGAGGACGTTCCCCAGCCACCGGCCATACTGCACGATGACCGGATCGTTGTAGCCCAGCTCCGTTTTCAGCTGCTCGTACTCCTCGTCGGTCATCTCCAGCGTCCGGTACTGGGCGGCGGGGTCGCCGGGGGCCAGAAACACCAGTGCAAAGGAAAAGACGGATACCAGCAAAATCACCGGCAGGGCCAGAGCCAGTCTGGTCAGAAAGTATTTTTTCATGTTTTTCCTCATACCGCCGTGAAAGGCAATTGCGTGGAGACCGGCTCCACGCAATTGCACTCTCAGCGGCGGTGTCAGCCGATGAAGTAGATCTGAGTCAGGTCAGTGAGACGGTCGCTGGCCTCGAAGCCGCCGATGTTCTTCTGGGCGGCGCAGACATAGTTGGTATCCAGCACGGGTACGCAGGACCAGCAGTCCTTCAGAGCCTGCAGGCCCTGATTCATGATGTCCTGACGGACAGCGGGATCCATCTCACGATCCAGCTGTGCCCACAGGCTATCCACCTCGTCGGTGGTGTACATATTGGCACCGGAGCGGGTGTGGGCGAACAGGCCCACGAAGCCGCTGGGATCGTCCAGCATACCGTTGCCCATAAGCGCAATGTCATAGGAATCGGTGGCATAGAAGTAGGACTTGAAGTAGGCGGCGGTCTCCATGGAGTCGATCTGGGCATTGAGGCCCACAGCGTCCAGCTGGCTCTTGATCATGGTGGCCAGCTCCTCCTGACCCACACGGGCGGAGTTGTAGATGATCTTGATGGTCTTGTCCTTCAGACCGGTCTGCTCGATGAGCTGGGCGGCCTTGTCCAGATCCTGCTTGTAGTTGGTGATCTCGGGGTTATAGAACATGGAAACGGTGGACAGGATGCTGGTGGCGGTACGGCACAGGGCCTCGTCGCCGTAGGTGCCGTACACCAGAGCGTCCAGATCCAGCGCATAGATCACAGCCTGACGGGCCTCCATGGTGGACATGGCCTCGCTGTTGGGGTTGATCTCCATGAAGGTGATGCGGCCGTCGGGGTAGGACACCACCTGATACTCGTCGTTATCCTTATAGTTGGCCAGCGTCTCGGCGTTGCTGATGGTGAAGATGGAGAGTTCCTTGTTGCGGAAGGCGATCTCCTGCGTGCTGGCGTCAGAGACGCAGCGGACCTCGAAGCCATCGATGTGGGCGGCCGTGCGGTAGTAGTTGGGGTTCTTCAGGCACACCAGCTTCTCACCCACGCTGAAGCTATCCACCACGAAGGCACCGCTGGTGGCGATGTTGGCGTTCTGCTCACAGGTCAGTACCTCAGTGGCGGGTACCCCCTCGAAGCAGTGGGCAGGCAGGACATACAGGGCGCCCAGAGCCTTCTTGAACAGGTTGGAGGCCCGGCCGACCTTGAACACGATGACGGTATCGCTCTGCTTCTCATAGGTGCAGAACTCGCCGTCCACCTTGTAGGCGGCAGCGGTGCTGGGAGCCACCTCGGGAACAGTCAGCGTATCCAGCGTGAACACGATGTCATCGGTAGTGATCTTCTCACCGTCGCTCCAGTAGATGTCGTCCCGCAGGGTCAGGGTGTAGGTGGTACCGTCCTCGCTGATGTCCACGCTCTTCGCCAGACGATAGTCCAGAGAACCGTCGGTGTTGGACTTCCACATGGGGTCATACAGGTTCTGGAACACCTGCTTGCCCAGATCCGTGGAGCTGTTGTTGTACCAGTTCAGGGAGGTGATGGGTTCCTCGATGGCGTAGACGAAGGTGCCGCCCTCGATGGGCTTACCCTGAGCATCGTCCGCCCCGCCGGCCTGCTTGCCGCAGGCCGCAAGGCTCAGCAGCATCAGCGCGGAGAGGACGAGGCAAATGACTTTGGAAAGCTTCTTCATGTCTTTTCTCCTCTTGTGATTTTGATGATTATTATGTATAGAAGCCCGTTGCCGGGAGATCTATTAGATGAACACGTATTCCTTCAGCCGATCCATGGCAATGACGACCTTCTCCATGGGCAGGGCCAGATTCATGCGGATGTGGTGCGCCCCGTGGAAGGGACGGCCGTCCTGCCACACAACACCCACCTCGTAGCCGGCCTTTTTCACCTCGTCCAAGGTGCGGCCGCTGCGGCGGCAGTACTCCTCGCAGTCCAGAAACAGCATATAGGTGCCCTCCGGCTGCTGCACGCTGACCCCCTGCAGGTTCTTACGGATGAACCTGCAGGCGTACTTGACGTTCTCCGTCAGCACCTCCCGCAGCTCATCCACCCACTGGCTGCCCTCGTCGCTGTAAGCACCGATGAGGGCGTGCATGGACAACACGTTCATGCTGTTGTAGTGGCTGAGACTGCTCTCCTTCTTCATCCGTTTGTGGAGAGTTTCGTTATACACGACGTGGTAGCTGCCGATGAGGCCCGCCAGATTGAAGGTCTTGGAGGGGGCGTACAGGGCCACGGTGCGCTGCCGGGCGTCATCGGACACGGATTGCAGGGGGATGTGCCGGTGGCCACGGAGGGTCAGGTCCGACCAGATCTCGTCGGAGATCACCGTTACATTCAGCCGCCGGGCCATGTCCATGAATTGCTCCAACTCCTCCTGCTCCCATACACGGCCCGTGGGGTTGTGGGGGGAGCAGAACACCACCGCACGGATGTCGTTGCGCTTGATCTTGGTCTCCATGTCGAAGAAGTCCATGCGCTGCACACCGTAGCGGTCCGGCTTCAGGGGGCTGGTGATGACGTGATAGCCGCCGTTTTCGATGGAACGGGTGAAGCCGATGTAGGTGGGGGAGTGGACCAGCACGTTGTCGCCTCTGGCGCACACGGCGGCCAGGGCACTCATAAGGCCGCCCAGTACGCCGTTTTCGTAGCCGATGTGCTCCTTCTCCAGCCCGGTGACGCCATTGCGGCGCTCCTGCCAGCGGATGATGGAGTCAAAGTACTCATCGCTGGTCATAAAGTAGCCGAACAGAGGATGCTCCAGCCGCTTCCGGATGGCCTCCGTCACGGCGGGGGCCGTGGCGAAGTTCATATCTGCTACCCACATGGGGATGGCGTCGAAGCCCTCGTTGGGCTGGAACACCGGGATCTTCTCCACGGCGTCCACCGCCATGGCGTCCCTCCCACGGCGGTCATAGATGGTGGTAAAGTCGAATTTCATACGCCGCTCCGCCTTACAGCATCTCCACGAAGGCGGCCATGCGGGTCTGGATCTGGCCTACGTCGGCCTGAGAGTAGTCGGTCTCCACCACAGTGTAGGGGATGCCCTTCTTCTCCTTCACCAGCTTGCCCACCAGCGCTGTCTCCACGTTGTAGGTATGGCAGGCCTGCAGGATGATATCCACCACACCGTCCACATGGAACTCGTCGATGAGCTTATCCAGCATGGCCATGCGGTTGGGGTTGGGGGACATACAGGAGCAGCCGATGCCCAGATACCGCCGGGCCAAAGCGTCGTAGACGTCGGGGTTCTCCTCGTCGGTGAGGAGCATGGATTTCAGGCCGCTGCAATTCTCAAAGGCCACCACCACAGCGCCGGCGTCCTCAATGGCCCGGATGACTTTCAGGGCTGCGCCGCCGGAGGGGGAGCCCGTCACCAGGATACGGGGCTTCTTGCCCTCGTTCTTGCCGGCGGCGTACTCCGCCTCGATCTGGTCCGCCAGATCGTTGATGCGGGCAGGCAGGGACTCCACGTCCATGTTGAAGCCGCTGCCGTAGGCGGTATTGACGATGTTCAGACCGCTGACGGGGGCGGGATCGTTGGCCATGAGGTACTGCAGCCGCAGCAGGGACTTGGTGATCTCGTTGTTCAGGTGGATCTCGTGGCGGATGGCCTCCTCGGTGATGGTGGTCTCGAAGCGCCGCTCCAGTTCCTCCTTGAACCGGATGATCTCCCGGCGGTACATGGCGATGCCCTCCTCGGACTGCCGGTTGGGCAGCTCGATGACGTAGACGGGCTTGAACTCAGCCAGCATCTCATACATCTTCTTCTTGCCGTCGCAGGTGGTCTCGCCTACCACCAGATCGGAGAAGTAGAAGAAGGGACACTTGTCCGTCTTGGCGAAACCGTAGCTGGACTTGATGAGGGGACACAGGTTCCGGGGCAGATCCTTCTCGGCATCGGGGATGGTCTCATCCGATACGGAGCACAGGCCTACCACCGCGGCGCCCATGGCACGGGGCAACTCCTTGGGGAGGTAGGTGCAGAAGGCACCCACCACAGGCACGCCCTGCTCCTTCAGCTTCTTGATGGCCAGGAAGGAGTTTCTCCGCTGATCGGCAAACTCTTCAAAAATTTCCGGTAGATCCTTTTTCAGCTCAACCATACGCTTGATCCTTTCTTTTCACATATATCTTGACCGGTGGAGGCCGGCCCTTTCCATTTATCGATTGACCCGCTTCCAGCCCAGCACCGCAGCGCCGATGGCACCGTTATACTGGCACAGGGGATGGGCGGTGACGCTCTCTACGCCCAGATACCGGGCCAGCACCTCCCGCACCACCTGCGACTGGGCCAGTCCGCCGGAGAAGAACACCTTGGGATGCTCCGGAGCCAGCTTTTGGGCAAAGATGGCGGTGCGGCGGCAGATGGAGTAGATGCACCCCAACGCAATGTTGCCGGGAGGTGTCTCCTGCGCCAGCAGGCCGATGATCTCGCTCTCGGCAAACACGGCGCACATACTGTTGATGGTCACCGGCTCCGCCCCCTCCACAAAGGTATCGATGGAGGTGATGTCGCTGCCTACCCGGCTCATGGTCATTTCCAGAAACCGGCCCGTTCCGGCGGCGCACTTGTCGTTCATCAGGAAGTCCTTTACCTGCCCGCCGGAGGGATCCAGCAGGATCACCTTGCTGTCCTGCCCGCCGATGTCGATGACCGTGTCGCAGCCGGGACAGAGAAAAGCGGCCCCGGCCCCGTGGCAGGTGATCTCCGTGATGGACTTGTCCGCCTCCGGCAGCAGCGCCCGGCCATAGCCGGTGGCCACCACAAAGGCGGTGTCGGGGGTCCTCAGTTCCTCATAGAGCCGATGGATGACCCGGCCGGGGGTGGAGCCGCTGGGCTCCATTCGGAAGTCCACGATCTCCTGCCCGTCAAACAGCACCGCCTTGGTCATGGCGGAGCCGGAATCGATTCCCATAGTGAGCAATTTTGCCTGCCTCCTGTTGTGCCTTGACGGCACGGTATCTCTAAAGCCTCGGACTGGCCGCCCTACCGGGGCCTGGCGTTCTGCCGGAGCGCTTTGCCACAGAGGATTCTATCATCTGACCACGCCGGTGGCAAATAGCGATTTCAGGAGATAAGACCGTACTATCGGTGTTTTCGATTCAAATAATGTATACATAATTGTAATAAAATAAAACGGGCGAAAAACGCTGCGCCGCAGGAAGAATAGGGAGAGGGAAGCGGGAGATGGGGGAGAACGCAAGAAAGCCCACGGCGCAACCGTGGGCTTTCTTGCGTACCATTTATTTTTCTGCCTGCGTCTCGCAGTAGATGCAGCGATAGACCCGCTTTTCCCGGTCGGTGAGCACGAACTCCTGGGGCAGCTCCTGCTCCACGGAGGTGATGCACCGGGGATTCTTGCAGCGCAGCACGCCACGGATGCGCTCCGGCAGCTTCAGGGTGCGCTTTTCCACCAGCTGGCCGTCTCGGATACTGTTGACGGTGATGCTGGGGTCCACGTAGCCGATAAGATCCCAGTCCAGCTCCATCTCACGGTCGATTTTGATGATGTCCTTGCGGCCCAGCTTACCGCTGGTGACGTTTTTCAGGATGGCCACGGTGCAGTCCAGCTTGTCCAGCCCCAGAATGCGATACAGCTCCATGGCCTTTCCGGCAGAGATATGGTCGATGACGATGCCGTTCTGAATGGAATCAATAATCATGATGATGCCCTCCCTTTCAAGCGATGTTCAGCAGCTTCAGAATCAGCGCCATGCGGATGTACTTGCCGTACTGCACCTGCTTGAAGTAGCAGGCACGGGGGTCCTCATCCACCGCCACGGAGATCTCATTGACACGGGGCAGGGGATGCAGGATCCGCAGGTCCGGCTTGGCGTTTTTCAGCTTCTCCGGGGTGAGGATGTAGCTGTCCTTTAGGCGCAGATAGTCCTCCTCGTTGAAAAACCGCTCCCGCTGGACACGGGTCATATAGAGGATATCCAGCTCCGGCATCACTTCATCCAGAGAGGTAGACTGGATGTAGGGGATGTTCCTGCTCTTGATGTACTGCTCCTTGACGTAGCGGGGCAGCTTCAGCTCCTCCGGAGAGATGAGCACGAAGCGGATGCCGGTATAGCGGCTCATGGCGGCCACCAGAGAGTGGACGGTGCGGCCGAATTTCAGGTCGCCGCACAGGCCGATGGTCAGATCGTCGAAGCGGCCCTTCTCCCGGTGGATGGTCAGCAGATCCGTCAAGGTCTGGGTGGGGTGGTTGTGGCCACCGTCTCCGGCGTTGATGATGGGTACCAGCGAGTGGCGGGAGGCCACCAGCGGAGCACCCTCCTTGGGGTGGCGCATGGCGATGATATCGCTGTAACAGCTGACGGTGCGGATGGTGTCGGACACGCTCTCGCCCTTGGCGGCGGAGGAGCTGCTGGCGGAGGAGAAGCCCAGCACCTGCCCGCCCAGACTCAGCATGGCGCTCTCGAAGCTGAGACGGGTGCGAGTGGAGGGCTCGAAGAACAGGGTGGCCAGTATTTTGCCGTCGCACTTGTGGGCGTAGGCGGCAGGATGGTCGATGATGTCGCAGGCGGTGTTCACCAGTTCCATGATCTCCTCCGGGGACAGCTGCAAAATGTCAATGAGATGGTTCATATGGTTCATTCTCCTTTTCTGATCCAGTTTTCGTCGGAGGGGTCATCCCGGAAGGCCAGCAGCCGGGCCACGTCTCCCTGCGTGATGTATCCCTGCTGGACGCCCACCTGAGCGATGGTGTCCAGATCGGTGAGGCTGACGCACTTGACACCGGCCTCGGCCAGCCGCTGGCGGCCCTTGGCCATGCCGTAGGTGAAGATGCTGACGACGCCCAGCACCTCCGCTCCGGCGGCCCGCAGGGCGGCCACGGTGTCCAGCACGCTGCCGCCGGTGGAGATCAGGTCCTCGATGACCACTACCCTCTCGCCGGGGGTCAGCTTGCCCTCGATCTGGTTCTTGCGGCCGTGATCCTTGCTGCCGGAGCGGACGTAGCCCATAGGCAGGCCCAGCAGGTGGGCGGCGATGGCGGCATGGGCGATACCGGCGGTGGCGGTACCCATGAGCACCTGCGCCTCCGGGTACTCCCGGCGGACGGTGTCGGCAATGGCCTGCTCCACCTCGTTCCGGGCCTCCGGGGCGGTGAGGATCAGGCGGTTGTCGCAGTAGATGGGGCTTTTGATGCCGCTGGCCCAGACAAAGGGCTCGTCGGGCCGCAGAAACACCGCTCCGATGGAGAGCAGGTGCCGGGCAATGTGGGTGCGGATGTTGTCCATAAGTTCCTCCTATTCCTGCAGCAGAAGCTGCTTGAGTTCGTGAAGATCGGCGGCCAGATAGTCGGCTCCGGCGTTTTCCAGTTCCTCCCGGCCGCCGTAGCCGTAGAGAACGCCGATGGCGGGCAGACCGTTTTCATGGGCGCCGGCGACGTCGAAGCGGCGGTCGCCCACCATGACGGCGGGGCCGTCCGTGCCGCTGCGGCGCAGGGCGTCGGCCACCACGCTGCCCTTCTGCGCGCTGGCCCGGTCCTCCCTCTGTGCGCCGCAGATGCGGTGGAAGTAAGCGGCCAGACCGAAGTGCTCCATGATGCGCAGGGCGAATTCCTCCGGCTTGGAGGTGGCGATGACCAGCTTCAGCCCGGCTCCTTGCAGGCTCTCCAGCAACTCCGCCATGCCCTTGTAGGGGATGTTCTCCGCCCAGCCCTGCCGGGAGAAGTATGCCCGGAAGTCCTCCACGGCCCGATCCGTCTGCTCCTCCGTCAGGCCGAACAGCTCCGGGAAGCTCTCGTGGAGGGGAGGGCCGATGAAGGAGGTGAGGGTATCGGGGTCAGCGATGATGCCCTGCTGCCGCAGGGCGTAGGCCACGGCGCAGGTGATGCCCTCCTTGGGGTCCGTCACCGTGCCGTCCAGATCGAAAAGTACCGTATTCCAGCGCATCAGCCCACAAACTCCTTTACACAGCGGCGATAGGCCGCCACAGGGTCCTCGGCCTGCGTGATGGGGCGGCCCACCACGATGTAATCAGAGCCCAGCTCACGGGCCTTGGCGGGGGTGGTGACCCGCTTCTGATCCCCGGCATCCCCTCCGGCGAACCGGACGCCGGGGGTCACCGTCAGAAAGCTGGCCCCGCAGCGCCGGTGGATGGCTCCGGCCTCCAGCGGGGAACAGACCACACCGTCCAGCCCCGCCGCAGCGGCGTTGGCGGCGTAGCTGAGCACCACCTCCTCCAGCGGGGCGTGGATCAGCAGCTCTCGCTCCATGCGCTCCTGATCGGTGGAGGTCAACTGGGTGACGGCGATGAGCAGAGGGCGGGTGCCGTCGGGGCGGGTGAGGCCCTCCAGAGCGGCGGTCATCATGGCGGCGGTACCGGCGGCGTGGAGGTTGATGATGTCCACATCCAGCGCCGACAGGGCGGCCATGGCCTTTTTCACCGTGTTGGGGATGTCGTGGAGCTTCAGATCCAGAAAGATGCGGTGGCCCCGGCGGCGGATCTCCCGGACGATGGCGGGACCCTCGGCGTAAAACAGCTCCATGCCCACCTTGACGAAGGGCTTCTCCTCTGTGAAGCGGTCCAGAAAAGCCAGCGTTTTCTCCCGGCTGTCGAAGTCCAGTGCAATGATAACGTCTTTACCCATGATGTGCTCCTCCTATGATATCCGTAAGCTGCTGAATGCCGTACCGCTCCATGGCGGCAGGCAGGTCCTGTATGATTTTCCGGCAGGCGCAGGGCTCCACCAGATTGGCGGCTCCCACGCCCACGGCGGTGGCCCCGGCCAGCATCAGCTCCAGCACGTCCTCGGCGGTGCTGACGCCGCCCATGCCCACGATGGGAATGTCCACGGCCTCGTAGACCTGATACACCATCCGCACCGCCAGCGGAAAGATGCCGGGGCCGGACATTCCGCCGGTGCCGTTGGCCAGCAGGGGACGGCGGCGCTTCAGATCGATCCGCATCCCCGGCAGAGTATTGATAAGGCTGACACCGTCGGCCCCGGCCTCCTGACAGGCCCGTGCCACGGCAGCGATATCCGCCGCGGCCGGGGAGAGCTTCATGATGACCGGCTTTTTCGTCACGTCACGGACGGCCCGTGTGACGGCAGCTGCCGTCCGGGGGTCTGCGCCGAAGGCGGCTCCGCCGCCGTGGACGTTGGGGCAGGAGATATTCACCTCCAGCCAGCCTACCTGCTCCGCCCCGTCCAGCTGCCGGCATACTTGGGCGTATTCCTCTATGGAAAAGCCGCTGACGTTGGCCATTACCGGCTTGTGAAAGACCTCCCGCAGACGGGGCAGTTCCTCCCGGATGACGGCCTCCACACCGGGGTTTTGCAGCCCCACAGAGTTCAGCAGGCCCCCGGCGTACTCAGCGATGCGGGGGGTGGGGTTTCCGTACCGGGGGGTGAGCGTCGTCCCCTTGAAGGAGAAGGTCCCCAGACAGTTGATGTCGTAGATCTGTGCAAATTCATACCCATAGCCGAAGGTGCCGCTGGCGGGGATGACGGGATTCTCCAGCGGCAGGCCGCAGAGGGTGACGGCGGTATTTACCATACGATCTCCTCCCTTCGCAGGACGGGGCCGTCCTTGCAGATGCGCTTGTGGCCGTACTTGGTGCGGCAGGTGCAGCCCATGCAGGCCCCGAAGCCGCAGCCCATGCGCTCTTCAAAGCTGAACTGCCCATCGGTGCGGCAGCGCTGCCACACGGCGTGGAGCATGGCCTCCGGCCCGCAGGTATAGAGGTGGGTGTAATTCACGCCCTCCATGCCGTCGGTGACAAGGCCGCAGGTCCCGGCGCTGCCGTCGGCGGTGAGGAGGCGGACGGTGACGCCCAGCGCATGCAGCTCCTCCGCCAGAAAAATATCTGACGCCCGGTTGTAGCCCAGCACCGCCGTGACCTGACGATGCTCCGCCGTCAGGCGGCGGGCCAGTCCGTACAGGGGCGGGATGCCGACGCCGCCGCCCACCAGCAGGGGGCGCTCCCCGGCGAGAGATGTGTCGTAGCCGTTGCCCAGCCCTGTCAGCACATCCAGCTCCGTTCCGGCGGGGAGATGGGTCATGGCCGCCGTGCCGTGGCCCAGCACCTTATAGATAAGGGTGGCGGCACCGGGCTCCCAGTCGCAGACGGAGATGGGGCGGCGCAGATAGAAGCCGGAGAGCTTCAGGTTTACGAACTGTCCGGGGGCCGTGATGGCCTCCGTATCGCCGGCAAGGCGCAGCCGGTAGGTGTCCGGCGTCAGGGGCATATTTTCGGTAATGGTCCATGTGACCTGCTTCATGTGTGGTCCTCCTTGGAAAAGAGATCGCCGTCCTGCCAGACGGGGCGGCCGTTGCAGACCGTCAGCAGGCAGCGGGCCTGTACCGGCCAGCCGGTGAAGGGGGTGGCCTTCCCCTGAGAGAGGAAGTCCGCCGGGTCGATGGGATACGAAGCCGACAGGTCAAAGACCGTGAAATCAGCGTGGGGGCCATCCATCTCCCCCTGCGGGAGGCCGAAGCGGCGGCAGGGAGCATCGTGGAGCAGCTCCATCAGGCGGGGGAAGGAGAGCAGGCCCGGCTTTACCAGATAGGTATACAGCAGGGGGAAGGCGGTCTCCAGCCCCACGATGCCCATGGCGCTCTTCTCCAGACCGCGGGACTTCTCCTCGGCGCTGTGGGGGGCGTGATCGGTGGCGATCATGTCGATGGTGCCGTCGGCCAGCCCCTCCAGCAGGGCCTCCCGGTCGGCGGGACTGCGGAGAGGGGGATTCATCTTGAAGCGGCCGTCCTCCTGCAGCATGGTTTCGTCCATCAGCAGATAGTGGGGGGCCGTCTCACAGGTGACGTCCAGCCCCTCCGCCTTGGCCCGGCGGATCAGGGCCACGCTCTCCTTGGTGGAGATGTGGCAGACGTGGTAGCCGCAGCCGGTCTGGCGCACCAGCTCCAGATCCCGCCGGATCTGCCCCCACTCGCTTTCGGAGCAGATGCCCCGGTGGCCGTGGGTGCGGGCGTAAGCCCCGTCGTGGATGTAGCCCCCGTGGAGGAGGGAGTTGTCTTCGCAGTGGGCCACGATGAGCTTATGAAGCCCCTTGGCGGTTTCCATGGCAAGGCGCATCTGCGCCTCGCTCTGCACACCTCGCCCGTCGTCGGAGAAGGCCGCCACATAGGGGGCCATGGCCGCCATGTCCGACAGCTCCTCCCCCAGCTGGCCACGGGTGATGGAGCCATAGGGCAGCACCCGGATGGCGGCATCCCGGCGGATCAGGGCCAGCTGCTGCTCCAGATGGGGCAGGCTGTCCGGCACCGGGTCCAGATTTGGCATGGCACACACCGTGGTATATCCGCCGTGGGCGGCGGCTTGGGTGCCGCTGGACATGGTCTCCTTATAAGAAAAGCCCGGTTCACGAAGATGTACGTGTACATCAACGAAACCGGGACATATCACAAAAGAAGAGGCGGGAATATGAACGGGAGAAACACTGGCGCCGTGGTGGATCTCAAAAGAGAAAACAGCATCCCCACGGGTGAGAACACCCCGGCGGAATATCTGGGCATCCTGAAAAACGACGGTCACGGTGATCACCTCCGCATGGCAAATTTTTATTAGATTACCACACAGCGGGCCGCTTGTCAAGACGGGCCGCCACGATTTTTGTCACATTTTTCGTTGCGTTTTGACCGGGGATATGATACCATGCAGAAAAAACCACAGCGGCGCAGTGCTGTGCCGGGAAGGAGCCTTTATGAAAAAAACGCCCAAACCCAGAGATACGGTCCAGCGGCTGAAGGAGACCATTCACAAGCAGCCGGCGGTGTTCGCCGTATATTTGGCCCTGCGGTTGATCGTGCTGGCGGAGCTGGTCATGTCAATCATCCGGGGCGAATATGAAAGCGCATTCATCTGCCTGCTGGTGCTGGCGCTGTTCATCCTGCCGTTTTTCATTCAGCAGAACTTCGGTATCCAACTGCCGTCGGTGCTGGAGATCATTATCCTGCTGTTCATTTTCGCAGCGGAGATACTGGGGGAGCTGGAGTGTTACTTCATCACCTACCCCAACTGGGACTCCATGCTCCACACCACCACGGGCTTCCTCTGTGCCGCCACGGGCTTTGCCCTTATCGACATCCTGAACCGCAACAGCCGCATCAAGTTCCAGCTGTCGCCGGTATATGTGGCGCTGGCGGCCTTCTGTTTCTCCATGACCGTGGGGGTGCTGTGGGAGTTTTTCGAGTTCGGCATGGACCGGGTGTTCCATCTGGATATGCAGAAGGACACCGTGGTGCAGAGCATTACCTCCGTGATGCTGGACCCCACCAACAGCAACACCCCCATCACCATCGACGGCATCCACTCGGTGGCCGTCAACGGCACGGATCTGGGCTTTGACGGGTATCTGGATATCGGGCTGTACGATACCATGGAGGATCTGTTCGTCAACTTCATCGGTGCCGTGACCTTCAGCGTCATCGGCTACTTCTACATCAAGCACCGGGGCAAGGGAAAGCTGGCGCAGGCATTTATCCCCACCCTGTCGGAGGACGAGGAGGCATCGCTGCCGGAGGGAGACCCCGGAGCGCCGCCGGAATCGGAATAACGACAAAGAGGCAGGCACCTTTGTGCCTGCCTCTTTTGCTATAGGGGGTCAATCGTCCTGCTCCATATCGTATTCCAGCACAGCGCTGGTATAGGCATCGATGACATATTCGTACTCCATGCCATCCGCCTTGAATTCCACCTCGTATACCCAGCGGCCATCCTCGTCATCCAGCTCCACATCCATGTCGTAGGCCTGACTCTCTGACACACCGGAGTGGGTCAGGGCAGCGGCCTTGGCTGCGGCGTGGCCGATCTGCCCGGTGGGCTGGGCACTGCCGGTGGGCTGGGCATCATCGTCGTCATCGTCATGGTCATCGTGGTCATCCACATCGTCGTGATCGTCCGGCTCCACATAGGAGGTGAGCACAGCGCCAGTATAGGCATCGATGCGATACTCGTACTCCGTACCGCTACGGTCCTCCAGCTCCACCTCGTAGTGGGCGGGAACCTCGTCCAACTCAGCGTCCACCTCCTGCTTGGTCAGCTGGTCGGCGGACTGCCCGCAGGTGAGCAGGGCGATCTCCAGTGCTCGCTCCATGCCGATGGGCATGGCAGGAGCGCCGGTCTCGGCCAGATCCTTCAGCTCACCGATGGAGAGCCTGGACAGCTCCTCAAAGGACAGACTGTTGTTCAGGGCGAGGATACGGTTCACCAGCGCCGCTTTGCCGGTGGAGATGTGGTGGTCCTTGGCCTGCTTCTCCAGAGACGTGTCCTGCGTGACCGTCTGGGTCAATACGGAGGCCTGAGAGGCGCTGTCCCGCAGGATGCCGTCCACGGCGGCGGAGAGGTCCTGCTGCAGTCGGTGAGCCCGGCTCTGATCCCGATCCTCTACGGAGATCATGATGGCGGAGGAGATGCTCTCCAGATAGCCGTTGCGGACCAGACTGCCGACGATGGCGTTTACTGCCACATCCAGCTTGGCCCCCTTCAGATCCTCGCCGTCGCCCATATCCGCCAGAATGGCATGGGCGTCGTCGTTCATAGGCACGCAGGCCAGAACCTTTTCATTTTGGTTGACCCGCAGCTCGATGCTGGGGTTGACGTCGATGGAGACCACGGAGGCCACAGCATTGGCCTGCCGCAGAAACAGTCCGCCGCCGCACAGCAGCAGAAGGGCCAGACAGGCCGCCATCGCCATCCATTTTTTCAGGGAGTGAGGTTTTGTTTTCATGGGGATTTCCGTTCCTTTCCGCTTCTCACAGCGGGAGAGAACGCCGTCCACGTCATGGGGGGCTGTTTTTTCCAGCGCTTGTGCAAGGCACTGTTCCAGCTTTTCATTTGTCATGGGCGTTATCTCCTTCCAGATCAGCACGCATTTTTCGGATTGCTCGGTGATACTTCGACAGGACGGTGGGGAGGGGCAGCTCCAGCAGAGCGGCGATCTCCCGGTGCTTTAGCCCGGTGACGGCATGGAGCAGTACGATGCGCCGCTCCTCCTCCCCCAGACGGGACAGAACGTGCTGCAGCAGCGTTCGCTCCTCTGTGGTCAGACCGGTCTCCTGCTGGGGAATGGCGTCCCATTCTGCCTCGCTGAGAACGGCGTGGCGCTCCGTGTGCCGCAGGCGCATCAGGCACAGATTCCGGCAGACCGTCAGCAGCCAGCCCATGGGAGAGCCGGTGGGGCGATACTGCGGAGCGTGATCCCACACATGAACGAATACATCCTGCGTGATATCCTGTGCGTCGTGGGTGTTTTTCAGGTACGACAGCGACAGACCATACACCGCCGTTCGGGTGAGATGGTAGAGCTGCGCCAGCGCATCCTGCTGCCCGGCGGCGATGGCGGCCAGCAGCTCCGTCAGATGAGCACTGCTGCCGGCATATTCGGTTGTGGCGGGCCATGCAGTCATAGGCTTTTATCTCCTGTCATCCCTGTAATGCGTGGAGATGCGGTTTTATTGCGTGAAAAATAAAAAAATTTGCCAAGCCCGCAAAGAAAGACTCTGCGGGCCTGACAGACAGCTTAATTGTTGCCGGTGGGGATATAGGGCAGCAGGGCGGCGGCCACGCCGGAGATGGGCATGGTCTGCAGCCAGATACGTCCGGGACCTGTGAGGACGGTGTTGAAAAGGCCCTCGCCGCCCAACAGCTTGTTCTTCATGCCGGGAACCTGACGGATCTCCATCTGCACCCCGGCGGTGAAGCCCGCCACGTTGCCGGTGTCCACCACGATCTGCTGACCCGGCTGGAGGTCGTACTCCACCAGCGTGCCGTCGATCTCGGCAAAGGCCATGCCGCTGCCGCTGAGGCGCTGCATGATGAAGCCCTCGCCGCCGAAGAGGCCCGCGCCCAGCCGCTGGTTGAAGTGGATGGACAGCTCTACTCCCGGCACGGCGGCCAGAAAGGCGCTCTTCTGGAGGATCATATCGTGGCCGGGAGTGATGGCGATCTCCTTGATCTGGCCGGGGAAGCTGGAGCCGAAGGCGATCATCCCGGCGCCGTGAGCGGTGTAGATGTTCTGGAACATACTCTCGCCGGAGAACATTTTAGAGAACATCCGCCCCAGTCCACCGCCATGGGTCTGCATCTCCATATTAGGGCTCATCCAGACCATTGAGCCACGCTCCGTGACCATCTGCTCGCCGTCTTCCAGCTGACAGATCACCACGGGGAAGGGAGTGCCTTTGATTTCATAACGCATGGTGGTATCCTCCTTACGATTTTCCGGCAGAGAAGGGAAGAACCTCCGCCGTGTGTTTCCTGGTATGGTTCCAGTATAGCAGAGAAACGGAACGAAAGGAAGAAGAAAATATGCCCGAAGCCTTACACTTTGTAAGAAGCGGCTCAGGACTCCGGCGTCTCCGGCTCCTTGCGGAGGGTCTTGACGAAGCAGAGGAAGTACATCAGATGCTCTGTCTGCCGCGCCGACAGCGTGCTCCATTTTGCGGGCATCCTTGGCAGCGGTGGCCTCGCTGACGCACGGCCGGATGAGAAAATCCCGGAGCATTTGATTTTATTCGTAGATGCTCTGAGCGACCCCGGTCCCCAGAGCCGTCAGATGGATGGTCTTGGCTGGCGCTGCCTCGCAGAGAGGCGTTGCCCATGGACCGGAAGGAGCCGATGGTACGGGAGTTTATGACCGCCGTACAGAACGTCACCGGGCGGGAGCCCGGCATCTCCTACTTCGGCAGCATCGGGGACTTCTGCTACCTTGTCACCCGGCTGAAGGCTCCGGCGGTGATCTTCGGTGCCGACGGGCGAAACTACCATAGCAAGGACGAGTATGTGCTGCTGGACTCCGTCCACCAGACGGCGCCGATGTTCTTGTCCCGTGCCTGAAAGCGAGCCCGCTCCTGAGCGCTGCGGATGATGATGTTGGAGTGCAGCAGCAGTCCCGCCAGATTGAAGGTCTTACTGGTGGAGATGCAGGTGATGAGCCGCTCATAGTCCTGCATTACCTTCCCCATGGGGATGCGGCGCAGGCCGGTGGGGTTCAGGTCACAGTGGATCTCGTCGGACACCACCCGGAGCCGGTTTTGCCCGATGATCTCCGCCATGCGGCGCAGCTCCTCCTCCGTCCAGATGCGGCCGTTGGGGTTATGGGGGTTGCAGAGCATCAGCACCCGGACGTCGGGGTCGGTGACCTTCCGCCGGAAGTCCTCCCAGCCCATTTCAAACCGTCCCTCCACCTTCCTCAGGGGAGACGTCACTAACTCCACGCCATTATACTCGCAGGCGTGGAGGAAGAAACCGTAGGCCGGGGTCATGGTCAGCACCTTGCCATGGTCGGGCTTCACCAGATCCTCCACGATCTGATACAGAGCCGGGATAACGCCGGGGGAGAAGGCCAGCTCCTCACGGGGAAGACCCAGTCGTAGCGGCTCTGGCACCAAGCCCGCAGCTCAGCGCCGATACCGTTTGCAATAACGTCCTCTGCGGTGAGAGACAGAACGCTGCGCCGTATCTGGCCGCTGCGGCGCTGGAGGGGGAGGTGTCGGCGATGGAAAACGGACCCGATACCGTTATCGGCAGCGGCTCTGTCGTCGGCGAGCCTAAGGAGGGCGGCGGTGATGTCACCGTTTTAGGAGGCGGAATACACCTCGAGCCGAATACTGTTATCCCCGGCGGGGCA
>OLGF01001086.1_pt1 | contig 30821 bp, 29 predicted proteins | sample 1604971 | NCBI WGS metagenome assembly OLGF01 (sample SAMEA3888902, study PRJEB22519) | human gut metagenome | biome: human gut; feature: human-associated habitat; material: faeces | place: Denmark | collected 2011 | reverse complement strand
TGGGCTAATAGATGCGAATTTCAAGAGGTCTGCTTTTCGGCAGGCCTCTTTTTTTGTGTAATAGGGAATTCCAAGGAATTTCCTATTACACAAAAAGGCGCTAACGTGCCAATGATGCGCACTCACACGAAGCAGAAATATGTCGCAAGCGACCGCACGAGGCGCCCGAATGTGCTTTGGCACATTCGTTGTCCATCCCCGAGTTATAATCAGGAACAATATAACTCCATAAGCAAATAATAATAACATCTATAACACTATTTTTATTTGATTCTGACGAAGAAATGATATATAATACATTATAGAAACAGAAAAGTTCACAAAAACAATTTGGAACCAGAGGGAATTATGTACAAGATTGATGAAACCATCGTCAAGTATTTGTGGTAACCATAGTTCAGTGAACTATTCAAACTTATATACATATCAGGAGGTATTATCCAATGAGCAAGTATGTTGACAGAGTTCTTGCAGAACTCAAAGAGAAAAACGCACATGAAGCCGAATTCCTTCAGACAGCAGAGGAAGTATTATCCACTCTGGGTCCGGTTGTAGATGCACATCCGGAGTACGAGAAGGTTGCTCTTCTTGAGAGAATGGTTGAGCCGGAGAGAACTATCGAGTTCCGTGTACCGTGGGTTGATGACAACGGTGCTGTTCATGTAAACCGTGGCTATCGTGTACAGTTCAACGGCGCTATTGGACCGTACAAAGGAGGCTTACGTTTCGCTCCTTCTGTAAACCTGTCTATCATGAAATTCTTAGGCTTCGAGCAGACTTTCAAAAACAGCTTAACAACTCTGCCGATGGGCGGTGCTAAGGGTGGTTCTGACTTCGATCCGAACGGCAAGAGCGATGCAGAGGTTATGAGATTCTGCCAGTCCTTCATGACTGAGTTATATCGTCACATCGGACCGGACGTAGATATCCCGGCTGGTGACCTTGGTGTAGGTGCTCGTGAGATCGGTTACCTGTATGGCCAGTACAGAAAGATCCGTGGTGCATTCGAGAACGGTACTATCACTGGTAAGGGAATGTCCTTCGGTGGTTCTCTGGTACGTCCGGAAGCAACTGGTTACGGCGCTGTTTACTATGTAGAAGCAGTTATGAAACATGAGAACGATGACATCAAAGGCAAGAGCGTTGTTGTATCTGGTTTCGGTAACGTTGCTTGGGGTATCTGCAAGAAACTGGCTGAGCTGGGTGCTAAGGCTGTTACCCTGTCTGGTCCGGACGGATACATCTATGATCCGGAAGGTGTTGTAACTGAAGAGAAGATCAACTACATGCTGGAGATGAGAGCATCTGGACGTAACAAAGTTCAGGATTACGCAGACAAGTTCGGCGTACAGTTCTTCCCAGGTGAGAAACCGTTCGGCGTTAAGGCTGACATCGTTATGCCGGCTGCTACTCAGAACGACGTTCGTATGGAAGAGGCTAAGAAGATGGTTGCTAACGGCCTTAAGTACTACATCGAGGTTGCTAACATGCCAACTACCAACGAAGCTCTTAAGTTCTTAATGGAGCAGAAGAACATGGTAGTAGCTCCGTCCAAGGCTGTTAACGCAGGTGGCGTTCTTGTATCTGGTCTTGAGATGAGCCAGAACAGCGAGAGATACAGCTGGACAGCAGAGGAAGTTGATTCCAAACTGCATCAGATCATGACTGGTATCCATGATGGTTCCGCAGCAGCAGCTGAGAAATACGGCTTAGGCTACAACCTGGTAGCTGGTGCTAACATCGTTGGTTTCCAGAAAGTTGCTGACGCTATGATGGCTCAGGGTATCTGCTGGTAGTCAGTAGTTCCCCATACCATATGGAGTGAATGTATAAGTAATATAATTGCATAACGCAGTTACATAAAAGAACTGCTGATTCGGACAACCTGGTGACAGGAAGTCCGGATCAGCGGTTTTTTTTCATAGGAAATTGCGTCCTATGAAATAAAAACCGTTCCGCGAGAATGTGCCAAGGCACATCCTTTTTCATTTCAAGGAATAACTGTTTCCATCCCATACATAAAATAATAATGGTAAAGGGTGTTTGTCTGCCAGAGGGTGTGAATCGGCGGTAGCAAATCGATTTTAAGATAATTTTCACAAATTCACTCTGGAAATATCGGGTGGAATATGGTTAAATAGTCAATAGAGTTTTGCCACCCAAAAGAGTGTAGAAGGAACGGAAAGGAGAAATACCAGGATGGATGAGAATAAAGAGTTGGTAGAGACAATGGAGGACTATGCCGAGGAGCTGGAGGCGTCTTTCAAACGCCTGCATGAGGGCGATATTGTGACCGGCACGGTTGTTGCAGTGACAGACGACCAGGTGCTGGTGGATTTGAAATATTTTGCTCAGGGCGTGATTGACCGTGAGAATCTGAGCAATGATCCGGATTTTAATATGAAGGAAGAGATTCAGCCGGGCGACCTGCTCACGGCAACGGTAATTCAGACCGACGACGGCGAGGGCAATGTCGTTTTATCCCGCAAGGAGGCGAATGACAGGATGACGTGGGAACATTTCCGTCAGCTGCTCGATGAGCGCACACCGCTTGAGGTTACTATTTCCGAGGTCGTAAACGGCGGTGCGGTTGCGATGGTGGAAGGCGTGCGCGGCTTTATACCGGCGTCGAGACTGGATGCAGCGTATGTCGAGGATCTGGACAGCTGGAATGGAAAGAAGATTCCGGTGCTGGTGATTGAGGCGGATGAGGAGAAGAAACGTCTCGTCCTGTCCGGCAGAGAGTTGGCGAGAGAAAAACAGGATGCGGAGAAGAAGAGCCGGATTGCGCGCTGTGAGACCGGCGCGATCATGGAAGGAACGGTCGAGACAATCAAGCCATACGGCGCGTTTGTCCTGCTGGAAAATGGCTTAAGCGGACTGGTACACGTTTCCCAGATGAGCAAAAAACGCGTGGAGAATCCGGGTGCAGTCGTAAAGGTGGGACAGAAAGTGACGGTGAAAATCCTGTCTACCGCAAATGGCAAACTAAGCCTCAGCATGAAAGAGGTAGAGCCGGACGAAGCGCCGGAAGAGGAAGTATTTAATTATCATGAGTCAGGCGAGGCGACAACCGGATTTGCCGAGCTGTTAAAGGGCTTTAAATTTGACTAAATAGCAGTAAAGGAGAGGGAAAATTGAATATCCCTGAGACGTATAATCAGCTTGACCAGTGGACGACAGTCATGTTTCTGTACAATTCTGCCCTGAAAGCGATTAACACGAAAATTGAAATTCTAAATAACGAGTTTATTCATTTATATAATTACAATCCGATCGAGCACATCAAATCGCGCCTGAAAACACCGGAGAGTATCGTCAAGAAGCTTAAACGCGGTGGACATGAGGTGACGATCCCGAACATGATTGAACATCTGAGCGATATTGCGGGCATCCGTATTATCTGCTCGTTCAGTCCGGATATTTACCGGATTGCGGAGATGATCGCGCGTCAGTCGGATGTGACAGTGCTGGTGGTGAAGGATTATATCAAGAATCCGAAGCCGAATGGCTACAAGAGTTACCATATGGTTGTGACGATCCCGATTTATCTAAGCGATGGTCCGGTAGATACGAAGGTGGAGATCCAGATACGGACGATAGCGATGGATTTCTGGGCAAGTCTGGAACACAAGATTTATTATAAATTTGAAGGAAATGCGCCGGATTATCTGGAGCAGGAACTGAAAGCCTGCGCGGATATGGCGGATATGCTGGATAATAAGATGTTTTCCCTGAATCAGGCGATCACGAAGATTGCGGAGGAACAGGCGAAGGAGAAGGAAGCTGCGAAAGTGGCGGAGGAAATGAAGAAAGCAGAGCGGGAGGATGTGCCCGCGGGGAACGAGCAGGAGCCGAAAGACGGGAAACGGAGCGGGAAAGCTGCGTCCGGGAACCGGAAAGAAGCCGGAGAGTAAGAGACGAAGAAAATGAAGATACGCAGGCGGATGGGTGAGACAAAGCAGATTGTTCAGGTAAATGGGGGGAATATTCTGCTGTTTGAGCTGGCTTTCCGTTTGCTCACGCTGCCGCTTCTTTTGCAGGCAGTGGCGGCGCTGTTCCGGCTGTCGGTGCGCGCGTCTGGCTACAGTTATGTGACGGTCAGCAATCTGGTTTCCTATCTGCTGCGACCGGTTACGATCGCGATTCTGGTTTTGATGGCAGCGATCCTGCTGGTGGGAGTTTCCATTGAGGCGGCGGGACTTCTGGCGGCATATCAGGCGGCGGCACTCTCGCGGAAAATGAGCGCTTTTTCGATGTTTGCGGCAGGCATCCGTCTGACGGTATCAGAGATCCGAAAGCGGAATCTGAGGTTGTTTCTGGTGCTGGCGGTTCACGGCCTGGTGCTTCATTCATTTTTGATTTACCGGATGTTATGCCATGTGAAGACGGTCAAATTTATCCTTCCGGCGCTTCTGGCGGAGAACTGGGGGCGGCTTTTACTGGTTGGCGTGATTGTTGGCGCGGTTGTGATCTCACTTCCGACGATTTTTATCTGTTTTGGCTGTATGCTGGAGCAGCGGTCGTTTCGGGGCGGATTTCTGCGAAGCAGGGAGCTGCTGCGCGGTAATCGGGTGCAGGTAGTTGGGACGCTTGTTTTGTGCAATCTGGCAGTTACGGCGGTGACGGTGGTGCTCTATCTGATTGCGGTTGTGATTGTGGCGGTGTTTGCTGTCTGGTTTGCGGACCGGCGTCTGGAATTGATCCTGGTTTTAGAGGCGCGCGACCGGATCGAGATGGTTCTGATGCCGCTCATGAGCATCGCGCTGATGTCGGTCAATTATGGCGCATTGACGGTGTTATATGTGCAGCTGGACCGGAAACGTCAGAACAAAGAGCGCTGGAAGTTTGAAGCTGGCGAACATGCGGGTCTTCCGTGGTTGAGCCGCCGCAACCGGATGGCGGCGCTGGCACTTCTGACGGCATTGAGCGCCGGAGCAATGTACGACGCTTTTTACCGGGGCAATGTGCTGGCGGCGGATCAGCTGAGGGAAGTGCAGCTCACGGCGCATCGGGGCGCATCGACGAGTGCACCGGAGAACACGATGCCTGCGATGGAGGCAGCGGTCGATCAGATGGCGGATTTTGCAGAGCTGGATGTGCAGGAGACGCGGGATGGTGCGCTGGTATTGTTCCATGACAGCACTCTGGAGCGGATCGACGGGACGCGGCGGACGATCCGATCGCTTTCCTGGGACGAGCTGCAGCAGGTAGATGCCGGTGGCTGGTATTCGGAGCAGTACAGCGGGACACGGATTCCGAAGCTGGAGGACGTTATCGAATATGTCAGGGGACGGATGATGCTGAATATCGAGATCAAATATGCCGGCGCTTCGAGCGATCTGCCGGAAAAGGTCGTGGACTGTATCCGGGAGAATGATTTCGTGGAACAGTGCGTCGTGACATCGACGAGTCTTTCTTATTTAAAGCGGGTGAAGGCGGCGGATTCGGATATTTATACGGGCTATATCCTGTCGGCAGCATATGGAAGCTATTACGAGGATGATGCGATCGATTTTATCAGCCTGCTCTCCAGTTCAGCGAACCGGAAGCTGGTCGAGCGCGTCCATGCCTGTGGTAAGGAGGTTCATGTCTGGACGGTCAATAAAAAGAGTGAACTGGAGCGAATGAAGATGATCGGCGTCGATAACATCATCACCGACCGGCCGATCCTGGCGCGGGAGGTCATTCTGGGCGAGGAAAATGCGGAGAATCTGCTGGCGCGGCTGAGGGCGCTGCTACGGTAAAGAAAGATTACAGGAAAAATAAAAATCAGGAGAAAAACATGAGATTTGTACTACAGAGAGTCAAACACGCGAGTGTAAAGGTAGACGGCGAGCTGATCGGCTCGATCGGCCGTGGATATATGGTACTGATGGGCGTCAGCGACACCGACACGGAGGAAATCACCGACAAAATGGTGGATAAAATGTGCAAGCTGCGTATTTTTGAGGATGAGAACGGCAAGACGAACTGTTCGCTGGCGGATGTGGATGGCGAGATCCTGCTGATCAGCCAGTTTACTTTGTACGCGGACTGCAGCCACGGAAACCGCCCGGGCTTTACGGGTGCGGGAAATCCAGAACTGGCGAACCATCTCTACGAACACGCGCTGGCGCGCTGCGCCGGACAGGTGCGGAAGGTCGAGCACGGTATTTTCGGGGCAGATATGAAGGTCGAGCTTTTAAACGATGGACCATTTACGATTCTGCTGGATAGTGATACGATAGTGAAAAAGAAATGATTCGCAAAAGGAGGAAGGATATGTCAGTAGCGAAAGAACAGAGAGAAAAACTGATCTGGGAATTTCCTAATATTGGAAAGAAAGCCCCGGAGCAGGAGGAAAAGGCATTTGCATATTGCGAGGGATATAAGGAGTTTTTAAATGCGGCAAAGACCGAGCGCGAATTTGTGCGCGAGGCGGTGCTCCGCCTGAAAGAGGCTGGTTATGAGGAGTTCGAAGAAGGAAAAATCTATCAGCCGGGCGACAAGGTATACCAGATTAACCGCAAGAAAGCGCTTCTGATGAGCACGTTCGGAAAACGTCCGCTGGAGGACGGCGTCCGCATTAACGTGGCTCACATCGATTCTCCGCGCCTGGATCTGAAACCGAACCCGCTGTATGAGAAGGCAGAGGCGGCATATTTCAAGACCCATTATTACGGCGGCATCCGCAAATACCAGTGGGCGACGATCCCGCTGGCGATGCACGGCGTTGTGATTTTAAAGGACGGTACCTCGGTGGATATTTGCATCGGCGAAAAAGAGGGCGATCCAGTCTTCTGCGTGACCGATCTGCTTCCGCATCTTGCCGAACAGCAGAATGAGCGGAAACTGAAAGACGGCATCAAGGGCGAAGAATTAAATATCATTGTTGGATCCCTGCCGTACCCGTGCGAGGAAGAAGACTCGATCAAGGAGCCGGTCAAGCTGCTGGCGCTGTCGATCTTAAATGAGCGCTTCGGCATGACGGAGAAGGATTTCCTGCGAGCAGAGATCGAGTTTGTGCCGGCAGTAAAAGCAACGGATGTCGGTCTGGACCGCAGCCTGGTCGGCGCTTACGGACAGGATGACAAGGTGTGCGCGTACACGGCACTGACCGCAGAGATGAAAGCCAAGTCCCCGGAATATACGACGGTTACGATTCTGGCAGATAAAGAGGAGATCGGTTCCGTTGGAAATACCGGCTTAAATTCCGATTTTACCCTGCATTATATCGAGGGACTGTGCAAGGCAGGAAATGTGGATGTCCGCAAAGTGCTGAAGCATTCTCTGTGCCTGTCGGCGGATGTCAATGCGGCGTATGACCCGACGTTTGCGAGTGTATTTGAAGAAAAAAACTCCTGTTATCTGAATAAGGGTGTCGTTTTGACGAAATATACGGGTGCGCGTGGCAAATCCGGCAGCAACGACGCGAGCGCGGAGACGATGGCGAAAGTGATCCAGATCATGGATGAGGCAGGCGTATACTGGCAGATCGGCGAGCTGGGCGCAGTAGACGTCGGCGGCGGCGGCACGGTTGCCCTGTTTGTGGCTGGCATGGATGTAGATGTTGTGGATATGGGTGTTCCGATTTTATCCATGCATGCCCCATTTGAGCTGGCATCGAAACTGGATATCTATAACACATATCTGGCATTTGCAGCATTTTGCAGCTAAAAAATAGCCAGAAAATTCCGTCAGGAAAGACAAAACGTTTTTTTCTGGCGGAATTTTTTGTAATAGTAAATTTCGTTACTGGACACGTATGCGTGTACAGTAACAAGATAGAAAATGTAAAATATTGAAAAATCGCTTTTGCGACAGGCTGGTTTGTGGTATGATGATTGGTAAGACATACGTGCAGATATATCATATGTGCGTTTGAAAGCCAGGTGCCGGATGGCGCAGGCAGGAAATTGAGAGATAGAGGACGACTAAATGAAGAGATGGAAAATAGCAGGCATCTGTCTGGCGGTTGCGGTAGCAGCAGCGGCATCTGGATGCGGAAAAAAGACAGGGACTGAGACGACCGCAGCAGAGAGCACGGCTGCAGAGACAGAGGAGTATGTCGCAGAAAGCAGCGTGAAGCTGGGCGAATACAAAGGCATCGCTGTGACCGTGACCGAGGCATCCGTGACGGACGAGGAAGTAGAAAACCAGATTCAGCAGGTGTTGAATTCAAAGGCCGAGTACCGCGAGGTAGACCGGGCAGCCCAGACGGGCGATCAGGTCAACATTGACTATAAGGGACTTTTAGACGGTGAGGCATTTGAGGGCGGTACCGCCGAGGGCTATGACCTGACACTGGGATCCGGCAGCTTTATCGATGGATTCGAGGATGGGCTGGTCGGCGCTGTGAAGGGCGATCAGAAAGACTTAAACCTGACCTTCCCGGATCCGTATCCGAACAACCCGGATCTGGCAGGTAAGGCGGTTGTATTTGAGGTAACGGTCAATGCGGTCAAGGAGCGCTCCGTTCCGGAACTGACGGATGAGTTTGTTGCTTCCGTATCACCGGATGATGGAACCGTGGAGAAATACCGTGAATCCACTCGTGAGAACCTCTTAGAGCAGAAACAGCTCTCGATTGACAATCAGAGAGATACGGATATTCTGAATGCGGTTGTGGACAATTCAGAAGTTGTATGCTCGACTGCATCGATCGACGAGGCATATGATACACAGTTAAAGGCATACACCAACATGCTTTCCTCCTACGGCGTCGATCTGGCGACCTATGCGGGCATGATTGGAAGCGACGAGGACAGCTTCAAGCAGGAGATCCGCCAGGAAGCCAAGGAAATGGCGAAACAGTCCCTCGTTTTAAATGAGATTGCGAAGCAGGAAAATATCACGATCGACGATTCGGACAAGGAAGCACTGGCGAAACGCTACGGCTACGAGAGCCTGGAGACGATGCTTCAGAACGATAACATCGATCAGAAGATGGTGGACGATACGGCACTGATGCAGAAGACACTTGATTTTCTGGTAGAAAATGCCAAGATCACCGTTAGCACTGAGGAGAACAATGCGGCGCTGAATACAGAAGCAGCCGAGGACGAGGCGGAGTAGAAAGCGTCTCATAAAAATACAGATAAGGGGATAGACATATGCAGATTTTATACGACAGAATCCGTAAAGATGGAATCGTAAGAGCAGGAAATGTATTGAAAGTGGATCGTTTCCTGAATCACCAGATGGATATTCATCTGTTCCAGGAGATCGGCAAGGAGTTTAAACGCCGTTTTGAGGGAGAGGAGATCAACAAGATCCTGACGATCGAGGCGTCGGGTATTGGTATTGCCTGTATCGTAGCCGAATATTTTGATGTTCCGGTTGTATTTGCCAAGAAAACAAAGACGAAAAATATTGCCGGAGAAGTGTATACAACGAAGGTTGAATCGTTTACCCATGGCACTGTATATGATATTATTGTGTCCAAGGAGTTCCTTGGAAAAGGCGATAAGGTTCTGGTTATCGATGATTTCCTGGCAAAGGGCAAGGCATTAGACGGTCTGACCACTTTGATTCAGGATTCGGGAGCAGAATTAGTTGGTGCGGGCATTGTCATTGAAAAAGGTTTTCAGGACGGCGGCAAACGCATCCGTGATAAGGGCATCCGCGTTGAGTCACTGGCGATCGTAGACAGCATGAATGCAGAGACTGGGGAGATCGTATTCAGAAATGAAGATAAATAAAAAAGCATTGTTTTTTGATATTGATGGAACATTGTTTAGTGAAAAATTAAGGCAGGTACCGCAAAGCGCGGTGCTTGCCTTAAAAAAAACAATGGAAAAGGGAAATTTGACATTTATTAATACGGGGCGGACCTGGTGCCAGACGTCCAAAATCCGGGAGGAAGCGCCGGTAAACGGGCTGCTCTGCGGCTGTGGTACCTATATTTCCGTGGATGGAAAGACACTCTATGACCAGAGAATTTCGCCGGAACGGGCGGAGAAGCTGAAAGAGGATATTCTGCGGTTCCGGATGGATACAGTGATGGAGGGCGTGGACGCCTGCTTTTTCCGGCCAGATGGGGTGCAGACCGAAACGATGCGGGCGATCCGCTCGATTCTCGACCAGAGCGGCTCGGTTTCGGCGAAGAACTGGTCGGATCCGTCCTTTTCGATCAGTATATTTTGCGTGGCAGTCGGAGCAGACAGTGATCCGGCGGGATTTTTTGAGACACTTCGGGATTTTGAGGTGATTGACCGGGGCGGCGGCTTCTATGAGTGTGTGCCGATGGGGTATTCTAAGGCGAGTGCGATCGAGTGGATTTTGAAGCAATATGGGATCGCGCTGGAGGACGCGTGGGTCTTTGGAGACAGCATGAACGATCTGTCGATGTTCCAGTATGTGCCGAATGCGGTTGTCATGGGAAAACACGATGCCGGGCTGGAGCCGTATGCGACGTTTACGGCGAAGACCGTGGAGGAAGATGGGATTTACCGGGCGATGGAAGAGCTGGGGCTTTTGTAAGAAAGCAATGGTTTGGTGTTTGATATATATGTATAAAGAGTGAAATTTGTGTGGATGTGTGGAGTTCAGAGAAACATCCTGTGGAGAGAAGTTTCAGGAAAGATTGAACTGGTGGATGTCTGAGACTTGAAATGCTCAAGATTGTGGATAGTTGAGATAGAACTAGAATGAAAGGGCGTTGGATAAAGATATATGAATTATGAGAAATCGGAAAAATATGAAGTTCTCAAGCGGTATTTCGGATATGACAGCTTCCGCGAAGGACAGGAAATACTGATTGACGGGATTCTTGATGGGCGTGATGTGCTGGGAATCATGCCGACGGGCAGCGGAAAATCACTGTGTTATCAGGTTCCGGCATTGATTCTTCCGGGAATCACGCTGGTGGTGTCACCGCTGATTTCTCTGATGAAGGATCAAGTCACGGCACTCAATCAGGCGGGCGTCCACGCGGCGTATCTGAACAGTTCACTGACGACGGCACAGTATTATAAGGCGCTTGGGTATGCGCGCGAGGGGCGTTATCCAATCATTTACGTGGCGCCGGAGCGTCTGATGACGGAGGCATTTCTTGATTTTGCGATGCACGTGGATATTGCGATGCTGGCGATCGATGAGGCGCACTGCATTTCCCAGTGGGGACAGGATTTCAGACCGAGTTATTTGAAGATTGTTGATTTTATCGAGAAGCTGCCGAGGCGTCCGGTGGTCAGTGCTTTTACGGCAACCGCGACCAAGGAGGTCCGGGACGATATCATCGACATTTTGCAGTTACAGAACCCGGTGATGCTGACGACGGGATTTGACCGGAAAAACTTGTATTTTGCAGTGGAGACGCCGAAGGACCGCTATGCGGCGATCCGGGCATATCTGGAGGCGCACCCGGGGCAGGGAGGGATTATTTACTGTCTGACCCGCAGGAATGTTGAGGAGATCTGTGAGAAGCTGATCCGGGATGGATTTTCAGTGACGCGTTACCATGCGGGACTTTCCGATGCGGAGCGGCAGAAGAATCAGGATGATTTTATCTATGATCGGGTTCCGGTGATGGTGGCGACCAATGCGTTCGGCATGGGAATCGACCGGTCGGATGTACGGTTTGTCCTGCACTGCGGGATGCCGAAGAACCTGGAAGCCTACTATCAGGAGGCAGGACGTGCCGGGCGTGACGGCGAACCGGCGGAGTGCATCCTGTATTATAGCGGGCGGGATGTGGTGACGAACCAGCTCTTTATTGAGCGGAACCAGGACAATCAGGAGCTTGATGACTATACGCGGCAGCTGGTGCTGGAACGTGACCGGGAACGCCTGAAAAAGATGACGTTTTATTGTTTTACGAATGAGTGCCTGCGTGATTATATCCTGCGGTATTTCGGCGAATATGGAAGTAATTACTGCGGAAACTGTTCGAATTGTATGACGCAATTTGACACGATCGACATTCAGGCGGCGGCAGAGAGTCTCTTAGGCTGTGTGCAGTCGTGCGGACAGCGCTATGGAACAACGGTGATTCTCGACACGGTTCACGGGGCGAATACGGTAAAGATCCGCAATTACCGGATGGATGAGAATCCGCATTATGGGGAGCTGGCGAAGGAGAGCGTCGTGCATCTGCGCCAGATGTTTAACTTCCTCCAGGTGGAGGAGTATCTGTTTGTCACGGCGGATGAGTATTCGATTGTCAAATTGACGGAAAAAGGTGCTGCTTTCCTGGAAGCACCGGAGCCAATCGAGATGAAGATGGCGAAGGGGCGGGAGAAACAGGTAGCTGGAAGCAGCAAAAAGAGCCGCCGGGGCGCGAAGCTTCCAGCCGGGGCAGCCGAATTTACGGAGAAGGAAGAGACGCTCTTCGAGGCACTCCGCGCGCTGCGCCGCGAGATCGCATCCGAGGAAAAAGTGCCGCCGTATATCGTATTTTCTGATAAGACGCTGACGCATATGTGTATTTTAAAACCGGTCACGGAAGCGGAGATGCTGGAGGTGTCCGGCGTGGGTGCGTATAAGTTTGAAAAATATGGAGAACGGTTTCTGGAGTGCGTGCGGAAGTTCTTAAAGTCTTAGTATCGGGTGTGTGTTCTGTTTGTGAGTAAAAAATGCCTGGAGAAAAGACAGAAAAATAAAAAAATATACATATGATGACAGATTTTATCTTGTTAAACGCCACATTTTCTAGTATAATAAGAGTATCAATCCATGGATGGAAGTGACTGTGAAAATGGAACTTTTAGAAGCAGTTGCGAACATTTATGAACACCTATTTAGATGGAGAAGGGGGCGTTTTTATGGAGAAAAGTTATACAAAGATTTACACAACTGGAGCGACAGTACCGTTAAAGATTCGTCCAGGACATTTCGCAACAAACCATGCACATATCAATTATTACATTGATGTGACGACCCTGAAAGCGAGAACGAAAGAGGCGGAGGAAGTTGCACAGGCGCTGGTTGGCATGTATCTGTATGACACTGTGATCGACACGATTGTCTGCATGGAGGGCACGGAAGTTATCGGTGCTTTTCTGGCGGAGGAGCTGGCAAAGGGCGGTTTTCTCTCGACGAACGCGCACAAATCTATCTATGTAATCAGCCCGGAGTTCAACAACAACAGCCAGATCATTTTCCGTGACAACCTGATTCCGATGATCCGCGATAAACACGTGATGATCCTGATGGCATCCGTGACGACGGGACGCACCTTAAATAAGGCAGTTGAGAGCATCCAGTATTACGGTGGTATTTTACAGGGCGCATCGGCGATTTTCAGTGCGATGGATTCGCTGGATGGTGTGCCGATCAAGTCAGTCTTTGGCAAGAAGGATTTACCGGATTATACGTATTCAGATTACCGTGACTGCCCGCTCTGCAAGGCAGGAAAGAAGATTGATGCGCTGGTAAATACGTTTGGATATTCGCCGATGGGGTGATGCGGCGATCGGAAGCTGCTTCGTTTGATGAATACAGGATTTGTAAAAGCTGAATCGTTGAGATAAAATGCGATTCGAATGCGGGTGCTGCATGGCAGCAGAGAAACCATTGTTGATAAAGAGATAGATTTAGAAGGTTTGAGAACAGATAGTGGATACCGCAAAACCACAGAATCCGTGCACTGACCTGTCAGAAATAAGAAGATGGGGAGCAGAGGGATGGGAAAAAGGTTTTGCGGTATCTCTTTTTGTGTCAAAGGTGCCAAGGCACATTAATGAAAAAAATAACAGAAACAAGAATAAAGAAGGGAAAGAAAGAGGGATAAAAATGGATACACAGCAGATGTTTCAGGAACTGGATCGCCTTTATGCACAGGGAAAACTGGACGAAGCGGAAGAAAAAATGATGGGCTGGATGAAGGAAGGGCTGGATTCAGGGAACAAAAGCCTCTGCCTGATGATGTGCAATGAGATGGAAGGACTCTACCGGAATACCGGACGGGTTGCACAGGCAGTCGATATGGCGGATATGGCGCTGTCCCTGATTGCGGGGATGGGACTGGATGGTTCGATCCACCATGGAACGACACTTTTAAATGCGGCAACCGCGCGCCGGATGGCAGGAGATGTGGAGAAAGCGCTTTCCCAGTACCGGGAGGCGGAAGCGATTTTTAAGAATCTTGGAAAAACGGATGGCTATGAGATGGCAAGTCTCTACAATAATATCAGCCAGATTTATCAGGAACAGGAGGAACATGAAAAGGCGCTGGAATCGCTGGATAAGGCGCTGGAACTGATTAAAAAGATGGAGAACAGCGAGGCGGAGGTGGCAACGACCCATGTCAACCGGGCGCTATCCTTGATGGCGCTGGGACGGCTGGATGAGGCAGACGAGGAGTTAAAGGAAAGCCTGACCTTTTATGCGTCCCCGGAGGGCGTGCAGTCGGGACACTTTGGTTCGGCGCTGGCAGCAGCCGGGGAGCTGGCATGGCGGCGCGGCAATTATGATCAGGCGATCGGGCTGCTGGAAAAAGCGCTGATGGTAACGCAGTCCCGGTTTGGCGAGAGCGATGCGTGCGCGGTGATCCGCCAGAATCTGGAGATGATCAAAAAAGAAAAGGAAGAAAAAGGTATTACCGGAGCTGCAGACAAGAAGGAAGACAAGGGCGGAAACCTGAGCCACTGTGCGAGCTGTCAGTTCAAGGATGCGAAATTCTGAGACAGGACAAGAAAAAAGCGTTTTTTGAAAAGTTTTCAGATGGAAGATTTGATAAAAAGCGTGCAAGAAACACGCATGAAAAAAAGATACTGAAAATAGAGAAAACGTAGAAATAGAAAAAACCATAAAATCAGGTAGGGGGATCAGATGCAGGGACTAGAACTGGCAAAACGATACTATGAAGAAGTCGGGCGTCCGATGCTGGAGCGGGATTTTCCAGAGCTTCTGCCGCGGTTGGCGGCGGGACTGGTGGGCGAAGGTTCGGAATGTCTGGGATTTGACGATGCGATATCGCAGGATCACGATTTCGGGGCGGGTTTCTGTCTGTGGTTTTCGGCGGAAGATTATAACCAGTACGGAAATGCGCTTCAGGATGCCTATGACCGTTTGCCAGGGGAGTTTGCAGGTGTTCCGGCACGCCTCACAAGTGCGCGGGGCGGCGGACGTGTCGGTGTGTTTGAGATAGAGGCATTTTACAGCCGTTTTATCGGGATGGAACAGCCGCCAAAGAGCCTGATGCGCTGGCTGCATCTGCCGGAAGATAAGCTGGCGGCAGTCGTGGGCGGGGCAGTATTTGAGGATGGACTGGGAGAATTTTCTGCGATCCGCGAGGCGCTCCGGAAGTATTATCCGGAGGATGTCCGGATCAAGAAGATCGCGGCGCGGGCAGCGAAAATGGCGCAGTCGGGACAGTATAATTATGGCCGCTGTATGCGGCGGGGCGATACGGTTGCGGCGATGCTGGCGCTCGATGAATTTGTGCGGCAGGCGATTTCGATGGTCTATTTACTAAACCGGACGTATATGCCTTACTATAAGTGGATGTTCCGGGGAATGGAAAACTTTCAGATTCTGCCGGAGGTGGCGGAAAAAATCCGGGAGCTTTCGGTGATGGGAGATACGAGCGAGATGTGGAAGCCGCCGTTTCCCCCGGGATGGAATCCTTATGTAAACCAGTTAGATCCGCGTGTGGGTCGGATTGAGGAAATCTGTCAGGCGGTAGTTGGGGAACTGCGAAAACAGGGACTGACTGATAGCCGGGATGCATTTCTGGAAGCGCATACGTGGGAGATCATGAAACGGATTCAGGATCCGGAGCTGAAAAAATGTCATGTGATGGAAGGATAAGCCGCGGATAGACACATCAAAATGGGAACGCGCATGGACTGTAACTGAAAGAAAAGATGCAGGAAATTGATTTGGAAGGGATCTGGCAAGCAAAAGGGAGGACAGCGTATGACGAAACAGGAGAAAATAGAGAAACTGATTCAGATGGAGTGGGAAGATTTTCAGAAAGTCAATAACGAGGGCGGACGTGCTTCTTGTCAGGACGATCCGGAGACATTTTTTATCATGCGACGAAGCCATTTTGCACCGTGGACAGAGGAACTCATCGACTGCGTGCAGGCGGATATGGACCGCGCCCATGAGCAGGGGCGCAATCTGGTAATGGAGAAATATGCGTGGATGATGGCGAGCACCGCACCGGAGCAGTTTAAGAAACTGCATCATTTTCTGATTGATCCGACGCTGGCGGGCGAACAGTGGAGTGATGCGATCGTGAAACAGCAGCTTGCCTGGATGGAAGAGTACCAGGCGAAATATCCGGTGCTGGCGTCTGGAAACCGGCTTCTCTACAGTTCTGAAGATACGCCGTATGATACTTCCTTCCAGACGTACCTGCTTGGAGAACTGCGGACTTACTCGGACAGCACTCTGCATACGTACTGGCAGTTTATCAATGAACTGAAAAAGAAAGGAAAGAGTCTGGCACTTCTGACGATGGAGGCGGAAGTGAAGGCATATGGATATGAGGGGCTGGATGCGGCGGAGAAGGCGCTCTCTAAATAAAAATTAGAAGGATGCATATTCGAAAATTTATGGCAATGATTTCGAAAAAGTGAATGTATAATAGCTATATACAACCGTTGCATTTACGATAAGGCAACAAAGTGCCCATATAAGAAGCACGGAAACTGCTTCTGGATTGTGATGCCTCACCGGACGACTTACGTCGGCACGGTGCTTCCCAAGCTCATACATTTGAATTTTTCGATGGCATTGGATTTTCTTTCTTTCAGAAAGAAACTTCTCAGAGCGGGATTTCCATTGCCTGCGGATGCAGCTTCTGTGTAAAGCTCTTTGCTCCTCGGAGCGGATTACTGTGCAGAAGTTAACAACAGGCAGGTGCGGGTGCATCGCCTTCTGTAAGAAACGGTGCTGTGCAATCTGTGAAAAACTGTGAGGTATTGAGACGAAAGGAGCAGCAGAAATGAAAAAAATGAATATTCCTGTTGGGGTTTCAGACTTTGAAGAAATTCGTAAAAACGGGTATTACTACATCGATAAATCGGAGCTGGTCAGAGAGCTGCTCAGTAGAACAGGAACAAAAGTGACACTGATTACCCGTCCTCGGCGCTTTGGAAAGACGCTCGGCATGAGTATGCTGGAAAGCTTTTTCGATATCCGAAAGGACAGCAGAGCGTTATTTGAAGGGCTAGAGATTTCGGAAAACCAGGCGCTGTGCGATGCGTGGATGAACCAGTATCCGACGATTTTTGTTTCGTTTCGACAGGTAGATGGTCTTAACTTCACCGGAGCGTACGACATGCTCACATGGGTTATCTCAGAACTATATAAAGAGCATCACTATCTGCTGGACAGCGACAGTATCGGCACCAGTGATAAGGAGATCGCGAAACAGCTGGAATGGGGACAGGCTTCCATGAAGGACATGAAAGGAAGCTTAATGTTGCTTACCAGGATGATGCAGCGGCATTATGGAAAGCCTATCATTCTTCTTATAGATGAGTACGATGTTCCTGTCGCGAAAGCGAACAACAACGGTTACTATAATGAAATGCTCGATGTTATGAAGGGATTGATGCAGGCTCTGAAAGACAATCCGGCACTTCGTTTTGCTGTCGTGACAGGCTGCTTAAAGATCGCGAAAGAGAGCATCTTTACGGGAACCAATAATTTCGTATCGGATACGATCACAAATTCTCGTCTCAACGAGTATTTCGGCTTCGTACAGAGCGAGGTTGATGAACTGCTGAAAGCTGCTGACATGACAGAACAGGCAGAGAACATGAAGAAATGGTATGATGGCTACCATTTCGGAGATTTTGATGTCTACTGTCCGTGGGATGTCATGAATTATATGCTGGAGCTTCAGCATAATCCGAAGGCAAAGCCGATCAGCTACTGGAAAAACACAAGTGACAATGCCATTATCCGTTCCTTTATCGATTATGCGGGCAGTACGATCACAAAGAAGCTGGAGACACTGATGGCGGGCGGCTGCATCGTCCAGCGTGTGGATGAAAACCTGACCTATGATTATCTCCATTCATCAGAAGATAACCTCTGGAGCACATTGTATCTGACGGGATACTTAACACGGGCGCGGGAAGAGGATTATATGGGTGAAGTTCCAGACGGTATGGTAGCCCTCATGATTCCGAATGCAGAAATTAACGAGATTTTCGAAACAACGGTCATCAAATGGTTTGATGACAGCGCGAAGAAGTGGAATCGAAATGCGCTGTTTGATGCCGTCTTTAGTGGTGACAGTGAAGGTATTAACAGGGAGATGAATGCCCTGCTCCGGCGCACCATCAGTTATCATGACTATCGGGAGGACTTCTACCACGCATTTCTCGCGGGCATTTTTACAGGCGCTGGATATATGGTGGACTCCAATAAGGAGCATGGAGAAGGGCGAAGCGATGTGGTCGTTTATGATCCCATCAATGCGCGCGTTGCGATCTTCGAAGCGAAGTACACAAAGACCCTGGGAAACCTGGAGAAGGATTGCGATACGGCTTTGCAGCAGATCGATGATCGGATGTATGCAAAGGAATATGAGGATGACTACGATCAGATTTTCTGCTACGGTATCTCGTTTTTCAAGAAACGCTGCATGGTAAAGGAAAAAGGTTAATTTCTTTAAAAATACGTATTCTAAAAACAGATCACCCTTTAAACCATTATCCGTTTGTAAGATAATAAGTAAGAAAAACAAAATACTCAAAAAAAGGAGAGATGAATATGAAGATAAGAAAGAAACTAATCGCATCTGCAATGATTGTAGCCATGATGATGGGCACAGCAACGACTGCACTCGCTGGTCAGTGGCAGCAGAATTCAAAAGGCTGGTGGTGGCAAGAGGATAATGGCGCTTACCCGAAGTCACAGTGGCAGTGGATCGATGGCAATAAGGATGGCATTGCAGAATGCTATTACTTTGATGGCAGCGGCTATATGCTTTCAAATACCACGACCCCGGATGGATATGTAGTAAACGGTGATGGGGCATGGACGGAAGGAGGAGCAGTAAAGACGAAGAACGTAAGCACAGAACCCGTGACGGCAAATACGTCAAACGACACGGTCACAAATTCACAGGCTCCGGCAACCGATGTCTATAGTGGAACCTATGCATACAATATTGGCACTTACTCGTTTTCCATGAAGATCGTGTATGACCCGGCAACCAAGACGCTGACAGATACCGAGTGGCTTCCTGGATTTGGCGGAGTCACAGATACGTACCATTATGCAGGTGTGAATGAGATGGGCTACATCGTGTTTAAATGCACAAGTTCGAATAGAACCGCCATCAGTAGTGATTCATATATTTATTTCTCAGCACCTGGTGTAATGGTCGTAGAGACTGAGAATGGCTATGAGAACGTAAAAAAGCAGTAAAAAGAAGAAAACGATGAAGTTACGAAAGAAGTTAATCGCGTTATCTGCGCTTACATTATCACTCATCATGGTTGTTCCGGTGTTTGCGGATAACCCGGTCGGATGGCAGAAGAATGAAACAGGATGGTGGTATGGAACAAATGCCACAGGAACAACCTGGTATCACGATGGCTGGCAGTGGATCGATGGAAACAAGGATGGAATTTCAGAGTGCTACTATTTCGCTCCGAACGGATACATCGTAACAAATGGGAAGACCCCGGATGGATATGATGTAAATGCCGATGGTCAGTGGACCATAAATGGTGTCGTACAGACCATAGGTGCTGCGGTAGCACAGGCTGCAGGTCAATAGACCATCATCGAAGGAAATTCTGGATTACCTGTATCGTGGAAGAACAGATACACAGTATTTCGGAAAAATCGACACTTCAAGGCCGGAGTGGAACAATGGTGTCACCAACATTTACATGAAGGATGTCGTTGGCTCTCGTTGGACCCGTGTGCATGGTGGTTGGTACTTTTTAGGCTATGATAACACAGATGTAGAGGCGATTGCGCTGAATGATGAAGGCTATCTTCTTGCAGATACCGTGACCCCGGATGGATATTATGTAAATAAGCGGGGCGTACTCGAAATTGACGGACGTGAAGTAACGCACTGTGAAGAATGCATATACATTGCAAGCAGCATCGATGTTCCGGATAAAAATCATGTGGATTTAAGTAAATATAACGATTGGGAAATCGGCATCGGTCATTGTTGGTCAATGACAGCATATCCGTTTGGAAAACTCGTATATAACCATGTTTCTGGAATGGATAGAGAACAGGGTGGCATCGGATCCAACATTGTAAGCCATAATGATTTCGGCGTTTGTACGGTATGGAGCGCAGAAAACTCTTATAAGCACACGAAAAAATAAATAGATTTTAAAGCGGCAGGAGAAAATCCTGCTGCTTTTTTATGCTGATAGAAAAACACCGGATTTTCACGAGATAAAGAAAGGTACGTATGAATTTCACCAAAAACACGATTTACACAACATATAATAAATGGAAAATAAATTTACATATTTCACAGAAGAAACACTTAAGAAGCTTTATGGTTTGATGTAAAAGATTATCCCGACTTTTTTGATATATTTTCACAGAAAAACGGAGTATTCTGCCAGAATTCCGGATAATCATAAAGTCGGGATAAGTGGTGTGAGAGGACGGGAGCTAATCACTCCCTCCTACTCGATTATCAGCACATTCTTTGTTTCCAATTTTTACGAAAACCGCCGAACCACCCGCATCACCTGTTCCACCGTATCGCTCAGATTCTTCCGGGCGGATGCCTGCATCCAGCGATCCATGTTTACGATATCTTCCCTGGAAGCGCCTTTTTGCGGACCATAAATAGATTGCGGCAGGATCGAAGCAGCGGGACTGTACAGAAAAATACATGATGGAAGCTCCTCTTTGCTGGTAGATCACATTGTCATCGGATGAACAGAAAGTGTGGTAGTTTCTATTTCCGTTGTTTAAACAATTGAAAAAACGTCCCAAAGCATGTATACTCCTTCTTGTAAGCGGCACAATACATATGAATGGCAGGAGAGGCTAGAGGTATGCTTGTCCATATGCAGAGAGCGGATGCTAGAAACATGGACATGTAGTATAAGCCGGAGAAAAAAGGAGAAATGAGCGTATGAGCAGAGCGGTAAATCCAAGAAAAGCGGCAGTCATCGGGTGCGGATTTGTGGGTTCAGCAACGGCATTTACACTGATGCAGAGCCGGTTATTTTCCGAGCTGGTTCTGTTAGATGTGAATATGGAAAAGGCGGACGGCGAGGCGAAGGATATCGCGCACGGGATTCCGTTTGCAGGGCAGATGAAGATCTACGCGGGCACGTATGACGACGCGGCGGACGCGGCGATCATCATTATCACGGCGGGGGCGAACCAGAAGCCGGGGGAGACGCGGCTTGACCTGGTGCAGAAGAATACGGCAATTTATCAGAGTATCATCCCGGAGATTGTAAAACGCGATTTTGGCGGGATTCTGCTGATCGTATCGAATCCGGTGGATATTTTGACGTATGTGGCATTGAAACTGAGTGGGCTGCCGGAGAAACGGGTGCTTGGTTCGGGGACGGTGCTTGACACGGCGCGGCTCAAATACGCGCTGGGCGAACACCTGGGCGTGGACAGCCGGAGTGTGCATTCTTTTATTATCGGCGAGCACGGGGACAGCGAGATCGCGGCGTGGAGCAGTACGAATGTATCGGGCATTCCGCTGAACGAGTTCTGCGAGATGCGCGGGCATTTTAACCACGATGCGGCGATGGACGCGATCGCGGAGAAGGTCAAAAACAGTGCTTACGAGATTATTTCGAAAAAACAGGCGACGTATTACGGAATTGCGATGTCGGTAAAACGTATCTGCGAGTGTATCGTCCGCAATGAGCGCTCGATTCTGCCGGTGTCTGCGATGATGCACGGGGAGTACGGCATCGAAGATATCACGCTGAGTATGCCGGCGATCGTGGGAATCGGGGGTGTGGAGACGCATGTACCGATTGCATTGAGTGAGGAAGAGGCGGAGAAGCTGGTGGAGTCGGCTAAGAAACTGAAAGAGGTAGCGAAAGGGCTGATAGAATGATGCCAGATGGGCTGCCGTACATTGGCACGGCAGCCCATCTGATTTTCTTTCTGGGTCAGTAAGGAGACAACGATCAGGGTAAGGAATGAACCCGGAACTGCAACCAGGATGGTTGCCAGACCGAACGGATGTCCCATAACTTCCCAGGCAATCGTAGCAAAGGTTCCGACAAACATGGAAGCGATGCCTCCGCTTTTAGTTTTATTCGAATTGATTGTGATTATTATACTGCAAAGCACAGGACGTTGCCAGTGAATCCAATCGTGTAAAATGAATGTTTCAGTACATATAATAGGAAACGTCACATGAAATATGATAAGATAGTGAAAGCAATTTTCATAGAACGTCCCAATCGTTTTATTGCGCGGGTAAAGATTGATGGCTCGGAAGAGGTAGAATCGGTTCATGTAAAGAATACGGGACGTTGTCGTGAATTACTGCTGCGGGGGGCGGAAGTGATTTTGGAAGATTGCATAGAAAAGAATCCAAATCGAAAGACTCGCTATGATTTGATTGCAGTTAAGAAGAATAAGATATGGGTTAACATTGATTCTCAGGCACCGAATAAAGTGGTAAAAGAATGGCTGATGACACAGGGGTATGATTATATTAAACCAGAGTATACCTTTGGAAATAGCCGGATGGATTTCTATATGGAAAAAGGAAAGCAAAAATATCTAATGGAAGTCAAAGGCTGCACCCTTGAGATAGCCGGAGTTGGATATTTTCCAGATGCCCCGACGGAAAGAGGAGTTAAGCATTTAAGGGAACTTGCAGCTGCGTGCGGACAAGGATATAAATGTTTGATAGCATTTGTGATTCAAATGGAAGGCATCAGTGAAGTCAGACCGAATACGGAAACGCATCCCGAATTTGGCGCTGCACTTCACGAGGCAAAGGCAGCAGGTGTTGAGGTGCTTTTCCTGAAATGTCATGTTGGGATGGATAGGTTGGAAATCATAGGAGAAGATGAGTCTTGAGGGCAAGGTTCTAAAGGAGAGAGAAATCTATGATACGTGAAATTGAGAATAGAAGAAGTATAAGAAAATATAAGCCAGATGAGATCGAAAGGAAGTTAATTGACGAGATCATATACAGTGCTTCCCTTGCACCATCTGCTAAAAACAGGCAGCCTTGGAAATTTATTGTATATCAGGGGAAAGAAAAAGATAAACTGGTTGATGTCATGCGTCATGGTATAAATTCAGAAAAAATGACCCATGAACTTATGCCGGAATGGGCATTTGCCATACCGGATGCTGAGAATACCGTTAGAATCATGCAGGAGGCCCCATGCCTTATAGCAGTGCTTAATACCAACCAGCATACTCCATTTGCAAGTATTGAAAATGAAAAGCGAATTGTTGAAATATGTGATTCACTGTCCATAGGTGCGGCGATTGAAAATATGATTCTGACAGCAACGGGATATGGATTGGGCACCTTATGGATTGCCAATACTTGTTTTGCCTATAATGAGCTGATGGATTTTATCGGAACAGACAGCCAATTGACAGGAATTGTTGCGATTGGCTTTGCCAATGAAGCTCCGGCTAAAAGACCAAGGAAAGCTTTCGAAGAAATTATTGAGTACAGATAGGTAAATCGTAATGAGTTAATCGTGTTATAATCAGGTTGGATGGAGAATAATCGTTATGATTAGAAAGTTGCAGAAGGCAGATATAAACAGAGTTGCTGACATATGGTTGAAAACTAATCTGAAAGCACATTTTTTTATTTCTGAACAATACTGGATAAGCAACTATGAATTCGTGAAGGAAATGCTGCCACAGGCGGAAGTTTATGTGTATGAAGATGATAAAATGATTCAAGGCTTTATAGGAATAAATGATGAATACATAGAAGGTATTTTTGTTTCTGACGAAATGCAGTCACGTGGCATAGGTAAAATGTTGTTGGATTACATCAAGGATAAAAAAGACAGATTACAGTTAAAGGTATACCAGAAGAATGTCAGGGCAATGTCTTTTTATCAACGAGAAGGATTTACTATTCAGAGTGAAGGGATGGACGAATTCACAGGAGAAAAAGAATATGTGATGAATTGGGAATCGTTTGGAATTTGAATACCCATGGCAGGAGGGGATGAACCGCCTGTTTGTTTACAAGATGGAAGATGATTCCCATCGGATGTAGTATTTTGCAGCAAGAATACCGAAGAGATTCTTCACCAGAATAAAAATATCTGAAGGGAGGCTTTCGATATGAAAAATAGAAAATACAGTCTTGTTTTTATAATGCTTTTGTGTATGATAATGGCAGTTTCAGCATTTCCGATGACAGCCAATGCCGATATGGGACCAAAGGCCTCTGTTCGGATTCAGTTTGAGCATATGGGGGATGAGCTCTGTTATGGAACTTTGCTGTCGAAGGAGAAATCTACCGGTCCGGCAAGTGCCTGGGATGGAAGAACGGAGAGTGCCCAGAAAGAGTACATGGATCCTGATATCTGGGAGATCTTTGTGAATTACAAGGATCCGGATGGATACTATTTTCTGCAGCGGAGCTGGAAGGTAAGTGAAAGCAAAGAGCTTGCATGGACCTATTATCCGCCGGATGATTTTAAAATTCTTCTGTATTATCCGGAAACGGAAACCTTTGTATCCAGTGGAATTTATGCTCGTTATGCATTTGATACGTATTATACAGTGGATATGGATGGTGTGGATATCGGTTCGGTGGAATACAATGATGATTTGAGTACCAATGAGCGGATTGAGGCCTACCGTTCGTATAATTACCGGCAGGAGATGCTGGCTCTTGGGGCAAGGATCGTCCTTACTATTTTAATCGAAATGCTGGTGGCGCTGCTGTTTGGTTTCAGACAGAAAAAACAGCTGTTGATTCTGGCTGTTGTCAACATTATTACGCAAATTATCTTAAATGTGCTGCTCAATGTGATTAATTATAATTCCGGCCCTCTTGCATTTACATTTTTCTATGTACTTTTTGAGCTGATTGTATTTGCTCTGGAGGCAGTGTTGTATTGCACAATTCTTAAGAGGCTATCAGAAAAGAAAAAGGAGGATGCATATTATATCCTGTATTCCTTTGTGGCCAATCTGCTCTCATTTGGTGCTGGATTATTCCTGGCGGCGAAACTGCCGGGCATGTTTTGATATAGAGATAAGTTAAGGTAACTTCTCAACGTGTTCAAATAGAAATGGCTCAGAAGAAAGTTCATCCAAAGTGATAACATCTTTTTGAGCATAGAGGAATGGATATATATGAAAAAACTTCTAACTTTTATGATTGTGTGGACTTGTTTGCTTACCCTGGCTGGCTGTGGCAAGAAGGACATGGATTATACGATGCAAAATGAGTCAAGTGTTGCAGAAAGTGTCCGGGAGACCGGTGAGGAGTCCGTATTGATTCAAAATGAGGATGCAGGGGAAGGGGAAAATGCGGCTCCTGAAACTAAGTATATCACCATTGACTTATCCGGAGTTGGGGAGATTCATCCGAAGGGAGATGCAGTTTCACCGTTAACGTTAAAAATTGTGTCGGAAGAGGAAAATGGAATCGATTTTGCGAACGAATGGTATGAAAGCAAACAGTTATCCCTTCCTATGGTCGGAAAGGAATGGAATAATTTCTATGATGATGAATATCAGTATATCTGGTCCGGGGATGCGCTGTATATTTATGAAAATATTTCCGGGAATTGTCTGTATGTGCTGGAGTATCCAACGGATAAATGGTATATCAACGGCAATAATGCCTGCCTCCTGGATGATATCTTTTATGGCATCAGTGTGACAAATGGTTACGCACAGCCGGATAGCTGCTTTATGTTTGCCTATGATCTGGAAAATAACAAGCTTCTTTGGCGAAGTGGGGATCAGACCTGCAACACCATGAATTTTATTGTAAAAAAGGATGTTATTATCTGCGGGTATGGTTTTACCTCGGAAAAGGATTATCTTTATCAGCTCAACCTTCACACCGGTGAGGTTATTGCAAGCCTGGAGCTGAAAAAACAGCCGGATCTTCTGGTGCCTCAGGACAATATGCTTTATGTTCACACATACAGCTATAATTATACGATAGAAATGCAATAGGAAAGGAACAAGAACTGAATGGATTCATCTGCTTCAAAAAACTTTGAACTTACTGCAGCTGTCCTGCATATCATCGCCATGACGCTTATGCTGATGGATCACCTTTGGGCGACGCTTCTTCCTGCTAAGGAGTGGCTTACCTGTGCCGGAAGAGTGGCATTTCCTATCTTCGCTTTTATGGCGGTGGAGGGGTACTTCCACACCAGAAGCTTTAAAAAGTACATCCTTCGGATGCTGCTGTTTGCAGTGCTTTCAGAAATTCCCTTTGATTTGATGTACGGCGGTACCTGGTTTTATCCGGTTCACCAGAATGTCCTCTGGACATTCCTGTTGAGCCTTTTAGGTGTCTGGCTTATGGAACAGGTACGGAAAAAAGGAAAAACCTGGATGTATCTGCTGGTGTGCGTTTTGGTTGTGCTGGCAGGTCTGGTACTGGGAACTCTTTGCATGGTGGATTACTACGGGGCCGGTGTTCTGACGGTATTTGTGTTCTATTTCCTCCATGGGCGGAAATGGTGGTGCTTCTTGGGACAGCTGGCTGCCCTATACTGGCTGAATGTGGAACTGCTGGGCGGTCTGATGTATCCGGTTCAGCTCTTTGGCATGGAATTTGAACTGTGCCAGCAGGGGCTTGCGCTTCTGGCATTGATCCCCATCTGGCTGTACCGCGGCAGACAGGGCTACCACAGTAAACCATTCCAGTATCTCTGTTATGCATTTTATCCAGTTCATATGCTGCTGCTTGTGGTGGTACTGAATTTCATCAACCGATGATAAAATTTTACAATCCCCGCCATTCATGGTATCATAACAGGTAGTAAAATTGCCTGTGAATACCTTGAATGGCGGTGATTTCCGTCAGTCGGTTTACCGGGCTATCCGTCATGGTCTGATGCAGGCACATTCGATGCTTTTGGAGCCATTTTATGCATTTCATCTGACGATACCGGACAAGATGGTAGGACGTGCAATGACGGATCTGGAACGCCGGTTTGCGGTTTTTGAAGGACCGGTTCTGGAGGATGGACAGGCGATACTTACCGGCCGTGCACCGGTTTCATCCCTGGATGGATATGGACCCTGCCATAATGAGGAAGAGGTCATCGAAGCAGCCGGTTATGATCCGGATGCGGATTTGGCAAACCCAAGCGGCTCGGTCTTCTGTTCCCACGGAGCCGGTGTCTACGGTGAGACTGCCGCACACCGGAAAGAGTCAGCTGCCGGTGCCGCACAAAAAGGCGGAAGCAGCCAGGGAGAAGCGGACATAAGAATTATCTGCTGGATGGAGTATCGGAAGAACTGCTGAAGCAGATGAAAAAAAGGAAGAATAGAGGACTCAAAGCATCTTCAGAGCTGAATTTGGAATACCCAGATTCAGCTCTGAAGATGCTTTTATTTTACATAGATACTTATGAATTTTACATAAATTAGATAGTTGCACTCTCTTAAATTTGTTATTCTGATCTGGAAAGCTTCCCGGGGGAGCTTTCCGAGAGCAGGTATTGATTTGGGCGGGGTTACCTATTTGTTTCGTATCCCGCAGAAGGAATGCCGATGGCGTTTTTGAAATTTAAAAGGAGAGACAAGTTTGACATTTAAGGAAATATGTAAAAATGAAGAAATTAATGCCTATTTAAAGAAAGGTGATGAAAATCTGGGACAGCTTGGGTATACCGATCATTCCCAGGCTCACTGCGTGCAGGTGGCGCGTCAGGCAGGAAAGATACTGGAGCGGTTCGGATATTCAGACCATGAGATAGAGCTGGTAAAGATAGCCGGATATATGCATGATATCGGCAATGCCATCAATCGCACCCATCATGCGGAGTACGGGGCCCTTCTGGCAAATTCTTTACTGAAGGAGATGGATATGCCGCTGGATGACCGGATTACGATCATGTCGGCTATCGGCAATCATGATGAATCCACCGGAGGTCCGGAGGATGTGATATCTGCGGCTTTGATTATCGCTGATAAGACGGATGTACGAAGAAGCCGTGTCCGTGAAAAAGAGAGAGCCGCTTTTGATATACACGACCGTGTGAATTATGCGGTAACAGAGTCCAAACTTAAGATTGAAAAGGATCGTTCAGTTATTGCCCTGAATCTTCAGGTAGATGAAAAGATATGTTCCATGTATGATTATTTTGAGATTTTCCTGGGAAGAATGATGCTTTGCCGGAAGTCGGCGGAGATACTGGGAACGACCTTTAAGTTGACTGTAAATGGACGGAAGGTGCTGTAAAAATCAACGGTGAATGAATGGAAAAATGCTTAAGGTGTTTTTGAATATACAATTATAAATGAGGCGAGAAGTGCAGTGACGAGAAGCACTTCTCGCCTTATTTTAGTCATATGATGCCGGAAAAGACTGAAAATCTTGTTAAAAACGACAAATACATTAAACATACAGACAAAAATGCGATTATAGATTTGTACACTGAGCACAATGAAAAATAATACAAGGTTTTATAAAATAATTGCAACAAGAAAATATTTACAGCAAGGAGGAATGGGAATGGATTATCAGAAATTTGTAAACAATGCTAGTTTTACAATCTTTGTTGCCGTTGTTTTGGTTTTAGTTACCATTGTCTGTATCATTTTTTTGAAAAATGGTTGGAAAGAAGCAGAAAGGTTGGGAGTAAGCAAGGAAGAGCTAAAAAAAATTGTTATTAATTGCATTGGAATCAGTTTGGTTCCATCTATCCCGATTGTGCTTAGCGTAATCGTAATGGTTCCAGTTCTTGGTGTAGCATTGCCGTGGCTTAGGACTTCTGTTATAGGCTCAGCAAATAATGAATTAATTTCAGCAACAATGGCAGCAGAAGCAATGGGAGTTGAGTTTACATCGACGACAATGACGATCGAGGCATGGATTAATGCTGCATGGTCGATGACATTAGGATGTTCAGTTGCATTGCCAATTGTCTTAGTGGTTTTAAAACCAGTTTGTAAAACCTATGATGTTTTCCGAAAAAAGGATAGCCGTTGGATTGGTATTTTCAGTCTTTGTGCATTAGTTACAGTAATTGCTGCGTTTGCAATTAATAGTGGAAAGAAAGGAATTGTTCCGAGTCTGGTTATTATTGGATGTTTTCTGTTTTCATATGTATGTAATTTGGCAGCGAAAAATCCAGCACTAAAATGGTTGAAAGATTATGCTTTTCCGTTAACAATTTTATTTGGATTAGTATTATCAATGATTATAACACCGCTCTTAGCATAATTAGGAAAGGAGTGAAGTCTAATGACTGATTTTGAAAAGAAAATGCATCATGATGGAAGATTATATGGATGGGCAATGTTGATTGCAATCTGCGCATTTCCGTTTTTTGCTTCAGTACGTTCTGGAATATGGCCGGATTTTAAAATAATATGGCCAGGAGTTTTAACAATGTGGATTTTGATGGCTTCATATGTTTTAAGTGAAATGATTGCTTTTCCACCTATTTTAGGACCAGGAAGCCTTTATTTGACTTATATTACCGGAAACCTGCAGAATCAGAAAATTCCTTGTGCGTTGTCAGCAATGAGTATAGCTGGTATAGAAGCTGGAAGTGAAAAAGCAAATGCTGTATCAGTTGTGGCAGTGGCAGTATCCAGTATCACGACAACGGTAATTATTGCCTTGGGAATCGTTTTGATGCAGCCATTGACCCCATTGTTAAATTCTTCAGTTCTAGCTCCGGCATTTAGTAATGTCGTTCCTGCAATATTTGGTGCTTTAGCTGGACTATGGCTTTTAAAAGAATTCAAGGTTTCAGTTGTTTCAGTCGTTCTTTGCTTATTTGGAATATTAGTATTAAAAATTGATCTTCAGTGGGTATTGTTAGGAGGAATAGCGCTTACAATTATTATTGCCAGATTCATGTATAAAACAGGTATTATAAAACAGGAATAAAAATGGAGGTGAAGGATTAATGAGTACTTTATTATTTAAACATGTGAATGTAGTTGATGTTCGAAATCAGCAGATACTTTCTGATGTGGATGTTTTGATCAAAAATGAAAGAATAGAGAAAATGGAAAGAGATATCAAGAGTTCTGCGGAGCAGGTAGTAGACGGTGAAGGAAAATATTTATCACCAGGAATTATTGATATGCATGTACATAGTACATGGGACGGAAGCGCTATTTCAGAAGATATGGATGAAATGTACGGTCCATATCAAGCTTTTTTGAGAAGTGTACATAATGTTGAAAATTCTTTAAAAAAGGGAGTTACAACCATACGAGAAGTAGGAAGTCCTAAGGATTTATCAATTGAAACGGCGTTTGCAGTTGAAAAGGGATGGATTAAAGGTTCGAGAGTTATTCCATGCGGTTCTGCAATTCAGAGTATATATGGACATGTTCCATCAATTGGAACGATTGCAAATACGAAAGATGAACTTTTGTATGCAATACGGGAAAAAAAGACTTTGTTTGTAAAAAAAGGAATCCGTTGCCAGTGGATTAAAATTATGGATACTGGTGGTGCAGCTGGCTTGGAAGATGTTGGACCAAGCATGTACGATTTAGATCAGCTTAAATTTATTGTTCATGAAGCACATCGTCTTCATATGAAGGTTGCTGTTCATGCAGTTTCGCAGGAAGGAATTATTGAATGTATCAAGGCAGGAATTGATACGATTGAACATGGACCGGACATTCCGGATGAGTATTTAGACATGATGAAAGAAAAAGGACTAACTTTGGTTCCAACATTGGCTATTTATAAAATATTATCGGAAAACAAGGGTGTGTTAAGTGATTTTATGGTGGAA
>OLGF01001084.1_pt1 | contig 30854 bp, 27 predicted proteins | sample 1604971 | NCBI WGS metagenome assembly OLGF01 (sample SAMEA3888902, study PRJEB22519) | human gut metagenome | biome: human gut; feature: human-associated habitat; material: faeces | place: Denmark | collected 2011 | reverse complement strand
ACACCTCTTTGCCCTCTGAAGTAAACAACTTCCCCCGTTTCCGTACACAAAATATGCCTCGAAATGCGTCAACCACGGGCTTTTTCAGCCCTCCTAATATAAACAAAGGAATTTTAATAAGCTGTTGTTATCTTTAATATATATATACATGCAAATTTTCACCCCAAAAGGTACACATCTGGCGATTTCGTGTACTAAAAAGGGGAAAATTAAAATTATCAGGTGACTTCGCCAATAAAAATATAAACAATCATAGACAATTTCCCAGTAATTCAGTATAATTCCTCTGTGGATATTCTGAAAAAAAGTTATCCACAAGCTTGTCGGAAAATGTGGATAAGTATCATTTCGGCAAGTTATCCACAATTTAATAGAATGAGAGGATTTTTTATGCAACGAGAAAAATTTTCTTCAAGACTCGGATTCATCCTTATTTCTGCAGGATGTGCGATCGGTCTTGGTAATGTCTGGCGTTTTCCTTATATTGTAGGAAAATATGGTGGAGCAGCATTTGTTCTTATTTACCTTGCATTTTTACTGATTCTTGGACTTCCGATCATGGTAATGGAATTTTCTGTCGGAAGAGCCAGTAAAGTAAGTGCGGCGCTTTCCTTTGACCGGCTGGAGCCAAAAGGAACGAAATGGCATTGGTATAAGTATGGAGCTATGGCCGGAAACTATCTGCTGATGATGTTCTACACAACAATTGCAGGCTGGATGGTCCAGTATTTCATCAAGATGATGACTGGTGAATTTGAGGGAAAGGATACTGCCGCTGTTGCAGGTGTGTTTTCCGATATGCTTGCAAAACCCGGAACAATGACTTTCTTTATGATCATTGTTGTTGTTGGATGTTTTGCAATTTGTGGAATGGGGCTTCAAAATGGAGTGGAAAAGATCACAAAGGTTATGATGCTGCTTCTGCTTGCACTGATGTTGATCCTTGCAGTACGTTCTGTAACGCTTGATGGGGCTTCTGAGGGGCTTCGCTTCTATCTGGCACCGGATTTCCACAAAGTCGTGGAATATGGCTTATTTGACACGATTTTTGCTGCTATGGGACAGGCTTTCTTCACATTAAGCCTTGGAATCGGCGCAATTGCTATTTTCGGAAGCTATATCGACAAATCCCGCAGTCTTACAGGAGAAGCAGTCCTGGTAACACTTCTGGATACCTTTGTTGCTTTGATCGCGGGTCTGATCATTTTCCCGTCATGCTTCGCATATGGGGTGGATCCGGGAGAAGGTCCGAGTCTGATCTTTATCACACTTCCGAATGTATTTAATTCCATGGCAGGCGGAAGAATCTGGGGAGCCTTATTTTTCTTATTTATGATTTTTGCTGCGGTATCGACCGTAATCGCCGTTTTTGAGAACATTTTATCCTTTGCCATTGATTTGACCGGATGCAGCCGGAAAAAGGCTGTAATCGTCAATATCGTGGTTGTGGCGGTACTTTCCATGCCTTGTGTTCTCGGATTTAATGTATGGAGTGGATTTATGCCGTTCGGAAAAGGTTCCGGAGTACTGGATCTGGAGGATTTCCTGGTAAGTAACAACCTGCTTCCACTTGGAAGTCTGATCTATCTTCTGTTCTGTACAAGCCGTTATGGATGGGGATGGAAGAACTTCCTGAAAGAAGCGGATACCGGAGAAGGATTGAAATTCCCGAAATGGGCGAAATTTTATGTAAGCTATATCCTGCCGCTGATTGTATTATTTATCTTTGTACAGGGATATATCAGTAAATTTATGTAGGATAAGAAAAAAACCACCCTAAAAGGTACACAAAAAAGATCATGTGTTCGAATTTCGGACGGTACACATGATCTTTTTTATATGTGCCTTGGCACATTCTTTGTCAGCAAAAAAATCTATTTAAAAAAATTTTAAAATTTATGAAAAAAAAGCTTGCATTTTTTATAGCTGTCTTATATAATAAATCTTGCGTTACGGAAAACCGAATAATGTATGCGCTTTTAGCTCAGTTGGTAGAGCAGTAGACTCTTAATCTATTTGTCCAGGGTTCGAATCCCTGAAGGCGCAGTATCAGCACTGTTTTTGATGAATTAGCATCGGGGACGGTGCTCTTTTTTTCACGATCTGTTTCTACAGATGGAGACATATGTAAAAGTAATCGTTTATTTCATTTGCGGAAAGTTACAGGATCTGTGGAAAAATAAAGGAAAATCTATTTCGTGTACTAAAAAGGGGACTATTTTAGTCCCCTTCTACTACATCTTGCATAAAATATTGATTGCATCCTTGTTCAGGAGGCATTTTTCATGTTCATTCAGATAAGCTTCAGAAATTGCATCTTTTTCGACCATGCCACCGAATTCACCGGCGGATACGATGCGCTGAGCCTTTTTATTGCCGTCTTCTGTATTCGGGAAGTCTACCATCAGGTAGTAGACACCGTCATCTTTATACAGACGGCTTTCTGATGCCTGGCCGTATCCAAGGATCTTGCAGAAGTCGATTGCATTATCCAGACTTGGAAAGAGAATCTGCCAGCGAACGGTCTCTTTTTCACTGCTGTCAGGCTCGATCAACATACCGGAAGCTTCAGAACCATCTTTTTGGATGGATTCCAGAGAATTCTCAGCCTGGCAGGAGATCGACAGCATCAGGCTCCGGTCAGGAAGAAATGCACCGTAAAATCCCTGGATTCCATTGTCTGTGTTAAGCCCAAGAACTTCTTTCCCTTTCTTGAGAAGAAGATTCAAAAATTCTTCGGTACGCTCCCTGTCCTGTGTCAGATCTTCCAGTGAGTAGCCAAGTGCGGCAATCTCTGCTTCTGTGATAAGGCAGTTCATTCTGGTGTCGGATACTTTCCAAAAAGTCATATGCTCACCCCCTGATTTGTAAAATCTATTGCTTTTGTAATCTTATTTGTTCTATAAGTTATATAACAAAACGGGTGTATTGTCAATATATTTTCTATATTTTATGATTTTTTCAGAAATATTATTTGTTTTTCATTCGTTTGATCACTTTCAGTCGGGTAAATTCTTCCCGTTCCTTCTCTTCCAGTGCATTTGTAATCGTATATACGAGATTGTCATACATCGGAATCGTAATATTTTTCAGGGCATTTGCCCTTTTCTGTGTCTTTTTGATACTTGAAGCCAGCCGGTACGCTGCATTTTCTACCTCAGAAAGCTTGAGTGTCAGCTCCTTTACACGGCAGAATGCATCACGGGCGATATCGATGGATTCTCTGGAAGTACTGAATGCATAGGTTGGTCTGGTATTTTCTTTTTCGTACTTCACTTTCGGGATTTCTGTTCCCATAATGCTTCGCGTCTGGATGCGGATAGAATCCTCGATCGGAACTGTATAGGCAAGTTCTTCTACTGTACTGATCCCGTGCTCGATATTCGCCCTCTGAAGGCACTGATAGGCATAGGTGAAGGTTTTATCGATTTCTTCCTGAATATCCTTTGCTTCGTCGATTAAGCCCATCAGCTCGCGGATCAGAATGTTCCGCTTCTTGTCCATCAGCTCATATCCCTGTCTGGCAAGTGTCAGTGAATTTTTCGCAAGTATCAGATTTCCCTTGGTGGGAAATGAACGTGGATCCATAGACTTCCCTCCTTAGCCTTTGTAGTATACGTCAAGAATCTTGGTATCGACACGGTCAAGTTCTTCTTTTGGAAGGATTCTAAGCAGTTCCCAGCCAAGATCCAGGGTTTCCTCGATGGTACGGTTTTCATTCGGTCCCTGGCCGATATAACGCTCCTCGAATGCCTTTCCGAATTCCAGGTATTTCTTGTCAATCGGAGAAAGCTCGTCTTCTCCGATAACGGAAGCAAGATTCCGAGCCTCTCCTACTTTAGCATATGCAGAGAAAAGCTGGTTTGCCAGGTCCTGGTGGTCTTCCCGGGTATATCCTTTTCCGATACCGTCTTTCATCAGCCGGGACAGGGACGGAAGAACGCTGATCGGCGGGTAGATTGCCTGTCCGTGAAGATTTCGGTCAAGTACGATCTGTCCTTCGGTGATATAACCGGTCAGGTCAGGGATCGGGTGGGTAATGTCATCATTTGGCATGGTCAGGATCGGGAGCTGTGTGACAGAACCATTTACTCCTTCTACGATTCCTGCACGTTCATATAAGGTGGCAAGTTCACTGTACAGATATCCCGGATATCCTTTACGGCTTGGGATTTCTCCTTTGGAAGAAGAAACCTCACGCATGGCTTCGGCAAAGGAAGTCATATCGGTAAGAATGACCAGAATGTGCATATTTTTTTCAAATGCAAGGTATTCAGCGGCGGTCAGCGCAACCTTCGGGGTGATCAGACGCTCGACGACAGGATCGTTGGCAAGGTTCAGGAACATTGCCACATGGTTTGCAACACCGCTCTCCTCAAAGGTTCTGCGGAAGAAATCAGCTACGTCATGCTTGACACCCATTGCGGCGAATACGATGGCGAAATCCTCATTCGTGCTGCCGCCCAGAGAAGCCTGCTTTACGATCTGTGCGGCAAGCTGGTCGTGCGGAAGACCGTTGCCGGAAAAGATCGGCAGCTTCTGTCCACGGATCAGTGTGGTCAGTCCGTCAATCGCAGAAATTCCGGTGCGGATATAGTTACGAGGGTATTCACGTCTGACCGGATTTAACGGAAGTCCGTTGACATCGCGCACCTCTTCAACCGTGATCGGTCCAAGGTCGTCGATCGGTTCGCCGATTCCGTTAAAGGTTCTTCCAAGCATTTCTTCGGACAGACCGATTTCCATCGGATGTCCGGTAAGTCTGGTGTGGGTATTGTTAAGAGACATATTTTCCGTGCCTTCAAATACCTGGATGATTGCTTTGTCCTTGTAGACCTCCACAATACGTCCCATTTTGTGTTCTTTGCCGTTTACGACAAAATCTACGATTTCATCATAAAAAGCATCCTGAACGCCTTCCAGCGCGATCAGAGGGCCGTTAATGCTGCTGAGGCCTAAATATTCAATTGCCATTTTATTTTCCCTCCTTACGCGTTCTTTTCCATGATGCGGTCATGGAAAGCATCAATGTCTGCCAGATACTGGTCAAGAAGCTGAAGATTGTCATTTGGAACATCGTATTTGATCGCAATGACACGTTCAAAAATATTTTCCTCCTTGAGGACAGACATTGGCATATTCATGGCTACCAGTTCGCGGCAGCGTTTGTATAAATATAAAATGATTTCCATCATTTTGTACTGCTTCTGCAGAGAGACACAGGTATCATCCTTGTGGAATGCATTCTGCTGCAAAAATCCGAGACGGATGACTCTTGCGATTTCCAGAACCAGCTTCTGATCGTCCGGAAGTACATCACTTCCGATCAGCTTTACGATTTCCATCAGGCTGCTCTCCTGGTTCAGAAGTGCCATGATGCGGTTGCGGTAGTCAACGAATTTGGGTGATACATTGTCGTGGTACCAGGCGGCGAGATCGGTCAGATACTCGCTGTAGCTGGTCAGCCAGTGGATCGCCGGAAAATGTCTTGCGTAGGCAAGGCTCTTGTCCAGGCCCCAGAAGCAGCGGACGAAACGTTTGGTGTTCTGTGTGACCGGCTCGGAGAAATCGCCTCCCTGAGGCGATACGGCGCCGATAATGGTCACGGATCCGTCACTGCCATTTAAGTTATGCATCATGCCTGCGCGCTCGTAGAAAGCAGACAGACGGCTGGCGAGGTAAGCCGGGAAACCTTCTTCTGCCGGCATCTCTTCCAGACGGCCGGAAAGCTCACGTAAGGCTTCCGCCCAGCGGGAAGTAGAGTCTGCCATGATCGCTACGTCATAGCCCATGTCACGGTAATATTCAGCCAGGGTAAGTCCGGTATAAATACTTGCTTCACGGGCAGCTACCGGCATGTTGGAGGTATTGGCGATCAGAGTGGTTCTGTCCATCAGCGGATTGCCGTTCTTTGGATCCACAAGCTCTGAAAACTCTTCCAGCACCTGTGTCATTTCATTTCCACGCTCGCCGCAGCCAATATAGATGATAATATCGGCATCAGACCATTTTGCGATCTGGTGCTGGGTCATGGTTTTTCCGGTACCGAATCCGCCTGGGATTGCGGCAGTTCCACCCTTTGCGATCGGGAACATGGTATCCAGGATCCGCTGTCCGGTGATCAGAGGGACACTTGCCGGGAAACGGTAGCTTGTCGGGCGCGCCTTACGGATCGGCCAGTGCTGTATCATGTTGAGCTGTTTTTCTGTTCCGTCGGAAAGCCGCAGAGTGACAAGTGTATCTTCAATCCGGTATTCTCCGTCCGACGCGCAGCAGATTACTTCACCTTCCACATCCGGCGGAACCATACATTTGTGTACGATCGCACTGGTCTCCGGAACCTCCGCTATAATATCTCCGCCATGAAGGTAATCTCCTTTGGCCACGGTGATGTGGGTATCCCATAATTTGTCGCGGTCAAGCGAATCAACGCTGACGCCGCGGGTGATAAATGCACCGCCGCCCACATTTGCGATCTGCTCAAGCGGGCGTTCGATTCCGTCAAAAATATTGTTCAGGATTCCAGGTGCCAGAGTTACAGATACCGGACTTCCGGAAGCCTCTACGATTTCTCCCGGTTTCAGCCCGGAAGTCTCTTCATAGACCTGAACAGTCGTGATGTCTTTGTCCAGGGAAATGACTTCGCCAACCAGCTTTTCCTTTCCCACATAGACCATTTCCGACATCATGAATCCGGTGTCACCCTTCAGATAGATGACCGGACCGTTTATTCCATAAATAGTTGCTGTCTTATTCAATTCCTGCACCTCCTGCTGCAAAACTGAACTGATGATATTCGTAATCGACTGCAGCCTGGAAGCTGTGATCGATCAGAATATTACGGCCTCGGATTACAGCACGCATACCGCCCATAAAATCATATTCACTGATGGTGATCGTCATGCCGGTACGTTTTTCCAGTTCTGTCTGTTTCTCCTTATCAGAAGGAGAAATATAAATGGTCATCTCCTCGCCATCTGCAAAGCGTGCGGCTTCGCGGATTTTGCTGCAGAGATAGTCCAGATATTCGTCTGTTTTTGTAAAGTCAGAAAGAAGCTCCTTTACTTCATCAAACAGCCTGACTTTTAATTCATTCTGTGTTTGGCCAAGAGCACGTTTCAGTTCGGTTTCGGCTTTTGCCGCAGCTTGATTTACCTGCCTTCTGGCTCTTAAGGTCTCGGATTTGATGCGGACCTCAGACTGTGCGGTCGCTTCTTTTTTATGCTTTTCAAATAAAGATTCAAGCGCTTTTTTGTGATTGTCAATGATCGCATTTCCTTCAGAACGGGCTTCAGTCATGACCGTTTCCTGTAAATGCGCTATTTTCTCTTCAAGCGTCATTGTCTCACCTTCTATGCCTTTCTAGTTAAAGTTTCAGTCCAATCGCTTCATTGACGTATGAGGTAATGAAATCCTTTTTACGTCCTGTTCCGTGTCTGTCCGGAATTTCGATCAGAAGAGGCATCTTTCTTTTTAACTTGATCTCATCGATGAGATCCGGAAATTCTCTTCCAAAGCGTTCCGTCAGAAGAATGATACCGATCGACTTGTCGTTCATGGCAGTTTCCAGCGCATCACGCAGCTCCTGCTTTTCATGAACTACGACACCGTCCACGCCGGCAAGCCGCATTCCGGTATAAGTATCCACGTTGTCACTGATCAGATACATTTTCATGATTACAGTCTGCTGATGATCATGAAGGAGATGATAAGACCGTACAGGCATACACCTTCTGCAAGACCTACGAAGATAAGGGATTTACCAAGGACGCTGGAATCCTCGCTGATAGCTCCAAGAGCTGCGCTTGCTGCACTTGCTACGGCAATACCGCCACCGATGCAGGAAAGACCGGTAACAAGAGCTGCTGCAATGTAACCAAGACCGGTTGCAAGGCCTGCGCCTGAGGCAGCGGCGTCTGCCGCATGTACCGGTACACTTCCAAAGAGCATGATCCCTGCTACAAGGAAGGTTCCAAAGTAAGAAAGAACATTGAAGGCAAGTGCACATTTATAACGTCCTTTATTTTTTTCTCCGAGCAGGTAATATCCGAATGGAATGAAAATGCTTAAAACCAGTGCGGCAATGAGAATAAGTTTAGTTGCTAAAGTCATGATAATTTCCTCCTAAAATGAAAAACTAATTTTTTGCAGTACCTGTATAAGGTTTAAATTCGCGGCCGCTGCCTTTGTAGAAACGGCTGAACATCTCGTAATAGACAAGTCTCAGGACCTGGATTCCAACGATCAGTCCTTCGAATCCACATACAAACAGGTTGCCGAGTACGATCACTACCCAGTTAATATGCCCGCTTTCTGCACCGGCAAGCATCAGTACAACCTCCATGATGGAAGCGTGGCTGACTGCGAATGCACCGATACGGATAAAGGAAAGCGTATTTGAAAAATAGCTGAGCAGGGTTTCAAATAATTCAAAGAATGCCTGGGTGACAAACATTGCTTTGCTTTGTTCCATTTTTTCGGTTTTCTTTTTGATCTTGTTCGTCAGCGGTTCTTTCAGTGCGATCAGAAGAAGCGGTACTCCGAACATCACTGCAAGAACGATTCCACCCGGCAGAGAGTGACCTGTCATGAAAAGAACGATGCAGGTAACTGCTGCCCCGTAGAATATCAGCCCTGCCACGCCGTTTGCATCAAACCAGGTTGCTTCGGTATCTTTGGCACGGATGCCGTTGATAATATGGAAGATCATAGAAATCAGGATGATTCCCATACCAAAAGCAATCGATACGATAAATACGGTATTCAGTTTTCCGATAAACGGTAAGGTGGTCATATGATTGATCGGTCGGATCCATTTGGCTTCTATAATGTCTTCAAATCCAAACACACTTCCAAACATAAATCCAAAGAAGGTGGAGAAGATTCCGGCAAGTGATACGATTCCGGCAAGGTTCATTTTCTTTGTGAAATACAGGATCGCACCGCCGATAAAGAGCAGCAGCCCCTGACCGACATCCCCGAACATGGCGCCGAAGATAAAGCTGTACATGATACCTACAAAAATGGTCGGATCCATCTCACCGCTCTTGGGAAGTCCGTACATCTTGATGAACATTTCAAATGGTTTGAAAAGCTTTGGATTCTCAAGCTTGGTAGGAGGTTCTCCAAAATACTGTTCCCGGTCCTCTTCTACTACGATATAAACCTTGTCATCTCCCTGTGCCTCTTTGATAAATGCATTTGCATCTTCTTCGGACATCCAGCCGCAGAGGATGTAGTATTCTTCCTGCTCGTCTGTCTCGGTTCGTGCCGCAAATTTCCGGATATCAAAGTTATCGGAAAAACGTTCCAGCTGAATTCTTGCACCGAGTAGTCTGGAAGCGTTCTTGCGGAACATCTCCTGACGTTTATCCTTCACTGCCTGGATTTCATCGGTCAGATTCTGGACTTCTTTATCCAGGCTCCGGTAAGCTTCCAGCGGGGTTCCGCCAAAGTCTTCCAGCAGATCGACTTTTTCAAAGTGGAGAGACCGCATGATCGAATCGACCTTTCCTGCATCAGCATCCGATACAAAATAAACGCCATAGACATAAGAGGCATCTCTGGAGCCTTCCAGAAATAATGCATCAATGTCTTCAAGAAGCGCTTTTTCCAGCCGGTGATAATAATCTACATTGATTTTTCCAAATCTTGTGCGGATGTATTTGTACTGCATGATCTCATGCAGGTCAAAATCCAGAGAAGTAAAAGGTTCCAGGACTTTCATACGTGCCTGGATATTCTCTCTCTTTTTTTTCAGTTCTTCTTTTTGCTGCTGCAGATCCATGTAGTCATGATTGATAGAACGAATCATCTCAAGGATCTCGTCTTCGCTCTGATCAAAGGATGGCTCTGCTGGCATGTCTTTCATATATCCCAGAAACTGTGTCACTTTTGCGAGTGGATCACGGTAAGGGTTCATTTCCAGAAATGGCATCAGATTATCTACTGTCTTGAGCTCCGTGAGTGCATTTTCAAGCTGCATCTCATATTTGGAAAGATACCGGTTTGTCATGCGGTCGATGTCGGCGCGTGGTCCAGTAATGCTCAGGAACTTCATCTTAACAATCATTTCGCTGTTCCTCCTATATAAGTTAATGTCTCACGTGCAGGAAGTCCGTAGCGAACACATTCGAGCACAGTTGTAAGCTTATCAAGCTCCTCCTCTTTCAGAAAAAGATAGGTATTCACGGTTGCGATGGAATAAGGGTTACTTCTTCTGTCTGCCAGGTAGAGACGGTACAGGCAGTCTTTGTAAATCGTCTCGATGGACGCTGGTGTCTGAGTATCGGTGTGACGCAGATAAGGCGTTCTGGTAACCAGCTTTAAAAATTCATCGACAGACGGTGCTTCTACAAGATCCTTCAGCTGATCTACATGAATCCGGTAGTGTATCGGGATCAGCAGTGTGGAAATATCCGGCGGAAGCATGTTGTAATATTTTTTTGCACGGTAGATCCACTGCAGGTTCAGCAGGTCGATCTTTGCTCCGGCATCTCTGGTGAAAATTTCCAGTTCCTTATGCTTCAGAATCTTTTTGCGTTTCTTCCACATGGTTGTAAAATAGTACAGATTCAGTGCCAGATCGTAATCAAAAAGGGTAGGGTTCTCCGCATTTTCCAGACGTTTTAACGGCGCATAGTATTCTGTGCCCTTTAAATTTTCCACCAGCTCACCGATATTCCCCGAAGTGATCAGTTTATCGATGGAGAGATCCGAATATTTGTCGAAGAATATTTTCTTATGATCCAGATCAAAAGGCTTCTGATAGTGGTTGAATACAATACGCAGACAATAGTTGATCAGATTCATCTCGTAGCGCTTCAGATAAAGCTCCAGGAATTTTTTCTGATCCATTCCGGAAAAACGGTACAGGCGTGTATAATCACTGTAAAGTGACTGCACAAGAAGCTTCTCAATCTCACCGCGGTGAAGACGGTTTTCGTCCATATCTGCAAGGACATTCCGATATCCGGGATGTTCTTTGAGATAAGCAGCAACTTCGGTTACTGTATGAAATGCGGCGATGTTCTGGAAATCTTCATCAGTGAGCAGTTTCGCCTGCATGGCGCGTACTTTTGTTACGATGCCACTGTATGCAAGTAAATTTCCCATATGCTATCCCTCTATGATACGTCTGACAATTTTCTCGGCATATGCCGTATGCTTCTCTTCAAAATCTTTTTTAAGTTCTTCGATCGCTGTCTGGTTCTTACGGTTCTGCCTTGCAAGAATCTCATCCATCTGACGGTTTAATCCTTTGTGGATATCGTTCAGCTCCTTTTGGGTGTGATCTTCAAGTTGTTTGTCGAACTGATTGCGTTCATTTTGAATGCGTTCTTCCAGTTCTGATTTTTCCAGTTCCGCGTGTTCCACAACAGCTTCGGCTGCGTGTTCGATTTCGGAGAGCTTTTTAACAATATGATCCATTGTCCGACTCCTTTCTTAGAAATTATTTATACATTTTTAATAATGCATACATATTCTACTACTTTAAATTAGAAAAATCTACTAAATAATAAGAGAATATCATAAGAATATTTTATACAAAACTTATAAAATATATTTTTGGGTTTTCAAATATTTCAGAATAGTATAAAATAAATAAGGTTATACATATTTTCACTAAAGGAAGAGAAAGATATATGAGGTTAAGAAATGTACCGGGAGCAGATGCTTATCTGACAGCTCATCCCCTTGTAATTAAAAATGAGACCAGATATCGCGGCACCTGGAAAGAGACTTTTCAGAATCCGGAGAATCCGATCCATATTGAGATCGGGATGGGAAAAGGACAGTTTCTTCTGACACTTGCAAAGGAGAATCCATCCATCAACTATATCGGTATCGAACGTTATTCAAGCGTACTGCTTCGGGCGCTGGAACGCTTTGACAATGACGAGGAATACAAGGATGTCAACAATATTCGTTTTATCTGTATGGATGCGACAAATCTGCCGGAGGTTTTTGCTGTCGGAGAGATTGACAAGATTTATCTGAATTTTTCAGATCCGTGGCCGAAAGCACGTCATGCAAAGCGCAGACTTACTTCCAAGCAGTTTTTTGAGCGGTATGACAAGATCCTTGCCTTTGACGGAGTCGTTGAATTTAAGACAGACAACAGAGAGCTGTTTGAATTTTCACTGGAGCAGGTGGAGTTGGCAGGCTGGGTACTTCTGGCGAAGACCTATGATCTTCACAATGATCCGACACTCAGCAGAGGGAATGTTATGACTGAGTACGAGGAGAAATTTTCCGGGCAGGGACATCCGATCCATAAACTGATCGCAATGCGCCAGTAAGACAATTGAATAAAATGCAACAGGCAGATCATAAAGGCGCTGAGTGCGTAAGATGATTCCTGGCAATATAAGAGACAGCAGATACGGAGCAATCCGCACATCGGCTGTCTTTTTGCATATATTGTAGAAAGAGGAAGTCAGGAAGGAACAGATATGCGGAAAAAGCATCATTTTCAGAATTGTATGCGGGGGTTTTGCTATAAGAATCCAAGATTTAATAAAAAGCTGATCTGTTTCAGAAATTCTTTTCAGGAAGTCTATAAAATCTTAAACCCGAAATGTGGATGCCACTAAATCCAGTCCTTTTTACATAGCCTGAGATGGCAGAAATGAGGAAAGTGTATGGGTATCGCATTGATCACGAAGGATTATGAAAATACAGTCGGAAAGCAGAGGATGCCGGTAATTGTGGAGTTTTACGCATCATGGTGTCCAAAGTGCGGAATGATGTATCCTGTTGTGGAAAGGATTGCCAGCCGGTATCAGGGAAAATGGATTTTTTATAAGATTGATATTGATATATCGAAAGAGATTGCAGAGTATATAGGCATTGAGATCGTACCGACGTTTGTGGTGTACAGAGATGGAAAAATCTGTGGATATACAACCGGAGTTCTTCCAGAAGAAACTCTGGAAGAACGAATCCGGGAAATGTTAAGAAAATAATTGGTGGAATCAATTATTCGTATAATGGATATTTTGCGCAGATTGCATTGACTTGCTATGTTAAAATTCGAATACAGCAACACCGTATGGCGGAAGATCGTAACCAAATGAATATGGTCTTCCATCACATTCCTGTTTCTTTGCTTTATATACTGCCGGGCGGGCTTTTCCGCTTCCGCCATACTGCAATTCATCACTGTTTAGTACCAGGCGGTACTGTTTGCCGCGTGGTACGCCGACACGGTACTCCGGTCGTTCGATCGGTGTGAAGTTACATACGAATAAAAGGTTCTTTTTTGCGCCCTTTGAATGACGGATGAAGCTGTAAATACTTCGTGAGCTGTCATCTGCATTGACCCACTCAAAGCCTTCCATGCAGGTATCCTGTTCATACATGGCTTTGTTGTGTGTGTAAAGATGCAGCAGGTCACGGTAGAAATTCTGGAGTGCCTGATGCTCCGGCTCTGCAAGGAGATACCAGTCAAGCTCACGCGCCTCGCTCCACTCGCGGAGCTGTCCGAAATCCTGTCCCATGAAGAGAAGTTTCTTTCCAGGATGTCCCATCATGAAAGCATAACCGACCTTCAGGTTGGCGAATTTCTCAAATCCAAGACCAGGCATCTTATTGAGCATAGAGCATTTTAGATGTACCACTTCATCATGTGATAATACAAGAATATAATTCTCGCTGTATGCATAGGTTAAGGCAAATGTCATACCGTAGTGGTCGCCTTTGCGGAAATATGGATCCAGCTTCATGTATTCGGTAAAGTCATGCATCCATCCCATGTTCCACTTCAGGCTGAATCCAAGACCATCATCTTCCGGTTTTCCTGTTACTTTTGGCCATGCAGTGGATTCTTCTGCGATCATCAGTGCGCCAGGGTTACGTCCGGTAGTAACGGAATTCAGATGCTTGAAAAATTCGATTGCTTCCAGATTCTCATTGCTGCCGTATTTGTTGGCGATCCACTGACCGTCTTCTTTACCGTAATCAAGATACAGCATGGAAGCAACAGCATCTACGCGGAGACCATCGATGTGATAATGTTCGATCCAGAACAGTGCGTTGGCGATCAGGAAGTTCTTAACTTCTGCTTTACCATAATCGAAGATCTTGGTTCCCCAGTCCGGATGTTCCCCCTTCTTAGGATCTGCATATTCAAAGGTAGCTGTGCCGTCAAAGTCAGCGAGTCCGTGTGCATCGCGTGGAAAATGTGCCGGTACCCAGTCAAGGATTACGCCAATCTTATTCTTATGGAAGTAATTGATCATATATGCGAAATCTTCCGGCGTACCATAACGGGAGGTCGGAGCATAATATCCGGTCACCTGATATCCCCAGGAGCCGTCAAATGGGTATTCTGAAATTCCCATCAGTTCGATATGAGTATACCCCATCTTTTTTATGTAGTCTGTAGCTGCATGCGCAAATTCACGGTAGCTGTAGAACCCATCATCTTCACGTCCCGGATGGCGCATCCAGGAACCGATATGTGCTTCATAAATGGAAATCGGTGAGGAATGGAAATCCCATTCTGCCCGGTGCTTCATCCAGACACTGTCACTCCATTTTAAATGGGAGATATCAGCAATCCTTGAGGCAGTTCCCGGTCTCAACTCTGCACTGTTCGCAAATGGATCAGCTTTGTAAAGCTTATCTCCGGTCTGTGTCTCGATACAGTACTTGTAAAGCTGTCCGAGCTGTGCTTCCGGAACAAATGCGGTATAGATTCCAAGTGGTTCCTGACGCTTCATAACGTTTGCATCTTCACTCCAGCCGTTGAATTCACCGACTACGGCAACTGATCTGGCGTGTGGAGCCCATACTGCGAAATATACGCCGGTTTTTTTCCCATCTTTTACAAAATGTGCACCCATTTTTTTATAGATTTCATAATGGGTTCCCTGTCCGAATAAATATTGATCTAATTCGCCGATTCTATAATCAGCGGGTTTATCTGTTGTTACAGTTTTTGCAGACTTTTTAGCTGTAGACTTTTTAGCAGCAGTTTTAGCAGCTGCCGGTTTTTTTACAGTAGATTTTTTTACGGCCGTCTTGCGGGTCGTGTTGGTCTGTTGTGCTGTTGTTTTTTTTACTGCCATCCCATTCACCTTCTATCAAAGATATTTAGGAATATTATACTAGAAATAGCGATAAAAAGAAAGAGTTTTGGACAACTTATACATTTCTTATGTAAGATGTCTAAAACTCTTTCTTTATAGTTATCGGTTTTGTCTGCATATATAAAAGAACGCGCCGGAAGCGCGTTCTTTGTAGAAATCTTATGCTTTAAAATCTTCTTCTTTCAGGATGATGTGGTCTGAATTATCAGTGCTTCTTCCAAATACCCGTTTCACAAGATGTTTTACATTTGCTTTCTGGGAATGTGAAATTGCTTCATCCATGATCTCTTTTACTTCTGCAACAGTAACCGCATGATCTTCTCTCTGCATCATATCGATCCGGCTGTATAATGCAAGGATTCCCATTTCATCGATACGGTATCCGTTTTCCTTAGCATAGGTCTGACCGAATGTAACCAGTTCATCATTGATGAATACCGGAAGCTCCAGTCTGGAAGTAAATTTACGTTTGAATTCGCGATGGGATGCAAACATTCTTTCCAGCGGTTTCTTCTGGTCTTCCAGAAGGAAGAGAAGTTCGCCGGTCTGTTCATCCATCATGTCATTCAGTTCACGGATGGTTCTGTCATTCATCTTGGAAGCTTTTTCGATGATCAGTGCGCCACCGTTCAGTTTATCGATGATACTTCCGATGTCCTTTTTGTTCAGAGAATCACCGGTTACGATTGCAACTTTACCCTGTTTGAGTCTGCGCTGTTTCTGGATTGCTTTTACAATATCAACTGCGAGGACTGTTTTTCCGCTTCCCTTGCGGCCAAGGATCAGGATGTTGCCTGTGCGGGAAGTTCCATAACGGTTACGGCAACGTTTGTCGTTATCAAGGATTTCAACAAGCTGTTCACTGACACCACGGATCGGTACAAAGTAAGAGAACAGCTGCTTCTGCTCTTCAGTAAGTCCAAGCTTCAGTCCGATCTCACTTGTTGCACTCAGATCGTAACGACCCTGTACAACGAATCCGGTATCGAATTTACCCATGCGTTCGGTGATTTCATCTTCTGACGGTTCTTCGATTTCAAGAACTTCGTCAATATCCGGAGTTGGCGCTGGTTTTGAAGTTTCTTTCTCTGGCTCAGGAGCCGGTTTCTCGTCAAATTCAAGATCAGGATAATCATCACTGCTATCTAATTCTTCTTCATCTTCAAAGGAATCAAGGTCTGCAAAATCACCATCATCTTCGTCAGAATCATGATCATCGATATCGAGAGCAGATTCTTTTTCAAAATCAAAATCCTCTTTATGATCTTCATCTAATTCATCATCGATCTGGTAGTCATCTTCGTCTTCATCCTCGTATTCTTCCTCATCGTCATACTCGGAATCGTCTTCATCCTCGTATTCCTCGTCATCGTCATATTCGGAATCATCTTCATCTTCGTATTCCTCGTCATCGTCATACTCGGAATCATCTTCATCTTCGTATTCGTCGTCGTCGTCATACTCGGAATCATCTTCATCTTCGTATTCGTCGTCGTCATACTCGGAATCATCTTCATCCTCGTATTCGTCGTCGTCGTCATACTCGGAATCGTCTTCATCCTCGTATTCAGCTTCTTCATCGTAAACCGCATCCGATTCATCATCTTCTTCGGAGTCAACGATTTCTTCAAAATCATTTTCTTCCGGATCTTCCTCGTCAGTGTCTGAAGCTTCTTTGGATGAATCTTCCGGGCTTTCAGTCGCTTCATCCTCTTCATCATCAACGAAATCTTCAGCATCTTCATCGGTGATTTCAGGCTCTTCACCATTTTCAAGCTGTTCCATCAGTTTGCGGATATCATCAGAAAGGATTGGTTTTGTAGCTCCAAGAACTTCCTCTTCTTCTTCTTTCTTCTTTTCGCGCAGGGCTTTTTCTTTCTCAGCTTCCTCCTGGCTCTTTTCAAGAATCTTTGCATTTTCACGCTGAGTTGCTTCCCAGTTGGCAAGAATTTCTTCAATCTTCATCTTACCGGTCATCTGTGAATCGTCTGAAGCAGATTCAGGAGCAACTGCACCACTTGCAACGGCAACACCGGCTTTCAGGGCATCTGAAAGGGAAGCACCGGAAATGGTTGTGGAAATATCGGAAGTGCTTCGAATCCGGGTTTTTGGCTGTGACTCAGCTTCTGGTTCGGAAGCATGTGTCCGGGCCATTGGCTCTGGAAGATCCGGAAGATCAATACTGTCTGTGACATGTACATCTTTGCGGACCTTGTCTGCAATTCGTGGATTCGGTGCCGGACGTTCTTTGGATTTTCGGAAGGAAGGTTTTCTCTTGGAAGAATCCTTACGGCCGATACCATCATTTCGATGATCGTATTTTTCCTGCTGAAGTGGAGTCAGCGGTTTGTATTTCATTTTAAGTTCCATTGCCTGGTATACATAAGTACCTTCGCTGAACCAGAGAATCAGATCATCACATTCATCAAGACATTCGGAAGTCATACCAGCTTCAGCGTATAATCTGGCAAGTTCATATGCCCATTTTTCAACGTATTCAGAATGCTTGAAATCTTCAAGAGCTTCAATCTGTTCTTTGACTGGCGCTTTCTGTGCTTTTAAGATCTTATACCGGAGAATGTACTGGTTTGGATCTTTCGGAGCAAGCTTGACAAATTCTTCGTAGCAATCAGCTGCTTCATCGAAATGCCCCAGCTTCAGAGAAATAATTCCCAGGCGGTATACAACCTTTCTGCTGGAAGGTGCTTTATCATACGCAATAAATAAGGTATCACGTGCTTTACCAAGTTCCCCCGCATTTTCATAGATTTCGCTTACGGTAGAGAGCATGGCGGTATTTTTTACTTTACGCCAGTCGATCGTATCTGCAATCGACATCGCTTTCTGGTAAGACTTCTGTTCGGCATACGCAAGCATCTGCTCTGTCTTTGCGCGATATTCATATTTATCCAACGTTTCTCACCTCATATGATTATTATTAATTATTTTACTTTTCCTCAGTAAGTCTGACTTTTGTACCAGAAACGGAAAACAAAAGTCTTATAATTTTACTTACTAAGTGTATCATAGAGCGTTGTCAATGTCAAAAATTACGGCTGATATTTTTCAGAAATGTTAAAAAAATATTACAAAAAATTCACAAATTGGGAGCTGGTAACAGAAAAAAAGGAGACAGCCATCTTTTGAATGGCTGTCTCGGAATATTCAATTGTAATTTTTATTTTTATATCGGAGGAATTAAGTAATTCTTATTCCTGTAAGTTCTTTGAGCATTTCATATGATATTCAGATTTTATAAAATTTATAAAAATGAAATCATATGAATCGATTTTGATCAATTCTGATCGTTCGTTATTTTATATAATCAGGTAATCCAATTTTGGTATTTATCAGCTTTCTCGTCACTGTTAAATTTACTTATCAATGAATGTTTCTTTACACATTTTCTGATCTTGAATTACTGTGGTATTTACTTCAATATGTCAACAAATGCTGAATCTTTTTATATCTTATAATCGCTTCCGGTTTATCTACTACTCCGACCTTTTTTATCATTAACTTTTCTCTTACCGGATTATAATCTATGGTTAAGGCTCATCTCACAGGAATTTACATTTGCCATACCATTAACATATTGAATTTTAGATGATGAAATATCCAACGGTCAAAGCCTCCTTCCTTTCGTTCTCGTTCCAAAATTTTATCCGGATATTCTTTTTCTCTTATACTTTTTTCTGTTCAGAAGTCAGATATCAATTTTCTCTTATTATTATAAATTATCAATTTTAAAAATTGTTCTCTACACACTCCGCTTACAAAACGCTCATAACCAAAATGTATAGTTGCTTTTTTAAAACTTTCTAACCTTCAAATAACAATTATTCTTGTTACCCTTTTCTGATCTGGTTCTTCATCTTATACTCTTGGCGAGTATATATGAAACTATGTAACAGATTAAAAAATATCTTTTTGAAATTCCCTTTCTCGTCAGGAACTTCTTTTCTTTTGGATTGACTTAATAATAACACCCAAATACTTATTTGTCAATATAATTTTGAAATAATTTTTATAAAATTAGAAAAAATTGGAATCATAATATATATATCAGAAAATTCAAACAATTATAAATACGATTAGAAATAGTTATAGCCATTTGCAATATATTCGGGGTTTTGCTATTGTTTCCGTCCATAAATGCATGATACACTAAAAAATAGATGAAAAATACAGGCTATGGCATTGGGATAAAGAAAGGAGACCTACAGATATGGGAGGATTTTTTGGCGTTGCATCAAAAGAAGCATGTAATCTGGATCTTTTTTATGGAACAGATTATCATTCGCATCTTGGAACCCGCCGCGGAGGTATGGCTACTTACGGAAGTGATGGCTGGAAGAGAGCAATTCATAATATTGAAAATTCGCCGTTCCGTACAAAATTTGAAAAAGATGTTGATACAATGAAGGGAAATATTGGAATTGGATGTATTTCAGATTATGATCCACAGCCAATTCTGATCCAGTCGCATCTGGGGTGCTTTGGAATTACGACAGTAGGTAAGATCAATAATGCGGATCAGCTGATTCGGAATCTTTATGAAAATGGACATACACATTTTCAGTCTATGACCAATGGACAGATCAATTCTACAGAGCTGGTTGCGGCATTGATCTGTAAAAAGGATTCGTTTGTTGAGGGAATCCGTTATGTGCAGTCAGTAGTTGAAGGCTCGATGACGCTTCTGCTTCTGACAGAGAATGGAATTTATGCAGCCAGAGACCTTCTCGGACGTACACCGGTTGTGATCGGAAAGAAAGAGAATGCATACTGCGTTTCCTTTGAAAGCTTTGCATATATCAACCTTGGATACACAGATTACAAAGAGCTGGGACCTGGGGAAATCGTCTACGTGACACCGGAATCTGTGGAGACTGTAAGTCCTGCATGTGAAAAGATGAGAATCTGTTCGTTCCTGTGGGTATACTATGGATATCCTACTTCTTCTTATGAAGGGGTTGGTGTAGAAGAAATGCGTTACAACTGTGGAAAGCTTTTAGCACAGAGAGATGACCATTCGATCGACGTGGATATTGTTGCAGGAGTTCCGGATTCGGGTATTGCTCATGCGATAGGCTATGCAAATGAATCAGGTATTCCGTATGCAAGACCATTTATCAAATATACTCCGACCTGGCCAAGATCCTTCATGCCGACAACACAGAGTCAGCGTAATCTGATCGCCAGAATGAAACTGATCCCGGTACATAGTCTGATCGAAGACAGGAGTCTGCTGCTGATCGATGATTCTATCGTGCGTGGCACACAGCTCCGTGAGACGACAGAGTTCCTGTATCAGAGTGGCGCAAAAGAAGTGCATGTCCGCCCGGCATGTCCACCGCTTTTGTACGGATGCAAATATTTGAACTTCTCCCGTTCCAAATCAGACCTGGATCTGATCACAAGAAGGATCATCCGTGAGTGGGAAGGCGACAATGATGTCAATGTACTGGGTGAATATGCGGATCCGAACAGTGAACGGTATGCAGCAATGCTGGAGGAAATCCGCAAGAGACAGAATTTCACTTCACTTCGTTATCACAGACTGGATGATCTGATCAAATCAATCGGGATTGATGCATGCCAGGTATGTACCTACTGCTTTAACGGTGTGGAATAACAGGTAAATGAAAATATAAAACAGGTGTCCACGTAAGTATATCTTAGTGATATATCCCAGTGGGCACCTGTTTTTGTGTATACGATGAGCCAAGTGCAGATTTGTGCTTGCACAAGGATCTGCATTTGGCGAATGTACATCATCGAGCTGTTAAGCGAGATGATGTACAAAGTATAAGAATCGAGTAGGAGTCAGCCTACTCGATTATATACGATTTTGGTGTATACAATGATGTGGAATGGTGTACAAAGCATGCGGAGCGGCAGCTCCTTCTGCAAAGCTGCACTATAGCAGCAGATCATCTATCTTCACATAGTCTCCCATCCGATATGCTTCAATTGCATTTCCATTGATCACATAGAACTTTTCGTTTGCATACACACCGCGGGTTCCAAGATAAGAATTACCGTTGACTTCCTCCTGCATCTGTACCTGGAAGCCCTGATCTTTATCGTAAGAAAGGATCACATACTGGTTGGCAGATCCGGAAAGCGGAAAGCCGATCAGATTCTTTTCCGGATCAACCAGTGCTGCACGGTAGTCAGAAAAAACATCCGAGTAATAGTACTGATCCAGTGTGTACTTGCTGACTTCCTTCACATCCGAAGGATCACTGATATCAAACATGGAGATCTTTACCCCGTTTGTAATGCCATTTTCATCGGTATCCATACCGATGCCAAGAAGCAGGTTATCACTGTAAAAATGCAGGTATTCCGAAAAGCCGGGAATTTTCAGCTTGCCAAGGATCTTCGGATTCTCCGGATCGGAAAAGTTTACGGAGAATAAAGGATCTGTCTGTTCATAAGTTACAAAGTAACCGGTATCGCCCAAAAATCTTGCGGAATAGACCTGTTCATTTTTGGCAAGATCCTCGATCTTACCGATTGTTTTCAAATCTGCATCCAGCACATAGACTGAATTGGACTGTGAAGAGTTTCCGACATTATGCGTAACCGTTGTCACCAGCCGCAACGTATTGTCATACTCATCAATGCTGAAGGAATCGTTCAGATATCCTTTTACTTTGCCCTGGGCAGAGCCGGAAAGTTTTCCTTTATTGTAAGACAGCTTGCGGAGGATCGTCTGATTCTTTGCCGCAAGATTATCTGCGAGGATACTGCTGTTCGCATACTCGTAAATATAAATGTTGTTCTCACTCACATAGACTTCGCCATTCTCAGACATGACTGCTTTCTGGTCTGCTGCCTTATCCGGACTGGAAGCGGAAACGGAGCTGACAACAAGGTACTGGTCTGCTGCATGGTTCGTCGGGAGATAGATATCCGACTGCTTCAGAAGATTGTCACCAACAAGCGGAACATAGGAAGGATAATCTTTTTTGGTGATCGTATCGTGAATATAATAGTCGCTGAATATATACAGATATCCGTCTTTAAAACGTGAAGTGCGGTAGTAACCACTCTGATCCACGGTTCCGATGGATTTCGGATTGTTGATATCTGCCAGATCATAAGTCTGGATACGGGTACAGCTGCCGCGGTACAAGGTTTTACTGTCAGAATCAACCTGTGTGTTCTGCATGTTGCCAAGGACAAAAAGCTTCTGGTCACTCAGGTAAAATTCGGATGCCTGAAAATTCTCATTCAGCGAAATACTGGAAACAACCTTCATCTGATCAGACCGGATATCTACAATGGAAATTTCCTGTGAGTTTGCTTTCAGTGTATAAAGATAACTTCCATCCGTTTTTACAATGTCTGCTTCACCGACGCCCTCTGTGCGGACGTTGGTATCGGAAAATGAAGTATCCACAGCACGTGCAGAGACTGTTGAAGAATCCGAAGAGGAGCTGGAACTATCGGTGCGTGCACCACTGTCAGCTGTTTCAGTTGAATACATGACAATTCCGCTGTCGGTTGAACCGGTAACAGATGAAGAATCCAACTCATCCTGATAAGATTGCAGGTATGTGTAGACTTCATCATAATCGGTTGCCGTCTCTAATGTATCGGAAGAGGCAAGCTTACCGGAGGATGTACCGATTGAAGAACTGCCTTTTGTGGAAAAAGTGGCTGAGTCTGAAGAAAGATTCTGCTGGCGGATGTGGGCACCAATGCCGACAACCAGTACCAGTGCGGCAGCGATAAGTCCTCCGCGCATCCGGTGGCCGCGGGAAAATCCATGCTTTTTCGGGATATGTCCGGAAGCCTGAGTGCTGTTATTCTCTTCCAGCATTTTCATAATCTGATCCGGTGCAAGGCTTTCCGGAACAGGAGTTTTTTCCGTAGATTGTTTTATTTTATCCAGTATTTCTTTTTCGTGATCTGTCATATGAAACACCTCCTATTACTCTTTTATCCTACTCTTTCAGAAGCCAGCTCATCTTTTCGAGGGCACGCTTTCTGCGGGAGCGGACTGTATTCGGGTTCAGCCTTAGCATTTTTCCAATCTCTTTACTGTTGTAACCGCCATAGACGGATAAGCCGATGATCAGCTGATCGTCTTCATCGAGAATAAGAAAAGCACGTTCCACATCTGTGCGGAGTCCGTCACAGTATGTGGCAGAAGCATGATCTTCTTTCAGCTCGGTCTCGGTCCGTTCATGGCTCTTTAACTTCCGGCGGCACACATTTGCCAGAATCTGAAAGATCCAAGAACGGAATGCTTCTTCTTTGCGTAATTTATGTATGTTCTCATAGGCGGAAAGAACGGCTTCACTGACGGCGTCTTCTGCATCCTGCGGATGATGCATCATGCAGAGCGCAAAACGATACAGATCCTGATAAACCGTCTTATATAATTCTTTAAATGCAATTGCATCGATCATAAAGTCCCTCCTCTCATAACAGGTTCTTTGTATATAAGAGTATAAAAAAGTCGGAAGTGTTGCAAAAAGGGACAGAAAAATTTCCGTCCCTTTTAAATCATATCATTGTCTGAGAAAAATTAACCTCTGTAATAGTTGATCAGACATCCTTTTAGGATGATCTCACGTTCTGCATCCGTCAGATCACCGAGCTTCAGATCAATCTCCTTCAGATCATCGCCTACGACATAAGCCTTGATCGTGGAAGCTTTATCTTCTACTGCTTTGCGGATATCCGGCACGAAGAGATAGTCACCGTTCCTGAAAGAAAGCTTTGTGTGTTCCTCTTCGGTAATAAACGGAAGCATGCCCCAGTTGATCAGGTTCGAGCGGTAACGCTTGGTTGCGTACTCATTCGCGATATTCGCCCAGCCGCCGAGAACCTTCTGGCAGGAAGCAGCCTGCTCACGGGCAGAACCATCACCAGGTTTGACCGCGAAAATGGTACTTCCGACACCGATATTTCCTTTGCCGACTTCCGGATAAGACTTCTGGATTGCTGCCATCACCGGTTTTAATTCATCCAGTACATCCAGTGGACAAGTACCTGCTTCAATCGCTTTCTGGGCTTTCTGGACCTCTTTCGCGCGTCCTACATAGGCAGGATCCTTTCTGGAAAGTGCAAATTCAGCAAGTCCAAGCGGGTTGGAACGATAAGAAGAAGTCTCGCCGGACGGGATCAGCTCGTCTGTCGTTGTAACCGGATCGTGGATCTCAGATACGACCTTCAGGATCAGATTCTCAGGAAGAGCGCTCATTGCCGGCCAGTCTTTGATGTTCGGTCCGAATTTGATCTCAACCGAAGGATCAGCAACGCCGTGGCTGTCAAATACACGGTTGGCGTAAATTCTGGAATCAAAGTGGTAGGTCGGGTTCTTGTATTCAATATCAAAATCTGTTGCCGGAGTAAGGAAACCTTTGTTCGCAGCAGTTGCGGCAATGGAACGTGCATCCATAAGGGCAACAGATGCGATCTGTCCACTCTGCAGCTTGCTTCCTTCACGGTTCGGGAAGTTACGGGTAGAGTGACGGATGGAAAATGCATTGTTTGCCGGAGTGTCCCCTGCACCGAAGCACGGTCCGCAGAAGGCAGTCTTCACGATCGTACCGGCTTCCATCAGGTCAGCAACCGCACCATTTTTCACAAGCTCCATGTAGATCGGTGTACTTGCCGGGTAAACACTGAAGGTAAATTCATCTGATCCGATGTATTTGCCACGGATGATGTCTGCGGCAGCACAGATATTTTCAAAACCGCCGCCGGCACAGCCTGCGATGATACCCTGATTGACATAAAGCTTACCATTTACGATCTTGTCCTGAAGAGAGTAATCCACAGCACCGTCCAGGCTTACCAGCGCGCGCTGCTCTACATCGTGGAGAACATCTGCAAGGTTGGCATTGACATCCTCGATGGTGTAGACATTGGACGGATGGAACGGCATGGCGATCATAGGCTTGATCTCGCTCAAATTGACGTATACAAGACCGTCATAGTAAGCGACTGCGCCAGGATTTAGTTCCCTGAAGTCATCACTTCTTCCGTGGATATCGTAGAACTCTTTGATCTTGTCATCGGTTCTCCAGATAGAAGAAAGGCAGGTTGTCTCTGTTGTCATAACATCGATTCCGATACGGAAGTCTGCACTTAATTTGCCAACGCCAGGTCCGACAAATTCCATGACCTTGTTATTGACATAGCCATTGCCGAAGGTTGCGCCGATGATCGCAAGGGCAACGTCCTGCGGTCCGACACCTTTCAACGGTTCGCCGTCCAGATAGATTCCGACAACGCCCGGCATCTTGATATCATAAGTCTTGTTCAGAAGCTGTTTTACAAGTTCCGGTCCGCCCTCTCCCATTGCCATGGTACCGAGTGCACCATAACGGGTGTGGCTGTCAGAACCAAGGATCATCTTGCCGCCGCCTGCGAGCATTTCACGGGCAAACTGGTGGATAACGGCCTGATGAGGCGGAACATAGACACCGCCGTACTTCTTCGCACAGGTCAGTCCAAACATGTGGTCATCTTCATTGATCGTACCGCCGACTGCACACAGAGAGTTATGGCAGTTGGTCAGAACATAAGGGATCGGGAATTTCTCCAGTCCGGATGCTCTTGCAGTCTGGATGATTCCGACAAAGGTAATGTCGTGAGAAGTCAGCTTGTCAAATTTGATCTGAAGCTGCTGCATATTACCGGAAGTATTATGCGCACTTAAGATCCCATAAGCCATTGTCTCTTTTGCAGCAGCTTCTTTTGTTGTCTCAATCCCTGTCTTGCTTTTTACGGCAGCAAGTGCATCGGGTGCATCTGCAATTACCTCAGTACCGTGTAAAAGATAGGCACCGCCTTCGTATAATTTCACCATATCATGTCCTCCTATTTTCTGTTTTCTATGAATTTCATGTGGTCTGCGACCATCAGAGCAATCTTAAATGTCAGGGCGTCCTCAAAGACTCTGACATCCAGCCCGGTCTGCTTCTGGATCTTCTCCAGCCGGTAGACGAGCGTATTCCGGTGGACGAAAAGCTGTCTCGCTGTCTCCGAAATATTCAGGCTGTTTTCAAAAAATTTATCAACTGTGGATAAGGTTTCTTCGTCAAACTGATCAACGGTATTTCCGGCAAATACTTCTTCCAGGAACATCTCGCATAAGGAAACGGGAAGCTGGTGGATCAGCCGTCCGATACCGAGTTCGCGGTAGGATAAAATATTGCGTTCCGGATAGAAGATACGTCCCACATCCAGAGCCATGCCAGCTTCTTTGTAAGACTGTGAGACCTCTTTGAGTTCGGGAATGATGGTTCCGAAGGAAAGCCGGACATTGACCATAGCTTCGGTGTTGATCGCATTCACCAGCATATCGGCAGTCGAACGGATCGTATCATAATCATCCGTACTGTCAAGGGACTTGATCAGAATAATATGTCCCTCATCTACGGCAGTAACAAAATCACCGGTTCCCGAGGAATAAATCCCACGGATCATATCCAGGACGATCGTGTCATCCGGATTCTTCGGTTCGATCAGATAGACGACTCTGCGCTGCTCAACTGTAATACCAAGCTTTTTCGCCTGGTTGTAGATATCTACGAGAAGCAGGTTATCCAGGAGCAGGTTCTGGATAAAACGGTTACGGTCAAGACGTTCGCTTCCGGATCTTAAAAGGCTCTCCAGCTGGCAGACACTTAAGCGTCCGCTGGTATGCACATCAATCTCATTATTGTGCTCGATCACGAAAATATAAGTCAGTTCATCATCATCATAAACCGGGAACAGACCATAGCATTCATCCAGGTGCTCCTCCGCTACGCCGGTAACCTCCAGCTCTTTTAAAAATGAGCAGACAGCTTTTTTTACTGCAGGTTTCTCCTTACCTACAGCTGCAAGCATCACTCCGTCTGTGTTCCAGATGGAACAGTTACACTCGATGATATCCCCTATTTCATTGATTGTTCTCTGTAAAATCTGGTTGGATAACAATCTGTTCACCTCTCCATTCTTTTCAATATATGACAAATGGGAGAATTGTGAAATTCCCCCATCTTCTTCTGACAATACAATCTGATATTATTTTAGCAAATGTTTTACACTTTAGCAAGCTAAAATGAAAAACGTTCTCTCTTATTCGTCTTCGTCATCGCGTCTGTCAAGCATGGCAGCAACGATTTCAAGAATCACAGCAAGACCGATGATAGATGCAGCGGCAATTTTTCCGGCAGTGCCGGTTGCAGCCTGTGCGATACCGCCGACAACCGGAACAGAAAGCTTTACTTTTCCGATGTAGTTGTTGTAAGGGATCGGATTCATATCTTTTTCCTCATTGGCATCCCCTTTGGTGATAAACTGTCCCATCGCCGGGCTGTTGGATACTACGCGGTGGGTGATGATCGAGCCGTCTGCATTGTTGCTGTAAAAAGCAATGACATCATCTTTGACGATCGTGTCTGGTTCTTCATACCGGACATAGACCAGGCTTCCCGTCGGGATCGCCGGTTCCATGCTCCCACTGATCACGGTGTACATCTGAAAACCAAAAGCTTTCGGAAGCGTCAGCGGAATACAGGCAAGAATCAGTACTGTCAGTAAAACAGTGCCCAGTGCACTGCAAAATGCAGCCACCGGGCTTTTCTTTTTCTTCGTTCTCTTCAAAAAAGACTTCTCCTTTAGTGCCGCGCTTTTTTTATTTTGCACGTTTTTTCAAGAATACGATCAGTCCTGCGAGAGCTGCTACCGCAACAACGATAATGCCGATCCCTGCTGCGATCGGAGTTTTGCTCGTCTTGTCTTTCGCATCGATATTTCCTTTTGGAGTGTCTTCATCATCCAGATCTACCAGAGACTTTGGTGTCTGTTCATCCTCAGATGTTGCAGTATCTTTATCTTTAGCTGTCGTATCCTGAGAATTGTTATCTGTCGTTGTACCATCGGTTGTACCGGTTGTGGTTCCGTCTGTTGTGCCACTGGTAGTTCCGGTTGTAGTGCCACTGGTAGTTCCGGTTGTAGTTCCACCGGTAGTTCCACCGGTTGTGCCACCTGTCGTGCCACCTGCTGTACCGACATTACCGGTACCTGTGCCAGGAGTTGCTGTACCAGGAACAGTCGTTGTGATGGTGGTTGTTGTTGTAACAACACGGTCTGTAGCACCCGGTTTGTAGGTAAACGTAAATACATTCTCAGATTCATTATTACTCAAAGTCTTGGTAAGTGCAAGAGCATCTGGAATATAATTTTCAACGTAACGGTAAGCAACGACCGGCTTGTCGCCGACGTTTCCGTAGAAGGTCTGGCTCTCTGCCAGTGATTTACCGGATGCATCCTGATAATTTACGGTATAGGCAACCATATTGCCTTTGATTCCATAAGCGACTACATAGTCGGCATCACCTTTGACGATAAAGCCAGGAGTATTAAGTAGTTCTGAACTTGCATTGTCACGTCCGCTGAGACGGATTCCTTTGACATAATACTTGTCGTCTGTTACCTGGATGTCATTCAGATTGAAAGTAACGGTAGAATCGGGAGCAATGTTTGCCTGCTCGATCTTGTTCTGTCCGTTAATTGTTCCTTTGTTACCTGCGGATAATGTTACCTTGTAGGTATACGGTGTAGTATCATCTGCCATAACGCTCATTGTGGATGCACCGAGTGTCATGGATACAGTCAGAAGAGAAACCAGTAATTTTTTCCATCTTTTCATCTGCTTACTCTCCTTTCCGTCTGCGTTTCTTTGTGTTCTTGTTATATGTGTAGATTCCGTATGCCAGAAGGATCAGTCCACTGATGAGTGCAAGCACACAGAAGAGAAGAACTCTTGCGGTATCACCGGTCTTAACGGTGTTGGTAGTCTTGACGATTTTCGTCTTGGTAATGGTATTGCTTACTTTTACCTTTTCCACTGCAAAGTTCATACGAAGCTTTGCGAGCGTGTTCTGATAACCATTGCCCTGTGTCTCACCTTCGATACCGATGGTAAGGTGTACGGTTCCGGTACCATTGGAAGCAAGACGACCGAGGTAGAAATATTTCTCGGTAGAGTTTCCAAGCTCCTTCAGACCTTCACCGGTCTTAGAAGAACCTTCACCTCCGACGGTATCACTGTTATAGAGTACCTTTTCGGTATTGTCACTTCCAACATAAGTCAGCTTGTATTCGTAAGCACCGCCTTCAGCGGATTCCTGTGCTTCCTCCAGTGTCTGGATGATCTCATTGGTCATGTACCAATCGGTCTCGCCTTTATCGGAGTTTTTCAGCTGAACCTTCAATTCGATGCTGTCACCCGGCTGGATCGTTGCCAGCTCATCGGAAACAGTCTTGTTTTCAAAATTGCTTTCCATCTTGTCGCCGGTGAAATGAACCTGCCATCCGTCGGCTCCCTGATAATCCTTTGCAAATGCAGTTGTGTGTACCCCTGCTGCCATTATCACTATCATGGCGAGGCACAAAATTTTCTTTTTCATACTCTGTACCTCCCTACTGTAAGCTCATTGTTGTTTCGTCGTCTGATACATTCACGTCCACGCCCCAGGCACTCTTGATTGCGTCCTTTGCGTTGTGTGTCTGAACTGCATCCACCTCTGCGTCAATGTGGAAGGTGTAACCATTGTACTTGTAAGTATAAGTGATGGTTTTGCCATCCTCAGAGACATTTTGCTTTACATCCGATGCAATCGAAGGATTGATACGGAGTGTATCGGATAATGCCGGTGTCGGTTTACCCGCTTTGAGAGCTTTGGTATAATAAAGAACGGTACGCTCTCTCGTGGACTGTGCATCTGCAACCTGCCATCCGTTGTCTGTGAGGAAGTTCAGCTCGATCAGATCCGGTGAAAGGTTCGTGTTCTTATTGCCTTTTTCGTCCTGCCAGCTTTTTGTGATGATCACACGTACAAAGGTGTCGATCGTACCGCTGTTCTTGACGCTGATTGCTTCGTTATATTTCTTGCCGGGTGTAAATGTCTCATCCTTTCCAAGAAGGTTTGTGAGAAGTGTACCCTCTGAGGTTCCCTTCCATTCATTGTTCGATACATAATCCCGGCTGCTGACTACTTTGTCATTTTCCAGAAGAGATACGCCGATACTCTGCATATTCATCTGTGCGGAATAATTCTCACTGTAGTAAGTGAGTGCGGCGCGTGTACTGCCGACAGTGCTTCCAACCAGCAGGAGTGCTGCGGCTGTCAGGACCAGGGCAGGTTTCTTTGGAAATGATTTCTTTTTCTTTTTCATTCTCATTACCTCCTACTCTGTCGTCTGTGTGCTGTCGTCTTTAAAATCATAGACTGGATTACCGTTCTCGTCGTAGAGAACCGGTGTGCATTCCTGGATGACTACGATGTTAAATTCTTCTGGTTTGTCATTTACTGACGGGAATGTGTATTTGATGTTGAGTTCCGTTTCCGTTTTCTTTCCTGCCGGAAGTACTTTATCGTAATACCAGTAGCCCTTATCACCTGCTGTCCATCCGCCGTTTGGTGCGTTATAAGTAAGCTCTACCGGTGCAAATGCTTTGACTCTTACGAAACAGTCATAATCACCGGTATTTTCAATTGTAATGTGCTTCCCGTTTTCATCAACGTCTTCTTTCGGGACTGTCTCAGTAAATCCCATATTCATTTTCACACCGCCACCGGCTGTCGAATAGGTTGTAAAATACGCCATCGCGCTTCCAACTGCCAGGGTTCCGGTAAGAGCAAGTGTTGCTGCTGCCATGATAAGTGGTTTCTTATGTAACTTTCTCATTCCGACTCCCCCTTCCTAGTTCTTTTCTGCCGGTTCGGTGTACTG
>OLGF01001082.1_pt1 | contig 30861 bp, 29 predicted proteins | sample 1604971 | NCBI WGS metagenome assembly OLGF01 (sample SAMEA3888902, study PRJEB22519) | human gut metagenome | biome: human gut; feature: human-associated habitat; material: faeces | place: Denmark | collected 2011 | reverse complement strand
TAATTCATCTTGAAAATTCACTAAATGTACCATCCTCATTAAGCTGCAGCATTTTCTTCTCCACTGTATCCAGCTTCCCGCTGCAAAGTTTCAAAAGTTCCATGCCCTGTCTGTACAGTATAAAAGAGTCCTCCAGCGATGTGTCTCTGTTTTCCAGTTTTTCAGCCAGCAGATCCAGTTCTGCAAACATCTCTTCCAGAGGTTTCTCCTCCTGTAACTGCTCACAGTTTTCTTTCTTCACCATAGATTCTCTCCTCCTTCACCGTACCTGTAACATCTGCTTCTATCGTACCGTCTGTCACAGATATATAAATGGTATCCCCATTTTGTACCTGTTCTACACTTGTCAATGTCTTTTTATATTTATCTGCCACATAAGAATATCCCTGATTCAGTTTCTTTAAAGGGGAAAGTCCTGCAAAACGTTCCAGATAAACAGACAATCTGTGTCTCTCATCCTGAAGTTTCCTGTTCATTCCATTTTGTACAGCATTCTCCAGATCTGCCAGACGCTGTCTCTGCTCCCGCAGCCTGTTCTCCGGACTCAGATAAGCAAATTTTGTCTGAAAATGCTCCAGTCTGCTGCGGTACAGATCCATTTTACCACTCATTGCACGATATAACCGCTGCCTGTAAATACTTACTGCTTCAATCACACTTCTGTAATCATCCACCGCAAGCTCTGCCGCAGCAGAAGGAGTAGGAGCTCGCAGATCAGCAACGAAATCAGCAATTGTAAAATCCGTTTCATGACCTACTGCGGAAATAATAGGTGTACTGCACTCAAAAATAGCTCTGGCCACGATTTCTTCATTAAACGCCCAGAGATCTTCAATAGAGCCGCCTCCTCTTCCCACAATGATCACATCCACATCTGTCTTATCAAGCATCTGTATTCCTTTTACAATACTTTCTGCCGCACCCGCCCCCTGTACAAGAGCCGGATATAAAATAATCTGTAAATAGGGATTTCTTCGATAGGAAATATTGCGGATATCCTGAACAGCCGCACCTGTCGGTGCAGTTACCACACCCAGACGTCTGATAAATCTCGGAATGGGCTGTTTGTACTCCTGTGCAAACATTCCCATATCTTCCAGTTCCTGCTTCAATGCAAGATATCTCTCATACAGAGTTCCTGCACCTTCCAGGGTAATCTCCTTTGCATACATCTGATAGCGGCCGTCGCGTTCATATACATCCACACTCCCGCCAACGATCACCTTATCGCCATTTTTCATGGCAAATGCAAGTCCCCGTCTGTGTCCGGCAAACATCACACAATTCAATGTTCCTGTCTCATCTTTCAGGGAAAAATAGATGTGTCCGCTTGTATGATATTTACAATTGGACACCTCGCCTTTTACATAAATCTTCTGCAGTAAATAATCCTGGGTAAACATATTTTTGATATAACGGTTTACCTGACCTACAGAATATGTGTTTTTCATTCTGATTTTTCTTCGCTTTCACTGTTGGCAATCTTGCCAAGGATACCGTTTACAAAGGAACCGGAAGTCTCACCGCCAAAACGTTTGGCAAGCTCTACCGCCTCATTGATAGCTACACCTGTAGGTACATCTTTGTCATATTTCAGTTCATACACTGCCAGACGCAGGGCAGTCAGGTCAACGCGGCTCATTCTCTTTGTCTTCCAGCCATTGCTTGTCTCATTTAACAGTGCATCGATCTCGTCTAATTTTTCAAGTACATGGCGGTATTTCCGGCTCATATACTCCTGATCTTTCTCTGAAAGTTCCTCCAGAGTATCAAAATAAAGTGAAAGCTGCTCACTCATCTCTTCCTCTGAATTAAATTCTGTCATGAACAGTAATTTAAAAATATGTTCTCTCTGCTCTCTTCTTCGCATAATTTTTGCTGTATAAACAGCTTTCCTTTCTAAATATCTCTTAAGTACACAAAAAAGGAAAGGGTTACTTTCCTTTTTCGTTCTCCATATCTACACTGGCAATATGAATATTAACATCTGCAACCTCAAGACCTGTCATATTCTCTATGGATGATTTTACTTTCTCCTGAACTTTCTTACTTGTCTCAAGAATGTTCTTACCATATTCGATATTCAGGTTCAGGTCTACTGTTACAACTCCTTCGAGTACAGTAACCTTAACACCTCTGGAAAGATTCTTCATTCCAAGTTTGCTTACCAGTTCGTTTGTGATATTGCCTGCCATGGAAGCAACTCCGTTTACTTCCGTAGCAGCAAGTCCGGCAATGATAGCGACCACTTCATCTGCGATCTGGACCTCACCAATGCCTCCTAAATCCTGTATTTTATATGTTATTCTTTTCTCTGCCATCTGAAAACCTCCTGAGGGATTCTTTAATCTTTGTTCATTATACCAAATCGACAGATAAATGAAAAGGGTTATTTACTGAATTCCGTTAATATTAAGCCAGGATTTCTGTCCTCTGTCATACCCACACTCCAGGAATTTACAAAGAGGAGCAGCGGATTTCCCTTAAGATCAGTAACTTTTTTCATATCAGAGGTTCCAATGATCTTATCCACTTTTACTTCTTCTTTATTTGCAATCCAGCGAATATGTTCATATGGAAGTGTTTCCAGACGGATATCTACATTATATTCATTTTCCAGACGATATTTCAGAACATCAAACTGCAGGACACCTACAACACCTACAATAATTTCTTCCATACCGCCACCAAGCTCCGTAAAGATTTGGATAGCTCCTTCTTTAGCAATTTGTTCTACACCCTTTACAAATTGTTTTCTTTTCATGGTATCTTTATTACGAATCATCGCAAAATGTTCTGGCGCAAATGTAGGAATCCCTTCAAAAGCAAAATGTTTTTTACCTGTTGTAATGGTATCACCAATAGAGAAAATACCCGGATCAAAGACACCAATGACATCTCCTGCATAGGCTTCATTTACTTCACTACGTTCATCTGCCATTAATTGTTTTGATTGATTTAATTTAATTTTTTTCTTTCCTTGATAATGATAAACTTCCATTCCTTTTTCAAATTTACCTGAACAAATTCTAAAGAATGCCATTCTATCACGATGTCTTGAATTCATATTTGCTTGAATTTTGAAAACAAAGGCTGAGAAATTTTCTTGATAAGGATCAATGACTTCACCATCTGCCATTCTTGGTGTTGGAGGTGTTGTCATATTTAAGAAATGTTTTAAGAATGGTTCAATTCCAAAGTTTGTAAGAGCTGAACCAAAACATACAGGTGATAACTTACCAGCACGTACAGCTTCTAAACTAAATTCATTTCCTGCCATATCGAGTAATTCAATATCTTCTTGTAACTTATCATATAGTTCATCTTCAACGTATTCTTTTAATTTAGGATCATCCGCTTTTAAAATTTCTGTTTCAACTTCTTTTTTTCCACCATCTACAGGAATAAAGCGAATAACTTCTTTGTCATCTCTTTCATAAACTCCTGCAAAACGTTTTCCTGAACCAATTGGCCAGTTCACTGGACATGTTTCAATTCCTAATTCTTGTTCAATTTCTTCCATTAATTCATAAGGATCTCTTGCTTCTCTATCCATCTTATTAATAAATGTAAAAATAGGAATATGTCTCATTACACATACCTTGAAAAGCTTAATTGTCTGTTTCTCAACACCCTTTGATGCATCAATAACCATGACTGCTGAATCGGCAGCCATAAGTGTACGATAAGTATCTTCCGAGAAATCCTCATGTCCCGGAGTATCAAGAATATTAATGCAATATCCTCCATAATTAAACTGAAGAACAGAAGAAGTTACAGAAATACCTCTTTCTTTTTCTATCTCCATCCAGTCAGAAACTGCATGTTTTGCCGTCTTCTTGCCCTTTACAGAACCGGCAAGATTGATAGCACCACCATAGAGAAGAAACTTCTCTGTAAGTGTTGTCTTACCGGCATCCGGGTGGGATATGATTGCAAATGTACGTCTTTTTTCTATTTCACTTTTAATATCAGGCATTAAATTTTCCTCACTATAAATCTTTATAATAAAATATATTTTTACAAAGCATCCTGTACTTTGATTATTTTCGTGCAGACACAGGCTTTGACCTGCCATCATAATAATCAGCAAGAAGCCTATGATGCGGCTGCATCACAGGCTTCTCACAACCGTCTTAAAAAGACTATCTGTTCATATTAAGTGCAAACTTATATGAAACCTCTGACTTATCATCAATTTTTCTGAATACATTAACTACGGTATTCATAACTTCAGTGAATTCATCTTCCTCAGCTTCAATACTTACAATCTGTCCATCATCCTTGATCTCAACAGACTTTGCTACTGTTTCATCTAAAATAGCTTTCTTTGCTGCTTCAACCTTTTCTGCATCTGTAAGCATTTTGCTCTTGCTCTTATACTTAACACTATAAGTTCTAACCATGATTCTATTCCTCCATGTAACTGATTTACGCACGAATACATATTGTATTATATATCAATATTATCAACAGGGCAACAATTATTTAACTAAAAATCATACATCTATTGCATATCCAAGCGTAAATGAATATATAATTTTTTCTTTTACATTTAATCCTGTAAGACGGCTTAATGCTTTTGCGTAATAATCAAGCTGTATACTGTAGCGGCTTCTGAGTTCCTCTTCGCCCTTTTTGCCTTTTAAAACTCTGTCTGTCTTATAATCGACTATTGTAATCTCATCATTTTCAACTATATACAAATCAATTACGCCCTGTATAAGCTGTCCAAATGCCTGGTCATTTTCATCAGTCATCTCGAACACAAAAGGCTGCTCGCGCCAGACTTTGCCTGCCATTGACGCATTTTTTACACGTTTTCCTATCTGTGAAGTGCAAAATGCTGCAATATCCCGCACTTTTACGCATTGTTTCTGTGATTTGTCAATTTTCTCATCAGAAAGCATGTCTGCGATTTCACTTTTTATGGCATCAATCATTTCATCTTCATTATCAGGAAGTTTACCATAATCAATACATTCCATAATCCTGTGATATGCACTTCCCCTCCTGCTTCCTTTAAGAACCGCTTCTTCATCACTCATAAATGACGGAACAGGCTCATCATCTTCCTCTGTATCCGTAATACCTGCAATAGATTCATGCATCTGTGATTTTTCATCAAAATCCGAATCATGCTGCATATGTTTAAGTTCGGATACCGTAACTTTTGCTTTTCTTTCAGTATCATTTTCATACGGATATTCCGGAAGTTCCACAATTTCCTGATTTTCTGTCTCAAAATCCTCCTGTGTGTTTTCATCATAATCATTTTCTATCGATTCATCTGCCACAACAGCACCATCTGTCTGTGTGACATCATCTGTCTGCACAAGGTCATCCGTGTATGAAGCCACGCTTGTATCAAAATAGTCCTGCGGTTTACCAAATGTGACAAAAAATCTTCCATTATTAACACTCTCATCCATGAGTGCCTGCGGCATTACCATATCAAAATAATTCTGGCATGACGCATCATCAGCATAGTCAAATATCCCTTTTTCAGCAAGAAATATGGATTTGCTATGCCATGTCTCTTCTGCCTTTCCTTCATCTTTTACAGTTCCTGTGATAAACAGTTTCTCTCTTGCTCTCGTCATCGCAACATAGAGAATTCTCATCTCTTCGCTTATATTATCACGGATAATCTTTTTAGAAACTGCACTCTTTATAATTGTCTGGCTCTTTGTTCTTTCTTTAACACGCACAACATTAGTACCTATTCCAAGTTCCCTGTCGATTACAACATCTCCGGCAGCATCTTTATTATTTATCTTTTTACCCATTCCTGTAAGAATAACAACAGGAAACTCAAGACCTTTGCTCTTATGGATACTCATTACACGCACAAGATTATCATTTTCGCCAAGCAGCGATGCTTCACCTATCTCGACTTCAAATTTTTTCATACGCTCTATGTATCTTAAAAAGTTAAATAATCCACTGTAGCTTGTCTTTTCAAACTGTGCAGCCCTGTAAAGAAGCATATCAAGATTTGCCTGCCTTCTCTCCCCGGCCGGCATTGTCTTTACATAATCATAGTATCCTGTGTTGTAAATAACATCCCACAAAAGGTCATACACAGACATAATCTCACTTTTTACCCTGTATGAGTTAAGAAGTTTAAGGAATTTCGCAACTTTTTCATTTTTTTCCAATGATGTAAGCTGATTATAAAGTCTTGTCTTTTTATCAGTCTGCCTTATAGCGGCAAGTTCTGTCGTATCAAATCTTCCAAAATACGAAAGCATAACAGCCGACAGTGGTATATCCTGAAGCGGATTATCAATTACTGTAAGAAAACTTACTAAAATCTGTATTTCCCTTACACTGAAATATCCCTGTGATGTGTCAGAATATGCCGGAATATCCCTGCTCATAAGCGTATTGACAAAACTTTCCGCCCATCCGGAAACAGTTCTTGTAAGAATAACAATATCACTGTATCTTAAAGGTCTGTATCCGCCATCAGCATTTTTATCATACACCATATACACTCTGCCATTTTTGCGGCTCATAAGATTTTCTATAATATCAGCAACAGCTCCCGCCTCAGTCTCATGACTGCCCGAATCCGTATCATCATCAGATTCAAAAGCATATATTTCTGTCTTATCATCCATGCCAAAATTCATTGTCTTATATTTTTTTGCATTAATAATAACATCAGGCGGACACTCGGGATATACAAGTCCTGTATTAAGCCTTACTTCATCATTGTATGCCATGCCGCAGTATGATTCATTCATAAGCCTGTAAAATACATCATTCGTACACTCGAGTACATTCCTGCGGCTTCTGAAATTAGTCTGAAGCTCTATTTTTACTGCATCTAAAGATTCCGCAGAATCAGTCTGTAAATCGCTGTTATATACATCATACGAATTATATTTTTCAATAAAAAGTTCCGGACATGCCATTCTGAACTTATAGATACTCTGCTTGACATCACCTACCATATAAATGTTTTGTCCATCTTTTGAAACAGCTGTAAGAATCACTTCCTGCAAAAGATTACTGTCCTGATATTCATCAATAAGTATTTCCTCATAAAAGCCGGCAAGCGTCTTAGCCGCATCAGTTCGGATTTTCTGTCCGTTTTCACGTTTTATAAGAATATTTAGAGCCATGTGTTCCATATCATTAAAATCAATAACATTTCTTCTCTTCTTTTCCCCGCTCATCCTCTGCGAAAATTCAAGAGCAAGATGAACCATCATTCTCACTGCCGGAGTGTTATCCACAATATCCTTATAAATCTTATTAATATCCCCCGTTATCAGCTTTCCTTTAACATCTTTTGTCAGGAAATTCTTAAAATTATCCCTTTCCTGTTTCACATAATTCTTCTTTTCTTCATCAACACCTTTACTGCATCTTCCGATATTTCCAAATGAAGAAAGATTTATCCTTTTTACAAGCATCTCAAAATTTTCAGAATTGATAAGCATCTTTATAAGCTGATGGTCTTCGCTTACTGTCGCAAGATAGCCTGCAGGTCCATCCGGACTCTGACATATTTTTTCAAGCTTATCAAATATACCGTCAAAATCTTCAAGACTTTTCTTTAAATCATTAAATAAATATTGTATACAAGGATTGGAGTCCATTGATTTTTCTGTCACAAGATAATTTTCAAGACATTCCTCATACCACTCATCTTCCCACGGACAGCTTCTTGCCGCATTATATATTTTCATTATAATGTCAACAATTTTAGAATCATCCCTGCCTGTTCCGTAAGCATCGACAAACTGAAGAAAATCTTCATTTCCAGAAGAATAGTATTCTTCAAGCATATCATCCATGACATCATTTTCAAGGAGCTTGATTTCGCCATCATCCGCAGTACGAAATCCCGGGTCAACATCAATATCCGAGAAATAATTTCTCACAATATTAAGACAGAAGCTGTCAATAGTTGTTATCTTTGCATTATGTATAAGTGACTGCTGCCTTATGATATTTTCATTTCCCGGGCTGCTCTCAAGGATATTATCAAGTGCTTCACGGATTCTCTGCCTCATCTCGGCTGCTGCCGCTTTTGTAAATGTAACAACAACAAGCCTGTCTATATCGACAGGATGATTTTCATCTGTAATTTTTTTTATTATACGTTCAACTAATACAGCTGTTTTTCCTGAGCCTGCGGCGGCAGCCACAAGTGAACTTCTGCCCGAAACGTAAATGGCCTGTTTTTGTTTATCAGTCCAGTTTGCTGCCATCCTCGTCAACTCCTTCCTTTATATTTTCCCAAAGCTGTGCATCATCGAATTTCTGAATCTGCCTGAACTTTATATTACCAAGATTTTGTGAAAATCCGCACACCTCATTATACGGACAATATGAACATGAGCTGTAATTGCCATCTTTATACGGATTTATCTTATCAGCTCCCGAATATATTTTTTTACCCACATCAGAAGTTTTCTTTGCAATATAATTATCAAGTGAAATAAACTGATCCGTATTTAAAATATGGCTTCGTGAATCAATTGTGCCATCCTTTTTGTAACTTACAGGAATAACATCAGATTTTTTCACATCAGAACTATCCATATTTTTAATTATGTTACCGTCACAGTTGACAACACCTTTCATTGCAAGTGCTTCAAATATCATCTTTTCAACTGATGTACCATCATCCGGCAAATCACTTGCCGTGCTGTCCAGTTCCACAATCGGATTGTCAATATTATAATACAAAAGTCCTGCCGGAATAATATTCTTGTCAGGGTGGCGTTTTTTCTCTATCTGCATTGCCGCACGCATATATACAACAAGCTGCATCTTTATTCCGTAATATGCTTTAAGCAGATCAAAATCAGATTTTCCTGACTTGTAATCGACAATTCTTACATAGACATTGTCATCATCCTCACAGATGTCAATTCTGTCTATCTTTCCTTTTATCACCATTCTTCCGGTATTTTCTCCGGACTTTATCTCATGTTCATCTATGATAAACGGCATCTCAAATACGTCAGGTGCAAATATACCTTTTTCAAGCTGCTTTCCGACAGCCCACAAAGTTCTGTCAACGAGGTCTTCCATCCTTCTTATAAGAAATTCATTTCTTCCCGAATCTTTAAGGATTGTATCGGCATAATCCGCACTGATATTTCCAAGTGTCTCCGATACAAGCTTTCTTCTCTCCTCATCAGAAAGACTTGCTATCGGCTTTTTCTCATGCTTTAAATGTGAACTGATTCTTTCCAGCACACTGTGAAGCACAGTACCAAAATCTGCGACTTCAAATGTATACTTTTCACGTTCCTCAAGTCCCAGTCCATATCTTAGAAAATATGCAAACTGGCATGATGCAAATGTCTCAAATGATGAAACGCTTCCTGTAATTTCACCGCCAAACAGTGACGCTGCAATATTTTCACCAAGCACTTTTATATAATTTTCATCACTGTATACAATTTCCGCTTTCGGAATCTTTATATATGACATCTGCGATGTAAATTGTGATGCAGGATAAATACCTATCGACGGATACAGCTTTCTTATATTTCTTATAAGATATGACGGCAGTCTGCCCTTTCCGTCATCACCCTTTGATGAATATGTTATATAAAGCCTGTCCGAAGCCTTTGTCAGTATCATATAAAGGTAGAATCGCTGAACAAAAGCCTTCTGCCTTGCACCGGGTGACAATGTCACATCTGCATTTTCAAGTACATCTCTGTCAGTCTCTGACAAAATCCCGGCTTTGTCATTTGATTTTGGTATAAGCCCATCATTTACACCGACAAAAAACATGACTTTTACATCATCAAGACGCGTTCTTTCTATATCACCGATAAGGACACAGTCTGATGACGGCGGTATAAGTCCGACTTTTATCTCAGCAAAGCCAGAATCAACAATCCTGTTAAATTCAGCTATTGCAATCTTTTCGGTACCAAGCAGTTCGACTATTTTATCAAGAAAATCGATAACTTTTTTATATAACTGCTCATACTCGGCTCCCGTATCTTCCATATCTGCGTATTCATTAATCTTTTTGTAACAATCGGACGCTTTTATAAACTCGTACAGCCCTCTTGCATAATCTTTTACAAGTGAATCTTTGTCTTTTAATGCTTTCTCAAGTATCTCAAGCGGCTTCATAATCTTTTCACGAAGTTCATTGAGATAATCAAGCGGATATGCACTTCTGCCTCTGCCTTTTTTTACCCATGTGCCATGCCACTGCTTTGAACCACGTATACCGACTGCAAGGCAGTAATTGTCAAGCAAATCAACATCTTCACGGCTTATTCCCGACATTCCCGAACGCAGATACCTGAACATCGAATCGTATGTAAAGCTCTTTTCAATTATTTCAAGTGCACTTCTTATATACTCGACAAATGGATTGTCGGTTACAGGCTTCTTGTTATCGACAAAACACGGAATCCTGTTCTGTCTGCATATATTTCCGGCAAGAATTCCATATGAAGCCATATCAGCCGAAACTATCGCTATATCTCGATATCTGTATCCTTCGTATCTTGTAAGCCTTAAAATCTCACTGATACAGTAATTCAGTTCCTCCTTTGGTGTCTGTGCAGTAATAATTTTTATATCTTCACATTTTTTGTTATATGACTGATTATTATTTCTGAAAATATTTTTTTCAAGAAAAGCTATCTCATCCGAAACAAATCTCGGATTTTTTTCATTGTCAAGTATTATAGGATTTAACACGTCAACATGTATTACATCACAGATTCTATAAAGCTTTGATACCATCTCTTTACTCATAAAGAAAAGCTGCTGTACCCCCTCATTGACATTAAGCTTTTCTCTTGAATCTGCCGTCACTGAAACTATAACTTTACCTGAATATATAAGAAGAAGTTCAATAAGCCTGTACTGTATCGGTGTAAATCCTGTAAATCCGTCAAGTATAATTTCGCTTCTTTTTATGTTTTCCGAACGGTCAATAACACTGCAAAGAACAGATAATATCTCTTCTGAAGTTATATAATTATCAGCCAGATATTCTTTAAATGCAGAATATACAACCGAAATGTCATCAAGCTTGGCTGAAAGCTGTCTGCTGTCTTCCACTCTTTCCCGAATTTCACCAAGTCTTTTTACGTCTATATCATATTGAAGAAATTCCGATATAACCGACTTTAATTCTGAGACAAATCCCGTCTTGTTGATATTGCTGCCAAAATATCTCAGCTTATCCCTGTTATCGCCAAGGACTTTACGGACAATAAGATTTTTACCTGTATCGTCAAGAACCGGATGATTCTGTCCGCCTATTTCTTCAAACACCTTATAAGAAAGACGCTCAAAACTCACAACATCTATATTAAGAATTCCTTTTCGCGGATGGCTATCAACAAGTTTCTTCTGTGTTGCCATCGTATACTGTTCAGGAACTACGACAATATAGTTTTTTTCAGGATATTTCATGGATTTCTCAATTACATCCGAGTATATATATGTTGATTTTCCTGCCCCCGAACCACCTGCTACAATCTGAAGTGACATTTTATTTCCTCCATTCATATTTCATACTGATTCCGCATATCTTTATAATAACAAAAAACGAGGTAAATGACTATGAATTCTCAGACAAAAATTGTTGTAATCCGTATGAAATGGCTTATCATCGCCGTTATTGCCGCAATTGTCCTTATCGCCGGCATTGTATTATATTTCAATATTGGAAAAAATGATTCCGGCTCATCATCCGGCAATGCCAGAATGACATCTACCGATGTAAAATCCGCTGCGGATACTGATTCCTCAGATGTCAGGAATTCTACATACAAAAATTCACCGGTAACCTACACACCCGGTGTATACACTGCTTCTATCATGCTTGATGGAAATCCTGTAGATATAAAAGTAACTCTTGATAAAAATAATATTAATAATATAGAGCTTGTCAATCTGTCTGACAGCGTAACAACAATGTATCCTATGTTAAATGATAATTTTGAAGAAATCGCTTCTGCCGTAAAAATAAACGGAAGCACGCAGAATATAACTTACAGTGCCGACAGCAAATACACTTCAAGCATGATTCTCTCCGGCATAAAAAACGCCCTTGACAAAGCTGTTGTAACGGACTCAAAATAAATATTGCGTCGGCTCAGAAAAGACAAAACAGCAAAAAAAGGTTTGGAACTTTATTTTTACTAAAGTTCCAAACCATATTAATCCATCTTTATCCCGTCCCAATCAGAAAAATCTGTGTATTTTATGCAGAAATAATACTCATTTTTTGAATTTTTATATATTGTTATGTATGACATAACATCTTTTCCCTTATACAATGTATACTTTCCCCAGCTTTGTGGGTGACTTTTATAGATTTCCAATATCTGTGCGTCATCTTCTATCATCCACTCTTCAGGATATAGCTTCTTTCCGTCAACATATTCTCTTTTTTCCCACTCATGCTTTTCATAATTTATTTTCAACATAAGCGTACATATATATATGTACAGTTAAGAATATCAGGACTCAGGCTTTCTAAATTTTCTTCATCTCTTAAAGAGTTTTTTTAGATGCTTTAAGCCCCCTTTCTTTACAGTAATCTAATTTTTCTATTATCTTTTCGGACCGATGTTCACTGATTTTAAACTTCCCCGTATAATTTCCTGTTTTCCTGTCATATTCAAACCTTACTTTTTTGCAAAATACAGGTATTGTAAAATCTCTTTCATACCACATCACCGTCCGCTTTATTATATATCTCGGACTGTTGATATATAATACTCCTCCAATAACAAAGACTATCAGAATAAGACTGAATATCCTTCTTATACTTATTTTTTTCATATATTATATCCTTTAATCAAAAAACAAATTATGCCTTACAATATATTTTGCAATTTTCATATAAAAATAATTACATTTTACTTTTTGTGACATTGTCCGCACAAATTAACAAACAGTGCTGCCGCATATCTAAAGACTAACGTCCTTTAATATGTGGCAGCACTGTTTTACTTATCTTAAAATTTTCTTATCTTAAAAATGTGGCACTATTTAAGCCTGTATTCATATTCGTCCCCGGTAATATACTCTTCTGTTTCAACGCCGACAAAACATCTGATATAAAACTTATTCTTTTTCTTATCTATAGTCATGCTGTTCACGTTATATTTCACAGTCTGATTTTTATACCGCGAATTCACTTTTTCATCTATAAATTTCTCTATGTCAGACCTATCTGCATTGACTGTAAGATTATCAAATATCCCCTGACGACTGCCTGTGTATGATTTTATCTTTCCGTCTCTGTCAATCGCAATACTTAACGTATCATTAGTATTAAATCCGTTAATACTCTTCACAAACGAGAATTGGCACACCCCATATGAAGTAAATGTTTCGGAAGTAATTAACTCATATTGTGAAATTCTGCTCTTATCGATAATCAATTCTTCAAAAACAGTTTTCGCTTTCTGTCCCAAAGAATATATCAATGCTTCATCACTGTCATCAGACGGATTTATTTCAGCCGCATCATAACCCGGAAAATCAGCTCCTCCGCCGACATCGTAATATCCCGTCAATTTCCCGTTTCTGTCAAATATATAATCATTCCCCGCAGAATCTTTATACACAACAGATATAATTCCATTATTACGTTTTTTTCTTTCGTACTTTAATGACACTTCATTGTTTAAAAAATATATTTTCTTCTTAGGCGGTACAATCCCCCATATCAGAAAGTTAATTAAAAAATATACAATGACTATGCTCAATACACATATTATAATAATTATATTTTTCTTTTTTCTGCCCATTTAACAATCCTCCTTTTTGGTTATAAAGGATATAACAAAATTTCACTATTGCAATCATCTTCATCATTATATATATTAATATTATATTGCATTACAAACTTATCATCTATCTTATTTATAAAACAACTTGATATTTCATATTGTACACTTCCATATTTTTCACAGATATTATTTTCAATAAATTCATCAATATCATCTTGACAAATATCTATATTACGCAAGCTATCAAAATCTCCTTGATGACTTCCGCAAAATGATGCCAAATTTCCATAACCATCTAATGATATGCAAATGAAATCATTTGTTCTATATTCATCTATTTTCTTTGTAAATGTATATACATACTCACTATAAGATTCTACATATCCATAACTTGTAAGTACATAATCATTCAATCTACTACTATTTATAATAACCTCTTTCATAAATTCATACGCTTTTGTCTCCAAAGCATCTTTATTTAATTTTGCATTACTATGTACAATCGTATCAACAGAAAATTTTCTAATAAACCCTACACATTCATCATTGCAAATAATATATTCATTATCATTATTATCAAAATATATATTTTTGATTTTATTATCGTTAATATACGATTTTGAATAATCCAATTCTATATTATTTTCATCAATAAAATTCACAGATATTTTACTATCTACTGTATCCAGTACAACAATTCCCTCTTCATCCACCTGAGTTTTATATTCTTCTCTTTCAGTTGCATAACAAAGTAACGCTACATTTACAAATATCGTAATCATTACTAAAAATAAAACAAAAAATTTTTTCTTCAATAGTTTAATACCACCCTTCTATAATATTTAATTAATAATTACATTTTTTAATAAATTGTTCCATATATATTTCCTGCTTCTGTCCTATTAAATTGCATATTATTTCCTGCATCTTCTCCTAACCTTTCTCTAGTCCAATAGTCTGCATGTATATAACTTTCTACAATAGTATCATTTCTTGCTTTACTAAAAAAATATTTATTCCATTCATTTACCTCATTCACCTTAGTCTGAATTTTCCACGCCACAGCTGCTTGTGCCCCTTTATTTACAACTTCTTGCGGCAAATTTCCGTAAACAGAATTAGTATTACCTGTATTGCATCCATAAAATATTGCTATTTTAAGCTGATTTAATGAACCATTTGGCAGACTATCAACTGCTTTTACATCTTCTCCATTTCCATGTTTACCAGAAAGATATGTATCTTGAAACTGCTGTCTGCCATGTTTACCATGTGTATGACAAACTATTATTTTTGCACTAGCTAACTGATTTAAAATATCGGTATTATCCCAATTTTCGCACGACACAACATAATACCCCATTTGATAAGCATAATTATCCGTATCATTATATGTTTGCCATCGTATATCATCCAACCAATGAACATATACCGTTCCACTTCCAGCATAAACTTGTGTAGTCGGTAATATGCATACCATAAAAATAATAATAATTTTTCTTAATATTTTTTCTTTTTTCAAATGCGTTTCCTCCTTTTACATTATATATTTTATATAATTTTATAATATATTATTATACATCAATCTGTCAATATCGTTTGTGTTTTTAGATTAATAGGCATATTTTTTCGACATTTATTCACAATCTATTGTTTTAAATTTAAAAACATTTATAAATTTAAAAGAGGCTATTCACTAAATAATTAGTGATTAGCCTCTTCTCTAAATATATAAATTCCATACCAGACTTAATAAATCTTATTATAATCAACCCAAAATGCACCCTGCTTACTTCTCAAACATGCTCACTTCTTCGCTCACGCCGACATTAAGAAATCCGTCGTAACCGCGTTCTTCAAGTTTGTTAAGGAACTTGCCAAGCTTTTTAGGCTTGATGTATAATGACGCGATTTTCCCCTGTGCTCTTAAAGCATCAGCCGCCTTGACAGCATCTTTTAACTGTCCGTCCTCATATACAACCGCAATCTTGTCGGCTCTCTGTTCAATACTGATTCCGTTATTCATAAGAATTCCGAATATTCTCTCAAAACCGATTGAGAAACCTACAGCAGGAATATCTTCATTGAGGAATTTGCCGATAAGGTGGTCGTATCTTCCGCCGCCTGCAACAGCTCCCTTGAAATCAATACTTTCAACTTCAAATACAGTTCCTGTATAATATCCCTGTCCTCTTACAAGCGACAAATCAAATACAAGTTCAAACGCATTGCCTGTAAGTTCATTTACAGTATCAATGATATGTTCAAGGCTTTCTGCCGGAGTTTTGTCCTCAAGACGTGATTTTAAGCTTTCAAGAGTAAAATCACCCTCTGATAAGAACTTTTCAAAGTTATCGACAGCATCCTTTGCAAATCCCTTTTCTGTAAGTTCTTCAACAACTCCCGTAAGACCGATTTTGTCCATTTTATCGAATGTGATACATACACTGTCCAAATCATTTTCAGCAAATCCAAATGACTGAAGAACAGCACGTAAAAGTCTTCTGTCGTTTAACTTAACCTTATAATTTTTAAGACCGATTGCATCAAGAGCCTTTGTTGTTGTAAGAATAAGTTCAATCTCTGAATCCGTAGACTCTGAACCGATAATATCAATATCGCACTGGATAAACTCACGAAGTCTTCCCTTCTGAGGTCTCTCGGCTCTGTATACACGGTCAATCTGTATACACTTCATTGGAAGTGTAAGCTTATCTTTGTTGTTGGCATAATAACGGCTCAACGGAAGTGTAAGGTCATACCTTAAGCCCATATCCGCAAGTTCATTTTCATTTGCAGCAGTAACTCCTGAAGCAAGTGCTTTGTCAAGCTTATCTCCTCGCTTCATAATCTTAAATATAAGATTAAGATTCTCACCGCCGTCGCTCTTATCAAGATTTTCAATATCTTCTATTGCAGGTGTAATGATATGTTCAAAACCGTTTTCCTTATATACACTGAGAATTCTTTCCTGAAGATAATCACGAATCTCCACTTCGTTAGGAAGATAATCGTTAGTTCCCTTTACTGATGTTATTTTCATTTTTAAACTTTCCTTTTACTTAATAATATTACTTAATAATAATTTAAATATTGCGGCATTTACTGCCAAAAAACGGTGTTACGATAACACAGCCTCTTATTTATACAATATGAGAAGCACACACATATGGGCATGCTTCTCATAATATCTTAAACGTCTGCTTCGTCTATAGCTTTTCCTATATCGTGACGCATATATTTGTTTGCAAAATCAACCCATTCCGTAGCACGGTACGCATTTGCACGGGCTTCTTTTAAATCCTTGCCCAATGCGGTAACACCGAGTACACGTCCGCCATTAGTTACAACTTTGCCCTCTTCATTAAACTTTGTTCCTGCATGGAAAAGGAAATATCCTTCATCATCATGGAATTTATCCATACCTGTAATCTCAAATCCTTTTTCATAAGAAAGAGGGTATCCGTCAGAAGCAAGAACAACACATACGCATGCATTGTCTTCAAACTGAAGGTCAATCTTATCAAGTGTTCCGTCGATGCAGGCCTCAAATACATCAATTATATCATTCTTCATTCTCGGAAGAACAACCTGTGCTTCAGGGTCACCGAAACGTGCATTGTACTCAAGGACTCTTGGTCCCTTAGGTGTAAGCATAAGTCCGAAGAAAATAACACCCTTGAATGGTCTTCCTTCTGCTTTCATGGCATCAACCGTAGGCTGGTATACATATTTCTGACAGAAATCATCAACTTCCTTTGTATAGAAAGGACTCGGTGAAAAGTTACCCATACCGCCTGTGTTAAGCCCCTGATCACCATCTTTTGCTCTCTTGTGATCCTGTGCAGATGACATAATCCTGATTGTGTTACCGTCAACAAATGATAATACAGATACCTCACGTCCTGTCATAAACTCTTCTATAACAATTGTATTTCCAGCAGATCCGAATTTCTTATCAAGCATAAGCTCATCAACTCCAGCAAGTGCTTCTTCCTTTGTAGGGCAGATAAGAACACCCTTACCAAGTGCAAGTCCGTCTGCTTTTAATACGATAGGATACTCTGCATTTTCAAGATATGCTTTTGCATCATCGGCAGATGTGAATGTCTCATATGCTGCGGTAGGAATGTTATATTTTTTCATCAAATCTTTTGAAAATGCTTTTGAGCCTTCAAGGATAGCCGCATTCTTTCTCGGTCCGAATACTCTTAATCCTTCTGCCTCAAACACATCAACAATACCGCCGACAAGCGGGTCATCCATACCAATTACTGTTAAATCAATATTTTTTTCTTTAGCAAATGCAACAAGCTTATCGAATTCCATCGCCTTGATGTCAACACATTCAGCGATCTGTGAAATTCCTGCATTACCCGGAGCACAATATATCTTATCAACCTTAGGACTCTGTGAAATCTTCCAGCAGATAGCATGTTCACGTCCGCCGCTTCCAACTACAAGTACTTTCATATCTAATTCCTTTCTTTATTGGCAATCATATTAATGGCAGCCGGAAGAAGCTTCCACTCAGCTTCTTCCATAACTCTTTTCTGAAGAATCTCAGGCGTATCGCCCTCTTTAACTTCAACTGCTTTCTGGAATATAATCTCGCCCGTATCCATTCCCTCATCAACATAGTGAACAGTAGCACCTGTCACCTTTACGCCTTTTGCAAGTGCAGCCTCATGAACATGAAGTCCATAAAAACCAACTCCGCAAAATGATGGTATAAGTGATGGATGTATATTAATAATTCTGTGTGAATACTGATGTACCATTTCTTCAGGAATCTTAACAAGAAATCCTGCAAGAACAACAAGGTCAACATTAAGTGAATTAACCTTCTCAAGAAGAGCCTTGTTAAACTCGTCTCTTGTCTCGTATGACTTAGGAGAAACGCATATTGCTTCTATTCCATTATCTTTTGCTCTTGTAAGTGCGTAAGCATCTGCATTATTGCTTATTACAGCAGCAATCTCCGTATTGGTAATTGTCTTATCCTTAATACCATCAATAATTGCCTGGAGATTAGTTCCGCCTCCGGATACCATCACCGCAATTCTTAGCATACTGTAACTCCCTTCTCGCCAGCCTTTACTTCACCGATTACATAACCTGTCTCACCGGCTGCTTTTACTGCTGCAAGAACCTTATCAACATCTGCACTGTCAACTGCAAGTACCATACCGATACCCATGTTGAATGTGTTATACATCATCTTTTCTTCAATCTCACCGTCATTCTGAAGCATCTTGAAGATTGGTGGTACTTCATAGCTGTCTTTCTTAATTACAGCATGTGCACCTTCTGGTAACATTCTAGGAACATTTTCATAGAAACCGCCGCCTGTGATATGGCTGCATCCCTTGATACGAACACCTGCATTCTTGATTTCCTTTAATGTCTTAACATAAATCTTTGTCGGAGCAAGTAATGCTTCACCGAGAGTCTTTCCAAGTGAATCATAATATGTATTAAGTGATTCTTCTGTTATAGTAAATACACTTCTTACAAGTGAAAATCCATTACTGTGGACACCGCTTGACGCAATACCGATAAGAGTGTCTCCTGCTTTGATATCTTTGCCTGTGATAAGATCTTTCTCATCAACAACGCCTACTGCAAAACCGGCAAGGTCATATTCCTCAACAGGATAAAAACCAGGCATCTCTGCTGTCTCGCCACCTATTAACGCACATTCTGACTGAATACATCCGTCAGCAACACCCTTAACAATCTGAGCAATTTTCTCAGGCTCATTCTTGCCACAGGCAATATAGTCAAGGAAGAATAAAGGTTCGCCACCGGCACATGCAATATCATTTACACACATGGCAACACAGTCTATACCTACTGTATCATGCTTGTCCATTGTAAATGCAATCTTTAACTTTGTACCAACACCATCAGTACCTGAAACAAGTGTAGGCTTTTCCATGCCTTTGAACTTTTCCATAGAAAACGCACCTGAAAATCCACCAAGATTTGTAAGCACCTCAGGTCTCATTGTCTTTGCAACATGTTCCTTCATTAACTCTACCGATTTGTAACCTGCCTCAATATCTACACCAGCTTTTTTGTAATCCATTTTTTCCTCCATATTATGCATTTCATGCAAAAATTTATTTTATTTTTAATTAAAATTAATTAACACATAAAGAAATTAATAATTCTTATATCCTACTTCCTGAAGACGAGCGTCCTTCTTCTGTACGCTCTCTTTTAAGCCCTTGCTGTAATCCTTTAACTTAACAAGGAGTTCCGGGTCTGATGTTGCAAGAATCTTTGCTGCTAAAAGTCCTGCATTGGCACCACCGTTAATTGCAACTGTTGCAACAGGAATACCTGATGGCATCTGTACTATTGAATAAAGTGAATCCCTGCCTCCGAGAGATGTTGTATGCATCGGGATACCGATAACCGGCATAGGGAATATTGCTGCACACATACCCGGAAGATGTGCTGCCATACCTGCACCTGCAATAATAACCTTAAATCCCTTTTCTTCTGCTGTCTTTGCATACTCAAAGAACACATCCGGTTCTCTGTGTGCAGAGATAATAGTCATCTCATAAGAAATACCCAACTGTTCAAGGATGTCTGCTGCTTTTGCCATAACAGGCATATCAGAGTCACTTCCCATAACAATACCAACTTTAGCCATAATTTCCTCCATTCCTGTTTTGATTCAATGCCGCCTTAATGGTGCAAAGAAAAAAAAGCTAAAAATTCTTCTTTCTATTTTACTTTATCTTGTTAAACTCGTCAACCTCAAGCCGCTTTTTTTCTTTTTTGCTTTCTATTACATGTTTTATTGCAAGATATGGATGGTAAAAAATCATTCTCGGACCGGAAAAACGCATAACTTCACGTATTTTTTCTCTCATTTCCGGCTTGTAACAATGAACTTTACAGTTAGAACAAAATGTCTTTGTCTCCATAAACGGGCATTTGTCACTTCTTAACTTTGCATAATCGTCTAGTTTTTTACACTCATCACAAAGCACGCCTTTTGTTTTATGTTTCTTTTTACAGTACAAACCAATCATAAGGGAGACAACCTCTTTTTCCTGCTCCCTTTTTGACTGTATTTTTTCTGCTGACATTTTACTTTCTTTATCTTTCATCAGCTCATCCTTCCGTTTTCCACGCTGTATACACGGTCAACCATACGCATGCTTGATTTTCTGTGCGATACAAGCACAATTGTCTTTCCATTTCTCTCTTCATGAAGAGATTTAAGAATTACAGCTTCATTAAGGCTGTCAAGATTACTTGTCGGTTCATCAAGAAGCATCATATCCGCATTATGTAAAAATGCTCTTGCAAGCCCGATTCGCTGTTTTTCGCCACCTGAAAGCGTTCCGCCAAGTTCTCCTACAGGTGTGTCATATCCTTTTGGAAGTCCCATTATAAAATCATGCACAGACGCTTTTTTACATGCCTCATAAACTTCCACATCTGTTGCATCAAGTTTTGCTATTTTAATATTATTTTTAATGCTGTCCGCAAAAAGATGTGTCTCCTGTGTAACAAAGCTCTCCATATCTCGAAGATTTGAAGTATTTACATCATTAATATTTTTCCCGGAAATATTAATGCTTCCGTTATCCACATTCCAGAAACGCATAAAAAGCTTCAAAAATGTCGATTTTCCGCTTCCGCTTCGTCCTGCAATTCCTATAACAGAATTTTTCGGTATATCAACTGACACATTATCAAGAATTGTTTCATCTCCATATGCAAATGTAACATTTTCTGATGATGCCCCATTGAATTCTATATTCTGCTTTCCGCTGACCTCTTCTACAACCGGCTTTTCCTCAAGAATATCAAGGACTCTGTTTCCTGCTGCAAATGTGTTCTGTAATGTGCTTCCAAGTGCTGCAAGTGCAACAACAGGCCCAAAAGAACTCATAAGTGCAATAACAGGAATCAGCACACCATCAAATCCAACCGCTCCGTTTACAAATAACATTCCGCTTGCGAAAAGCATTAATACGTCAAAAAGCAAAATCACTGTATTAGTAATTGCTGTATTCCTTCCCGAAAAACACTTCATCTTTGCTTCATTTTCGCTGAGTTCTTCCATTTTTTCATTCATCTGTGCAAGACGTTTTCTGCCTGTTCCAAACTGCTGTATCTGCGGCAGTCCTCTGAGACTGTCAAGCACAAATGCTGATAATTCACCTGATTTTGTACGAAAAATCAGTCCCATGTCACCGCTTAACTTTGAAACTGCAAGTGGAATTATAACACCTACTGTAATATAAGCTGCAAGTGCAATAACACCGAGCAGAGGATTATAGCTTCCGATAAAAATACACATTATCACCGTAAAAAGTGCTGCTATCGCAACAGGTGAAATCGTATGTGCATAGAATACTTCAAGAAGTTCTATATCAGATGTAATTACAGAAATCAAATCACCTTTGTCTCGTCCTTCAAGCTTTGCCGGACAGAGCTTTCTCAATGCTCCAAATACCTTATCTCTTATTAATGCAAGAAGCTTAAATGCAATAAAATGATTGCATGACTGTTCCGCATATCTTAACACAGCTCTGAGTACCGCCATTCCTGCCATTGCTGCAAATATAACAGCCAGATGCAGACTATTTTTTCCTAAGACACTTAATATTGCAAATCCGCCCGAAATCGTTATAAATGATGCACAAAGATGTCCCATAAGTCCCATCAGAATTGCAAGAATCATATATCCTGTCATCGGTTTAACAAGTCCGATAAGACTTGTCATGACTTTAAATCCGCTTCTTTTTTTATGTGTATTCATGCTGTCTCCTTTCCAAAACTTTCAAGTTCCTGCTGTGCATTCCAGAGTTTCTCATAAACTCCGTGTCTGTCAAGGAGTTCTTCATGTGTTCCGCACTCTGCCACATTGCCGCTTTCAAGAACATAAATATTATCTGCTCCTGTTACGTTGGCAAGTCTGTGTGAAATAAGAATTACTGTCTTTGTCTTTGCAAGTTCGTATATTCTTTCCATTATTTCATTTTCACTTTCAACATCAATATTAGACGTTGCCTCATCAAAAATGTATACAGGACTGTCATGCAGCAATGCTCTTGCAAGTGCAAGTCTCTGACACTGTCCGCCGGAAAAATTAGATGCTTTTTCAAGAAGCTTAGTATCAAGTCCCTCCTCACCTTTAAGGAAATCTGCAAGATTAACTTCTTTAAGCACTTCCCATAGTTTGTCATCTTTGGCATCCAGACTTCCCATAAGAAGATTCTGCCTTACTGTTCCTTTGAAAAGATAGCTGTTATGCCCTACATATGTAATATGCTTCATAAGACTTGCTTCGCTTATCTGCGAGAGTGAATTGCCGCCTATTGTCACATTTCCCGTATAATTTTTCATATGTCCCATAATAATTCCCGCAGTTGTTGACTTTCCGCAGCCGCTCTCACCGACAACAGCTGTAAAGCTGCCACTTTTAAATACCATGTCAATTCCATGCAATATTTCCCTGTCATCATCATATGAAAATGCAAGATTTTTGCACACTATATCTCCATCCTGCGGACACTCTTTTCCGTTTTCATTATTATCTTCCGGCAAATCAAGAAGTTTAAATATCTTATCGCTTGATGCCATACCATTCATTGCAATATGAAAGAAGCTTCCGAGCTGTCTCATCGGTATGAAAAAGTCAGCCGAAAGAAGTATTATAAGAATCGCCCCGGCAAGACCGATATGCCCTGCCTTAAACTGAGTAACAGACATTACAATTCCAAGTGCCGCACCGCCATATGCGATTAAATCCATTATCGTAATCGAATTAAGCTGCATTGTGAGCACTTTCATGGTAATTTTACGGAATTCTTCAGATGCCTCATTCATCTGTTTGTGTTTGAATTCATCTGCCTGATAGATTTTTAATGTTGTAAGTCCCTGAAGATTTTCAAGGAAAGTATCGCCTAATGCCGTATATCTGCCCCAGTATTTACTGAGAAGTTTTTTTGCCCATGTCTGCACAGCCGCTATCGCAACAGGTATAAGCGGAACGCATATAAGAAGCACAACCGCAGACGGAACATTTATAAAACATAAAATCACAAATAAAGTAAGCGGTGCAATCATTGCATAGAAAAACTGCGGCAGATACGCACCAAAATATGTCTCAAGCTGGTCAACACCCTCTACCGCAACCTGTACAACTTCTGATGTCTGAACCTTTTCCTGATAAGAAATTCCAAGCTTTAATAACTTTTCATATATCTTTTCACGCAGTGTTTTCTTTACTGCCTTTGATGAAAGATAACTCATCTTGGACATCCCGACCGCACACAGAAATCTTATGACGACCGCTGCCGCCGCTATTATTATAGTTGTATAGATTCTTGTCCTTGTGACATTTTTTTCTGCCATAGATGCAAGAAGCACGGATATTGCCGCCATCATGACAACATTGGCAGCAAGCGAGCACCACTGTATCGCAACATTGAGTGCTATATACTTTTTACTTTCTTTGACTGTACCAATCAGCCTTTTATTAATCATCATAAATGTAAGTTTCCTTTCTTCTTTTGCAGCGAACTTTTGTTAGTTTGCACTAATAAATATATCATATAACTTACATCTGTTCAAATTAATATTTTACAAAAATGGGTGGGAATTTTAGGGAAAAACTAACGGGATATTCACAGCCGTGAATATCCCGCATATTTTATTATATCGTTTTACAATATCTTTAAATATTTAGTTTTAAATTAATTTACAAACGGAGTAAACTGAAGCTTTTCGTATGTATATTTTCCCCTGATTTCTTTTGCCTGCTCTTCACTTATAGGCTTTTCTGTTTTTAAAGCAACATCAGTAGCATAATAATACTTCTGTCCTGGCACCTTGTCATCTGTATACACAGTTTCTTTCATATCAAGCTTTGCATTGGAATACTTAAAATATGTCCAATTGGAATATGCGGCACCGCTTGAACCTTCATTAGCGATTGTTCCGTCTGTACACAGATAATATGTATTGCGTTCCCAGCCTGCAACTGCATGAACATCCGTGCCATCCTGAATTGTAAATATATCATAGATTATTGTCGTCCCGTCTTTATTCACTGTTCCGCCAAAAATCAACTCATCTATGCCATCATTATCAAGGTCTTTTTTGATATATCCAAGTGTCTCATATCCTGACTGCTTATAAAAGAACACCGGTGATATATCAACTTTATCCTGACTTGAATAACCGTTTTTTAGTATATTGGCAGCTTTTTTTATCAATTCATCATATGGTGAATAATCAACCGACGGCTTTGTCTCTCCGGTAGTCTTTTCTTCTGCCTTTGCTGTTTCAGCAGCCGCCTGTGTCGTTTCCTGTGCTATCTGTGAATTATTTTGTTCACTGTTACTTTTATTTTTTGCATTACCACATCCTGCAACAGTCATAACAAGAGCCAATATCAATGCGGAACTGATTAACTTTCTTTTAATCATATGTATCTCCTTTCAAATCATTATGTATAATTCCACAAAAAATCTCACAAAATTGTATATCTTCTAGAAATTAATAGACTTATCCATATATTCGGCAACAGCATTCTGCAACTTCTTATAATCATTTGCATAAAGACTTTCTGCAATTTTATTTGCCGTATTCCTTGTTATAACTCCAACCTGTAAAAAATGTGATAATATTTCACTCTTGTAGACAGCCGCAATCTCCCTGTTTGGAATCGAAATCTCACACAGATACGAACCATCTGCCTGCAGTTCTTTCTTTGGTGCCTTCAAATAACCGGCAACCAACAACAGACTATAAATATTGGCTGGCTCTTCAGTAAGTGAACTGTATACAACATTCTGATCTATACGTGCAATTATTCGTTCTCCATGCAAAAGAGCATAAAGTCTTTCAGTTATATCATCAGTCGCAACTTTCAAGAGGTCTTCCAAGATTTCATTTTTTCCTGTATTTAACCAATATGCCTGCGGAATACCGCCTCTTGAAATATAATTAATTACTGACCATGGATTATATATTTCTTCGCTGCCAAATAAATAACCATCATACCAATCCTTTAATTCACTTTCTTTTTCCGACATTCCATAATGCTCAAGCATTTTCTTTACTTCATCACCGGTAAAGCCAAAGAAACTGTCATATTCTTCATCCATCACAGTATTTACAGAAAGATTGTTAAGTCCGCTGAAAATACTTTCCTGTGCAATGCGTAATATTCCTGTCAGAAAACCATATGACAGATTTTTATTATCCTTGAATGCACCCGAGAAAAAGTTCCTCATAAAGCCAATTATCTCATCATAGAAATCTTTTGAATATCCTTCCTGAATCGGGGTATCATATTCGTCAACCTGAAGCAGCCCGCAAATCTTATCTATTGTCGCTTTCCATGTATCAAATTTGCGGTCTTGTAAACAATGACACCAATGGTCTCCTGTCAAGAAACTTTTTTAATATCCGTTAATTCAGCTATTTGTTAATACGGCGAAAAAGCAGTGTGCATACACCCATATGGCATATACACACTGCAATTAAAATAAATATGTTTTTACAGCATATTAAAATCTGTATTATCTTTGCTTATAAGTCTTTAAAAAGTCTTCCATCTTATCTACTGCATCTTTAAGAACTTCAATTCTTGGAAGATATACAACCCTGAAATGATCCGGCTCTCCCCAGTTAAATCCAGCACCGTGAATTATGAGAATCTTCTTCTCACGCAGAAGGTCAAGTGCAAATTTCTCATCATCATATATATTAAACTTCTTTGTATCAATCTTAGGAAAAATATAAAATGCTGCCTTGGGTTTAACTGCACTGATTCCCGGAATGTCATTAAGTGCTTTGTAAATATATTCTCTCTGCTCGTAAATTCTTCCACCCGGAACTATATATCCATTGACACTCTGATGTCCACCAAGTGCTGTCTGTACTATTGACTGTGCCGGAACATTTGAACAAAGTCTCATATTAGAAAGCATGTTAAGACCTTCCATATAATCTTTTGCAATGCTCTTATTGCCGCTTAAAATCATCCAGCCGATTCTGTAACCCGCAATCATATGCGACTTTGAAAGCCCGCTGAATGTAACGCAGAACAAATCCGGTGCAAGCGATGCAATTGAAATATGTTCTTCGCCATCCATGACAAGTCTGTCATATATTTCATCTGAAAATATTATAAGCTGATGTTCTCTTGCAACTTCAACAATCTGATCAAGAACTTCTTTTGGATATAACGCACCTGTCGGATTATTTGGATTGATTATTACAATAGCCTTTGTCCTGTCAGTAACTTTCTTCTTAATATCATCAATATCAGGATACCACTCTGACTGCTCATCACAGATGTAGTGAACAGCCTTGCCACCGGCCAGTGTTACACATGCTGTCCATAGCGGATAATCAGGAGCAGGAACCAGCACTTCATCTCCATTGTCAAGCAATGCTGACATACTAAGATTTATAAGCTCACTTACACCATTTCCTGTATATATATCTTCTATTGAAACGTTAGGTATATTTTTAAGCTGTGCATACTGCATAATTGCTTTTCTCGCAGAAAAAAGTCCTTTTGAAGTTGAATATCCCTCACAATCTGTGAGCTGTCTCTGCATATCATATATAACTTCATCAGGTGTCCTGAATCCAAATGGTGCAGGATTGCCTATATTTAACTTGAGTACATGTGTACCATTTTCTTCCATCCTGTTTGCCTCATCAACAACAGGACCTCTCACATCATATAAGACATTATCTAACTTTGATGATTTCTTGAATTCACGCATATTAATATTTCCTTTCTCAGCTATTTTTTCTCCATAAAGCCAGTCAGCATCAACACCAAATGTCATCGCAATAAATTCACCAATATTTCTTCTCGGCACTGCTCTACCGCTTACATACTGGCTTATCTGGCTTTTCGACAACTTAACTCCTTCATTTGCCGCCGCAGTAAGCAAATCCACCTGCTTCATGTTTTTTTGCTTTAAAAGTTCATTAAAGCGTTCTGTAAATTGTGTTCCGTCAGCCATAATGCCCTCCAAAAGTTTATTTTCATATCATAAAGTTTATTTTTAATTCTTTTCATTTCCTTTAAAATAAACTTTACCACCTTTTTATGCGTTATTCAAGCAAAAAGTTTAATTTTCATGTTTTTTATATTTATCAAGTACAAATTCTACCGCAACACTTGTAAATCTATACTCAGCCGTCGGTTTTGAGCAGAATACAAGGTCATACTTCTTTTGTTCAAGCTCGTTAAGCAGCTTTCTGGTCGCTCCGCTATGAAATGTAAAATCTATCTCATTATCTTTATTTTCTTTTAAAAACTGTGACGCAAGCTGCGGAACAAACTGTGTTCCAAATGCACGTAGAAACCCTACCCTTATAACACCATCACCTCTGGCTTCTCTCTGTATGGAATCCACACCTCCGTCAAGTGTTGAAATAGTCTGTTTTGCACATGCCAGAAATTCATCCCCAAATCTTGTAAGTGTTGTATTTCTTCCATTTTTTTCAAAAAGCGGAACACCAAGTTCATTTTCAAGCTGCGATATTGCATGGCTCAGACTCGGCTGCGTTATATGCAGTTCCTGTGCCGCCTTTGTATAATGCCCTACTTCGGCAAGCTTAACAAAATATCTTATGTGAAAAAGATTCACGAAGTTACCCTCCTGTTTATTTCCATAAAATGACGAATAAATAATATCATTTTATATAGATTTTATCTATAGTTTTATAAAAACTATTTATTTGAAAAATAACACACACTGCGATAAATTTAAAAGCGTTCTATTAAGGAGGAAATCATGGAAAATCTAGAAAACAAAAAACAGACATTTCTTTTCAGGGGTGAATTAGCCCTGCTGGCAGCCGTAATTATCAACAGCTTTGGTGTTGTATTAATGCTTTATTCGGGTGCAGGAATCTCGGCAATTTCAAGTGTACCTTATGCTTTTTCAAAAGTGCTGCCGCATATATCTCTCGGTACATGGACTTATATTTTTCAGGGAATTCTTATCATCACTCTTATGGTTTTACGAAAAAAATTCGTTCCACAATATCTTTTCAGTTTTGTTGTCGGATTTGTATTTGGAAAACTGCTCGATTTTTACGAATTGTGGATTAATATTCTCCCAAAATCAATTCCAACATGTGTTTTTTACTTTGTAATAAGTTATATTCTTCTTTGCATCGGAATTGCTTTATCTAACAGATGTCAGCTTCCTATCGTTCCTACTGATTTATTTCCACGCGAAATGGCTGATATAACAGGTGTCAGATATTCAAAGATAAAAATTGGGTTTGATGTTACATGCCTTTTAACAACAGCATTTATGACAGGCTACTTTTTAAGACATATCGACGGTCTCGGAATCGGAACAATTGTCGCAGCTTTTACAATGGGCAAAGGCATAAGCATTGCCGGAAATATCATCGACCGTCATATGACTTTCAAATCCTTCATGTCTGCAAATGAACAGTCTGCATAAACTCATAACCCAAGACAATTTGATTAAAGAAACGACACTTCAACTCCCCTTCCCCTCACTCTTGAGGGGTTAGGGGTTTCTTTTTTTCTCATTTTCCCTCATAATAGTCTTATGAATATTTTGCAAAAGATTTTTAAAGACCATTTTGAGGAAATGATTTATATTCAACATCCTCGTGACTCTGTCATCGAAAATGTAGAAAAAATGATTAATTGTGGCGACCCTTCTTTTGGTGGTGCCATGTATACCTGCCCTTCCTGCGGTAATTTCAAATATGTTCCTTTCCGCTGTCATTCCCGTTTCTGTCCTACCTGCGGTAACATGTATGCCATTGACAGAACTACCTCTATGTCCTTTAAGATCATCAATGTCCAGCATCGCCACTGTGTCTTTACCATTGCCGGCAAACTCCGTCCTCTGTTTTTAAATGACCGCTCTCTTTTGAACTGTCTTTTCTCTGCTGTTAATAGTGTTGTTACACATATGTTCCATAAAGATAACAAAACCGAACTCTTTACTCCTGGCTTTATCTGTGTACTTCATACCTTTGGCAGGGATTTAAAGTGGAATCCACATATCCATTGTCTCATTTCTGAAGGGGGCATTGGAAATTCTCTTCACTGGCGTCACAAAAAACATTTCAACTATAGACTCTTACGTGATTCTTTTCAGACCGCTCTTTTGAACGAGTTACATTCCAAAATCGGCGACTCTTTCAAAAAACTAAAAGCTTCCATCTACCATGAGCATAAAAATGGTTTTTACGTTCGAGCTATGCCCAATAAATGCAACCCCTCTAACGTGATTAAGTACATTGGTCGTTATCTTGGCAGACCAGTCATTGCAACTTCTCGTATTGATTCTTACGACGGTGATTTTGTTACTTTTCATTACAATCGCCATGAAGACGAGAAATTGGTCATCGAAACCATCCCTGTTCTTGATTTCATGCCACGGCTTACTCAGCACATCCCGGAAAAACATTTTAAAATGATCCGTTATTATGGAATTTATGCCAGACATCGTAAATCTGATCAATCTCTTCACAGAGCAATCTCCAGGGAAAAGCACAAAATATTTCTTTCCTTTAATCGGTGGCGAGAATCTATCCTCCTCTCCTTTGGATATGATCCATTAAAATGCCCTTCCTGCGGTACAACCATGCTTTTCCTTGAGTTATATTTCAACCATAAACCTGTTCCTTTGCATCAATTATATGAAAGAGTGATGCGTAAGCACCGATGTCGTTCTCCTGCTTCTCCTTCTTCTCTTCCACAGTCTCCTGTTACATGGTACAATCAACGTATCTAATATGGAAATGGAGACGATCACTATGAAACGATTCACTGAGACAGAACTTGCAAAGGAACTTCGGCAACAATATATCAAAAATCCTCCGGAAGGCATGACTTCTGACGAAGTCCTCGACATGAGCGATGATGATCTTTTGGATATGGATTATTTCTTACACGAATTTGATGAGCTGGATGATGACGATTTCGGCGAAGAAGGTTTTTATATCTTCTAAACCTAAACCGTCTATTTCTCGTGCCCGCTTTTGTGCGGGCTATTTTCATTCAAAAGTTCGACGAAAGTAGAACTTTCCTATAAAG
>OLGF01001053.1_pt1 | contig 31232 bp, 17 predicted proteins | sample 1604971 | NCBI WGS metagenome assembly OLGF01 (sample SAMEA3888902, study PRJEB22519) | human gut metagenome | biome: human gut; feature: human-associated habitat; material: faeces | place: Denmark | collected 2011 | reverse complement strand
TAAGCTCAACAGGTGAATTAAAATTAAGAGGCTCTGTTTTAGGATCCGGTGACATGGTCGCATGAGCCGACAGTGAATAATCTGCCAAGCAAGAAGATAAATCTTCCGCAGAGATTAAAGATACAGTTTTGTGGTCTTCATCAATAATACCTGTAATGTCTTCAGACGGTATTGAGAAACTTAATAACTGACACTTAGTAGACTTAACTCTTTCGCCTGTGATGCAGATTTGTTTCTTATATCCTTGAGCGTCTGTATAAGTGAAATAATTCTCTTTAGTCAGATCGAGAATTGAAAGAACCGGTTCAATAGTACAGTTTGGTGCCAACTTTGCCTGAATCCTCATCGCTTTCATATATTCTGAAGTTTCATTATCACTATTTTCCGGATAATACCATGGCATAGGAATTACATACTTATCTACAGAAGCATCTGCAATAGTATATACCACAGCCTCTTTATCCACGTATGGCCCAGAAGTAAAGAGTGCAGTCAAGCTCGTGATTCCCTGTCTGTCCGCAGTAGGAAGCACATATTCCGGATCCTGGCAAGAACTCGTGAGAGCCAAAATCCCTAATAATAGATATAATATATTCTTTTTCATAATGTTTTCATTTTAGATTTATTGCCATTCTGCATATTGAGTTACCGCACCGTTATTGTCCAACTCTGCCTGTGGCATTGGGAAACGATACATCTTAGTCGGGAAATTACGATCTTTATCATCACATTCTGTATAAATGTAAGTGAAAGACCCATTTGCATTTTTCTCTATTTTCATTCCATGAAGACGAATACCGGTAAATGCTGTCGCAGATAATTTCCAACGACGCATGTCCCAATAATAATGTCCTTCATAAGCAAGTTCTACTTTGCGTTCCTGACGGATGGCTTTCATTAAATCATCCCCACTTTTGTCTGTGTAAGACAATCCCACTCTGTTACGAATATCTTTTATGTCTTTATTTGCCTTATCCGTATAGCCATTCAGATGATAACATGCTTCTGCATGATTCAGTAATACCTCTGCGTAACGAATTTCTGTCCATGGCTGTGTACTGGCTTGTATGGAAGTAAAATTATGAGCTTCATCTACCAGTTTACGTAAATAATACCCGGTAGTAGAACGTCCTTCCGGTTTGGCATCTGTTTTCCATGCAGCCCAACCATCAGTACCGTTTACGAAAGATTCTATCGGTCTGCCTTTCCATGTTGCTCCATTATAGAGAATGGTAGCTTTAAAACGTGGTTCCAATTTGGCATAAGGAGGAGTCGTTGTAGTACCTTCAGCAGTATGCCATGCACTCCAATCGGGGAAGCCACTACCATCTGCATATTCATACGATTCAACCATTTCTTGTGTCGGGGTACCGAATCCTCCGGTCATGGAATTGCCGTCGAGCGCTTTATCACCTCCAGGAACCATATATCCATCAAAGTCATGAGTCACAGTGGAACTCTTATCATAACAATATTGTAGAATGGCTTCTTTGCTTCCTGCTTTAAAGGCATTTGAATAGTCTTCTTTTGCTTCTAATTCATAACCCATTCCCATCACCTTTTCAGCTGCAATACGAGCGTCATCCCATCTTTCCGCATACAACATAGCTCTCGATAACATTGCATAAGCAGCTCCGCTAGTTAAACGTCCGTTAGGAGTTTTATCAACAGGCAAATGTTCACCGGCATATTTTAGATCATTATATACAAAATTCCATCCGTCAGCTTCCGAACTAACTGGCATATCCTTTTTTATATTATCCAGATTCTCATCGTATATAATCACTTCTTTATAACGCTTTAATAAATCTGTATAGAGATACCCTCTGAAGAAACGCATTTCAGCTTCCAAGCGTTCTTCATCAGCCTGACCAAATGAAGCATATTTCTTTAATTTGTTGATACCTTCATTGACACGGCGCACATATTCGTACATCGTCCCCCAGTTGCCAAGGTAAGTACTAACATAATTCACTGTGAGAACAGAACCTCCATAAGCAATTTCACTAGGTATCTGACATTTAGCCATATAGTTGTAGGAACCATATTTAAGCTGATCTGTCAGAGCTTCTGTCATTCCTGCCAAACATTGTCCATCCCTGTAGACTCCTAAATAATCTATATAGCGATAGAAATCGTTGACTGCCTGTTCTGCATAGTCGAGTTTACTCCATACAAGTTTATCTGATGCTCTGTCTGTTGGAGTCATGTCCAGATAATCACTACATGAGCCAAGCCCTAAAGAGGCTCCCAACAATATGATACTTAATACTTTTGTTTTCATAATAGAACTTTTAAAGGTTTAGAAAGTCAAAGTTATACCGCCCATAATGGTGCGTTGTTGAGGATAGTATCCGTTATTTACTCCCGGAGATTCAGGATCGATTCCATCAGGAAGACCGGAAATCGTGAATAAATTAGAACCTTCTACATAAATTCTAAGATTCTGAATACCGACAGGACTCATCCATCTCTTGGGGAATGTGTAACCCAATTGTGCGGATTTGAGACGAAGGTATCTACCGTTACGCAACCAGAAAGTGGAAGCTAATCCATTATCTCCTCCGTGTCCTTGATTACCCAGTGTAAGTCGTGGGAATGTTCCATTCGGATTTTCTACTGTATATGCATTCTGAACCAGATATAGTGGTGAGTTGGCTCCTTCTTTAAATGCCTGTGTCCAGACTGTATTATCGTCATATCCATTGTAATAAGTTCCTGTCAACGATACATCAAACAGTGCACCTCCAGTAAATTGTGCACTTAAATCGAATCCATTCCAAGCACAATTCAGGTTCAAACCGTAAGTTAATTCGGGACGATTGCCACGTCCAACACGTGTTCTGTCATCTTCGTCTATTTTACCATCACCATTTAAATCTCTGTATTTGATATCACCGACATTAGGACGAGTGCCATACCAGGCTGAATTGTCTATTTCTTCTTCCGAACGGAATAAGCCATCTGCAACCCACACAACAGAAGCATCAACACTACGTCCTGTGCGTTTTCTCCACTCTACTGTGTTCGGACTATCTGGATAACGGAGATAACGGTTTCTTGCAAATGTCAGATTGAAGCTTGCGCCATAGGAGAATGGCTTACCTGCCAAGTTTAATTTATTACGATGACTCACCGTTACTTCAACGCCTTTGCTATCCACCTTATTATAGTTGGCATAAGTATAATAATATCCTCCCATAGATGGCGGGTAATCGCCTCCCATTGCTGTCAAAATATCATAGGTATAATTATAGAATGCGTCAAACTCCATTCCCAACAGACCATTCCACATCGTAAAGTCAAATCCTGCATTGTAGGTTAAGGTGTTCTCCCAAGTTAGAGTAGGATTGGCAATTACAGAGGCGCGTAATGCTTGCATTACTTTTCCATTCAGAATTGTCTGGTATGCATTTTTGTTACCATCCATCAAATTGTAAGTACTAAGGAAAGCATACGGACTCACTGCATCGTTTCCTAATAAACCGACAGATGCACGTATCTTCATATCATCCAGAAATGTCAGACTAGACATAAAATCTTCTTTAGATATTCTCCACGCTACTGACGCTGACGGGAAGAATGCCCAACGTTTCCCACTAACATTGCCGGCAAATTTGTAAGAACCATCATATCGACCTGTAAACTCTGCCAAATACTTATTGTCATAGTCATATTTCAAACGAAAAACATAACCAATACTACGGTTTGCATCACTGTATCCCGAGATTGGAGAGTCTGCAGGTTGTCCAAAGCTCAATTCCGGTAGTTCAGAGAAACTCATGTTTTTATTATAGCCGGAGAAACTGTTTTCTTTATAATCCCGGATTTCTGCCAATACCATTGCTTCTACATTATGTTTTCCGAAGGAGCTTGCATAGTTTATACTTCCTTGGCCTACCATTTGATGAGAACTATACTGTCCTTCACCTAAATTTATTCCATTTGCTGTGCCGCGAGGATCGTCTGCTTTAGACCAAGTCCAATCTGCTGTCGAAGTCGGCATTTTATGTATATATGTGGAGTAAGGCGTATTCAAATTCTTATTATGAGAAGTTGTATAGTCATAAGCTCCGGTTACTTTTACACTCAAACCTTTAACCCAAGGCACATTGTATTGCAATGAGATGTTGGTCTGCAAATCAAAGCTATTGGTATGCTTGTATCCGGATTCATAAATAGCAGCCAACGGACTGTTGGGCAGACTTGTGTTATTCTGTGTAGTAGCAGTATAAAGTCCGTCATATGTTTCCGGCAAATAGGGATGCATCATTATAGTCTGATGAGCTACTGACAACCAACCTTGTTCACCCAATTCGGAATTAGAATCCGTACCGCCTGAAGCATATCCCGGAGTTTCACGTTTACCGACATTTCCTGCAATACCTAAACTTAACTGGAAGTTCTTAGCCAGTTGAGTCTCAAGATTAGTTCTTAAATTGTATCTCTTGTAAGAGAAATTGTCAATGTTACCTTTTTGACCTAAATAACCCACAGAAGCAAAGTAACGCATCTTATCACTACCTCCCTGTATTGTTACATTGTGTTTCTGATTAATACCGGTTCCGAATACTTTATCAATATAGTTAACATTATCCCATCCGTCAGTAGGATCACCATTCAACATAGCTTCCACATTCGCCTTTGTAAAAACGGGATTATATTGACTAATGTTTGAAATGCTTCCATTAGCCATTTTATCCATCATGTCAGCCATATTATAATAATATGCAAATTGAGGTCCATTCATAAACTGCGGAAAGTTTGCATTCATAGATGCTCCTATTGAACCATTATAAGTGATTTTGGATTTTCCTTCCTGACCTTTTTTTGTAGTTATAATAATAACACCACCGGCTCCTTTTAATCCATAAACAGCTGCAGAAGCTCCATCTTTCAAAACAGATACACTTTCGATATCATTAGGGTCAATATCATTAATAGAACGAGGCATTCCGTCTACTATATAAGTAACATTATAAATAGAGCCACGAACTCGTAATGTAGCCTGATCGTCTCCGGGTTCACCAGATACTTGAACAGATGAAATACCTGGCAAACGTCCACCTAAAAGACTCGACACATTGGTTGCCGGTGCTTTCAGCAGTTCGTCGCCTTTCACCGCAGATACGGCCCCGGTTAAAGATTGCTTCTTGGCAGTACCATATCCTACCACAATCACTTCATCCAAAGCTGCCACATCATCTTTCATAACCACATTAATGGTCGTCTGACCTGCTACCTTTATTTCCTGATCTGACATTCCAACATATGAGAATGATAAAATGTCTTTTGCGGTGGCCTGAATGCTATATTTTCCATTTACATCTGTAATAGTGCCATTAGTAGTTCCTTTTACGACAACACTTACTCCTGGTAGCGGTTCTCCTATACCATCAGTAACAGTTCCTTTCACTAAACTCTGTGCATGACTACTGATAGCACATGCAAATAGCGCGCAGATTGAAAACATAAATATTTTCAATATACGAGAGTTCTTCTTGATTTTTGAGTTAAACTCTGTCATAGAATTAATTTTTAGATTATTAATATAGATTGGTTAACATATCCGTTATTGTTTATAGCTGTTCCAATACTTTCCAGCATTGATATAACCCTCTTGGTACATGGAAACATCCTTTCCATTTTCCTCCTTTCAATGGTAGTAGCACTTCACCTCTCCGGTTTAAGTATCCATACCATTCGGGATGCTCTTTATCTTTAAAATGGGTCCATGTATAATCGTGTACTTTTTCAAACCATTCCAGACATTGGTTATCTCCGGTCAATTGATAACTCTTCAGAAGAGATATGAGTGTTTCAATATGCACCCACCAGAGTTTCTGGTCCCATTCCAGTTGTTGGGGAGGACAACCGTTACGGTCCATAAAATAGTAGATACCTCCATATTCTTTATCCCAACCATATTCAAGCATTGTAAGAGTGATGTTCTTAGCCTTTTCGATTAATTCCGGACGGTTTAGGCGTTTCCCTAAATCCATTATAAACCACATGGCTTCAATCGCATGGCCAGGGGTAATCTGCCGTCCTTCAAAGCAATCTATCAGATTACCATTCACATCTACATTCTCAACAATGATACCACCAAGTTCGGGACGATAGAAAACAGACATAACTTCATGAATACAAGTATCCATCGCTTGTTCCAAATAGTCCTTGCCTAAAATATGCTCAATTTCCATAGCAAGATTGCATAGTATCATCGGCAGGGCAAAATTTTTTAGATTACGAGTGCCCGGATGAAGTTTATTCCATTTACCTTTCGGATTATCTACTTTGGAAAGGATAATATCGAAGGTTTTCTTAGCAATGTCAGCATATTCCTGATTACCGGTTGCAAGGCTTAATTGCCCGAAAGCCATGGCAGCGAATGTATATGAAAAGATATTGTATGGTTCTACCAATGGTCTACCCAAACGGTCAAGGGAAAAATACCAGTTATAGTCTCCATCATGTCCATATTTTTTTAAAAACTCACCACCTTGAACGGCACAATCCAGCCATTCCTTACGTTTTTCCACTTTATTGTAAAGCATAGAGAACATCCACACTTCGCGGCCTTGCAGCCAGATAAATTTATCTGTATCGAAAACTCTTCCTTCACGATCCAAACAGGTGAAGTAGCCTCCATATTCATGATCTTGTGAGTTTTCAAGCCAGAAAGGAAGAACATTATCCAAGAGTTCATCCTTGTATTGATTTGCCAGTTTCTTAAAATCCATACATCTTTTATTATTAAGTTATTAAGGTCTTTTTGTTTTACTATTCCGAACGGGTCCAATATCTTTCAATCTCCTCCAGCGACTTCCCGGTAGTCTCCGGCACGAGTTTCCAGACAATCAGCATATACGGCACGCACATGAGGGCGAACAGGAAGAATGTTCCGGCGGGGGTAAGATTCTGGAGCATCCAGGGGGTCAACTGTCCGATCAGGTACGTTCCGATCCACAGAGCAAATCCTGCTATCGACATGGCCAGTCCGCGAACCTTGGTGGGATACATCTCCGAGAGAAGTACGAACACCACGGCGCAGATGGATACGGCACAGCAGAATACATAGAACAGGAAGAAAATGAGCAGGAAGAGGCTGGATACTCCCAGGGAATCTCCGAAGAGGAAGTACAGACCGATAAGGATCAGAGAAACAACCATACCCGAAACTCCGTAATAAACCAGCTTCTTGCGGCCCACTTTATCGATAATGACAAGAGCCAGAACCGTGGTCAAAGTATTGACTAGTCCTACCAGAACTTGGTAAAATCAAAGTTTACTGTTTGCATAGTAATATTATAGTAGAAAAGTTTTATCTTTATCGCGTTAAACTAACTAATACCCCCATTATGAGAAGAATTTATTATTTACTTTTCCTTATCCTTTTAGGATATTCTTTTGACGTAAAAGCTTCAGACACAGTATTTATCCATGAAACACAAATCCCGGTTTTGATAGAGCGGCAGGACAATGTTCTGTTCTATCTTCGTTTGGATGCAAAAGAAAGCAAGAAGCTCGATGAAATCATTTTAGATTTTAGTAAAAGTACGAATCTGACTGATATTCAGGCAATCAAACTCTATTATGGAGGAACAGAGGCGTTGCAGGACAAAGACAAAAATCGCTTTGCTCCAGTAGAGTACATATCCAGCCACCGTCCGGGTGGGACATTGGCGGCTATTCCTTCCTATTCGATCAAATGTGCAGAGGTGGGATCATCAGAAAAAGTAGTATTAAAAGGTAATTACAATTTATTTCCGGGTGTAAATTATTTTTGGATCAGTTTGCAGATGAAAAAAGATGCCTCTTTGCAGACTAAGATACTCTCTGACTTATGTGCCGTTAAAGTAGATGGGAAAGAACTATGTTGTAAATCTATTTCTCCAAAGAATATTGTTCACCGGATGGCAGTTGGAGTTCGTCATGCCGGTGATGACGGTTCTGCTTCTTTCCGTATTCCCGGGTTGGTGACTACCAATAAAGGAACCTTATTAGGCGTGTATGATGTTCGATACAACAGTAGTGTCGATTTACAGGAATATGTTGACGTGGGTTTGAGCCGTAGCATCGATGGAGGAAAGAATTGGGAGAAGATGCGTCTTCCGCTTTCATTTGGCGAGTATGGTGGTCTGCCTAAAGCACAGAATGGGGTAGGAGACCCTTCTATTTTAGTAGATACTAAGACGAATACCGTTTGGGTGGTTGCCGCATGGACACATGGTATGGGTAATCAACGCGCCTGGTGGAGTTCCCATCCGGGAATGGATCTGAATCATACGGCACAGTTAGTATTGGCTAAAAGCACAGACGATGGTAAAACCTGGTCGAAGCCTATCAATATAACAGAGCAGGTGAAAGATCCTTCCTGGTACTTCCTGCTTCAAGGTCCCGGACGTGGAATAACGATGAGTGATGGCACATTGGTATTTCCAACGCAATTTATAGACTCTACCCGTGTTCCGAATGCAGGAATCATGTATAGTAAAGACCGGGGGAAAACATGGAAAATGCACAATATGGCACGAACCAATACAACGGAAGCGCAAGTGGCGGAAATAGAACCGGGAGTATTGATGCTGAATATGCGTGATAATAGAGGAGGAAGCCGGGCTATTGCCATAACGAAAGATTTGGGAGAAACATGGACAGAACACCCATCTTCCCGCCAAGCACTTCAGGAACCGGTATGCATGGCTAGTCTGATTCATGTAGATGCCAAAGACAACATATTAAATAAAGATATCCTGCTGTTTTCGAACCCGAATACGACCAAAGGACGTAATCATATAACAATAAAAGCAAGTCTGGACAAAGGACTTACCTGGTTGCCGGAACATCAATTAATGCTCGACGAGGCAGAAGGATGGGGGTATAGTTGTCTGACAATGATTGATAAAGAGACAATTGGTATACTATATGAGAGTAGCGTCGCACATATAACCTTTCAAGCGATAAAATTGACAGATATAATAAAGGAATAAAGAGTCTGTCCCGAAAGTCCGAAGATTTAAATCTATGCTTACGATTTATAGGTAGCAAGATTTAGCTATAATGAAAAAGAATATCGTTATAATAAAAAAAACGCCATTTTAGCATACATTTGAGGACAGAATACTACTCTTTATTTAACTAATTATAAACTGAAACTTTAGGCGATTTAATTGTGGCTTTCTGGACAGCTCACGCTAAAACAACATATTTTGTTAAATTATCAGTGAAATTTGCTGAAAAAGTAATATCTTTGAAACCGTTAATATCTAATGCCCCCACTATGATGATTAATTTAATCGGAAAAAAGACTCAAATAGCATGTGGACTACTATGCTGTTGCAGTATGGCATATGCGCAGAGCAATGACAATTCCGAAGTTGTGGTTTTAAATGCAGGTTGGGAATTTTCCCAGGCAGGCACGGAGCTATGGCGACCGGCACAGGTTCCCGGCACCGTTCATCAGGATCTTATCTATCATAAACAAATTCCCGATCCTTTTTACGGTATCAATGAACAGAAGATTCAGTGGGTGGAAAATGAAGACTGGGAGTACCGGACTGCTTTTACAGTTACTCCCGAGCAACTGAAACGGGACGACGCCCAATTAGTCTTTGAAGGTCTTGACACATACGCCGATGTATACCTCAACGGAGCACTGTTGTTGAAAGCCGATAACATGTTCGTCGGCTATACGATACCCGTCAAGTCGCAACTCCGTCTCGGAGAAAACCTTCTTCACATCTATTTTCATTCACCCATCCGGCAGACAATGCCTCAATATAACTCTAACGGATTCAACTATCCGGCAGACAACGACCATCACGAAAAACATGTAAGCGTATTCTCCCGTAAAGCCCCTTACAGTTATGGTTGGGACTGGGGAATCCGCATGGTGACTAGTGGTATCTGGCGTCCGGTAACCATCCGTTATTACGACGCAGCCTCTATCAGCGACTACCACGTAAAGCAACTTTCGCTGACCGACCAACTGGCAAAACTATCCAACGAATTGGAAATAAATAATATACTCCCTCAAGCACTTCAAGCAGAGGTGAGAATCAATACCTCCTTCGAAGGAAACACAGAAAAAGGCATTAGCCAGACAATCACCTTACAGCCCGGAATCAATCATATATCTATTCCTTCCGAAGTGCTGTCGCCGGTACGTTGGATGCCGAATGGCTGGGGAAAGCCCGCCTTGTATGATTTCTCCGCTCAAATAATCGTAGAAGATAAAGTCGTAGCCCAACAATCCCACCGGATAGGACTGCGCACCGTTCGCCTCGTCAATGAAAAAGATCAGGACGGAGAATCCTTCTATTTTGAAGTAAACGGCGTTCCGATGTTTGCCAAAGGAGCCAACTATATTCCCCAGGATGCTCTATTGACTAACGTCACTACCGAACGCTACCAAACCTTATTTAGGGACATCAAAGAAGCCAACATGAATGTCATTCGTGTGTGGGGAGGCGGAACCTACGAAGACGACCGTTTCTATGACCTGGCAGATGAAAACGGAATACTGATATGGCAGGACTTTATGTTTGCCTGCACTCCCTATCCGTCCGACCCAACCTTCCTGAAAAGAGTAGAAGCAGAAGCCTGCTACAATATTCGCCGTCTTCGCAATCATGCTTCCCTGGCGATGTGGTGTGGCAATAATGAAATACTGGAAGCCTTGAAATATTGGGGATTCGACAAGAAATTCACGCCGGAAATCTATCAGGAAATGTTCCAGGGCTATGACAAACTGTTCCGCCAACTCCTTCCTACCAAGGTAAAAGAGCTGGATGCCGACCGTTTTTATATACACAGCTCCCCGTATTTAGCCAATTGGGGACGCCCCGAATCATGGGGGATAGGAGACAGCCACAACTGGGGAGTATGGTATGGCCAAAAAACTTTCGAATCACTGGATACAGACCTCCCTCGTTTCATGAGCGAATTCGGTTTCCAGTCCTTCCCGGAGATGAAGACTATTGCCACCTTTGCGGCTCCTGAAGATTATCAAATCGAATCGGAGGTGATGAATGCCCATCAGAAAAGCAGCATCGGCAATGCCCTGATTCGCACCTATATGGAACGTGACTATATCATTCCCGAAAAATTTGAAGACTTTGTCTATGTCGGACTAGTGCTGCAAGGACAGGGAATGCGTCACGGGCTGGAAGCACACCGCCGGAACCGTCCCTACTGCATGGGTACACTGTATTGGCAACTGAATGATAGTTGGCCGGTAGTATCCTGGTCGAGCATCGACTATTATGGCAACTGGAAAGCCCTACATTATCAGGCCAAACGAGCTTTTGCTCCTATCCTCATCAACCCTATCCAGCAGAACGACAGTCTCAATATCTACCTGATATCCGACTGTCCGGACACCAAAGACCACATGACGTTGGAAATGAGAGTCACAGACTTTGACGGAAAGAAACAAGGTAAACCGATACAACTCAAAACATTGGCAATCCCGGCTAACTCCTCCCAATGCGTTTATCGCATGAAAGTAGAATCCTGGCTGTCGTCAAAAGAACAGCAGCGCCATTTCATGCAACTGACATTGAAAGACAAATCCGGAAATACCGTTGCCGAAACAGTCTACTTCTTTAGAAAGACAAAAGACCTGCTTCTGCCCAAGACAACCGTTTCCTGCAAGATAAAACAGAAAGACGGCGTGTGCGAATTGACCCTGCTTTCTCCCTGTCTTGCCAAAGACGTCTTTATTGAAATCCCTTTGCAGGGAGCCCGTTTCAGTGACAACTTTTTCGACCTCCTTCCCGGAGAGCGTAAGACAGTTGTTATCACTTCTCCCCAAATAAAGAAAGGAGAGGAGATCCCTTTGACAATCAAACATATTCGTGAAACCTATAATTAATTTATTAATAACTTAACACTTAATTTTTTAGTTTATGAAACAACTCTTAAAGTTAACCGGATGTCTGGCACTAGCAGGACTTTTTGCCTCTTGCCAATCGGCGCAACAGGAAGCCAACTACCAGATCATCCCCATGCCACAAGAAATTGTAACAGCTCAAGGAAATCCCTTCATTCTGAAGAGCGGTGTGAAAATCCTCTATCCGGAAGGAAACGAGAAGATGCAACGCAACGCACAATTTCTAGCCGACTATCTGAAAACCGCTACCGGAAAAGATTTCGCTATCGAAGCCGGAACGGAAGGTAAGAATGCAATCGTACTGATATTGGGCACGGCAAACGAAAATCCGGAATCCTATCAGTTGAAAGTTGCCGGTGACGGAATCACGATTACTGGTCCTACCGAGGCCGGCGTATTCTATGGCATCCAGTCCCTGCGCAAATCATTGCCTGTGGCTGTCGGTGCAGACATTTCCATGCCCGCTGTAGAAATCAATGACGCTCCCCGCTTTGGCTATCGTGGTGCACACTTCGATACCAGCCGTCATTTCTTTACCGTAGATGAAGTGAAGACATATATCGATATGATGGCTTTGCACAATATGAACCGTTTTCACTGGCATATTACCGAAGACCAGGGCTGGCGTCTGGAAATCAAGAAATATCCGAAGCTGACAGAAATCGGTTCCAAGAGAACAGAAACAGTCATCGGACGTAACTCCGGTGAATACGACGGCAAACCTTACGGTGGCTTCTATACCCAGGAGCAGGCGAAAGAAATAGTAGCGTATGCTGCCGAACGTTATATCACAGTTATTCCCGAAATCGACCTTCCGGGACACATGCAAGCTGCCCTTGCCGCTTACCCCGAATTGGGATGTACCGGTGGCCCGTACGAAGTATGGAGACAATGGGGAGTATCTGAAGATGTGCTTTGTGCCGGAAACGATCAAGTCTTGAAATTCCTCGAAGATGTATATAGCGAATTGATTGAAATCTTCCCTTCAGAATATATTCATGTAGGTGGTGACGAATGTCCGAAAGTACGTTGGGAAAAATGTCCGAAATGTCAGGCACGTATCAAGGCGCTGGGCTTGAAATCGGATGATAAGCATAGCAAGGAAGAACGTCTGCAGAGCTTCGTAATCAACCATATCGAAAAATTCCTCAACGACCACGGACGTCAGATCATCGGTTGGGATGAAATCCTCGAAGGCGGACTTGCTCCTAACGCTACTGTTATGTCATGGCGTGGTGAAAAGGGTGGTATCGAAGCAGCCAAGCAGAAACACGATGTTATCATGACTCCGAACACTTACCTGTATTTCGACTACTACCAGACAAAAGATACGGAGAACGAACCTCTCGGTATTGGTGGTTACCTGCCTCTTGAAAGAGTGTACAGCTACGAGCCGATGCCGGCTTCCCTCACTCCGGAAGAACAGAAATATATCAAAGGCGTGCAGGCTAACCTCTGGACTGAATACATTCCTACTTTCTCTCATGCCCAGTATATGGTATTGCCCCGTTGGGCTGCCTTGTCCGAAATCCAGTGGTCGGCTCCCGACAAGAAGAATTATGAAGACTTCCTGTCCCGTCTGCCGCGCCTGATTAAATGGTACGATGCGGAAGGATACAACTATGCCAAACATGTATTTAATGTAACTGCCGAATACACGCCGAACCCGACGGACGGTACACTGGACATCACTTTGTCTACCATTGACAATGCGCCTATCCATTACACCTTGGACGGCACGGAACCTACCGCTGCTTCCCCGCTTTATGAAAGCCCGCTGAAAATCAAGGAAAATGTAACTTTCTCTGCCATTGCTGTCCGTCCTACCGGAAATAGCCGTGTGGTTTCTGAAAAGGTTAATTTCAGCAAATCCAGCATGAAGCCGATTGTAGCCAACCAGCCGGTCAACAAGCAATACATGTTCAAAGGCGAATCTACATTAGTAGACGGCTTGAAAGGAAATGGCAATTACAAAACCGGTCGTTGGATTGCGTTCTACAAGAACGATATGGACATGACTATCGATCTTCAGCAGCCTACCGAGATTTCGAGCGTTGCTATTTCTACTTGCGTGGAGAAGGGCGACTGGGTGTTTGACGCGCGAGGACTTTCCGTAGAAGTTTCGGACGATGGCAAGAACTTTACCAAAGTTGCTTCCGAGGAGTATCCTGCTATGAAAGAAAGCGATAAGAATGGTATCTATGAACATAAACTGTCATTCAGCCCGGTGAAAACTCAATACGTGAAAGTGGTTGCCTTGTCTGAAAGTAAAATGCCGGCATGGCATGGCGGCAAAGATAGTCCGGCATTTTTGTTTGTAGACGAAATCACGATAGATTAATGAATATAAGAAATAGATACGCTAAAGTTTGTCTTTTCTTATGGGTATTGGGAATGTGCTTAACCGCACATTCCCTCAAAGCACAGTCCGTCATACCTGTCCCATTAAAAATGGAGCAGGGGACGGGCTGTTTTTTACTGTCAGAGAACACAAAACTTTATATAAACTTGCAGGGTTTAGAAGCGCAGCTTCTGGAAAATTGCTTGCAAGCATTGCCGGTTCATTTGAAGAAAGGGAAAAAGAAGGATACGCAGAATATACTTTCTCTGTTGATAACTGAAAAGAACCACCAGTTGCCATCGCCGGAAAGCTATACCCTTTCCGTCACTCCGCAACAAATCCTGATACGCGCCACTTCGGGAGCCGGATTATTCTATGGTCTGCAAACCCTGTTGCAGTTGGCACAACCTTCGGGGGCAGGCAGCTATTCCATAGCCTCTGTCGAGATAGAAGACACTCCCCGTTTTGCTTACCGTGGACTGATGCTGGACGTGTCCCGCCACTTTTCTACCAAAGAGTTTATAAAGAAACAGATAGACGCACTGGCGTATTACAAAATCAACCGTCTGCACCTGCATCTGACCGATGCGGCAGGCTGGCGGTTAGAAATCAAGAAATACCCTTTGCTGACCGAATTTGCGGCCTGGCGTACAGATCCCACCTGGAAGCAATGGTGGAACGGCGGACGTAAATATGTCCGTTTCGATGCTCCCGGAGCTTACGGCGGTTATTACACCCAGGATGATATTCGTGAAATCTTGGAATATGCCCGTCAGCATTATATCACGGTGATTCCCGAGATTGAGATGCCCTCCCATTCGGAAGAAGTGCTGGCAGCCTACCCGCAGTTATCCTGTTCGGGCGAACCTTACAAGAACTCCGATTTCTGTGTCGGCAATGAAGAAACCTTCACGTTTCTGGAAAATGTGTTGACGGAAGTCATGGAACTTTTCCCTTCCGAATACATTCATATCGGTGGCGATGAGGCCGGCAAGTCGGCTTGGAAGACCTGCCCGAAATGTCAGAAGAGAATGACGGACGAGCATCTTGCCAATGTAGACGAGCTGCAAAGCTACCTGATACACCGCATTGAGAAGTTCCTGAACAATCATGGACGTCATCTGCTGGGGTGGGACGAGATTCTGCAGGGAGGCATTGCCCCCAACGCAACCGTCATGTCATGGCGTGGAGAAGAGGGTGGCATCGCTGCCGTAACCTCCGGCCATCGTGCCATCATGACGCCGGGTGCCTACTGCTATCTGGACAGTTATCAGGATGCCCCATATTCGCAGCCGGAAGCCATCGGTGGATACCTGCCGTTGAAGAAAGTATATTCTTACAATCCCGTTCCCGCTTCTTTAACTGCGGAACAGGCGAAGTTGGTCTACGGTGTGCAGGGCAACCTATGGGTGGAATACATTCCCACTCCCGAACACGTGGAGTATATGATTTACCCCCGAATCCTGGCATTGGCGGAAACAGCCTGGTCGGCTCCGGAACGTAAGTCATGGCCGGATTTCCATACCCGTGCATTGTCGGCAGTGGCCGATTTGCAGGCAAAAGGATACCATCCTTTCGATTTGAAAAAAGAAATCGGCAGCCGTCCCGAGTCGCTTCAATCGGTCAGCCATCTGGCATTGGGTAAAAAGGTGATATATAATTCACCTTACAGCTCCCATTATCCGGCACAGGGAAACACCGCTCTGACGGACGGCATACGTGGCGATTGGACCTATGGTGATGGCTCGTGGCAAGGATTCATCTCGGACAACCGCCTCGATGTGACGATTGATATGGAAAAAGAAACCTCCATCCATTCTGTCACTGCCGCCTTTATGCAGGTGGTAGGCGCGGAAGTATTCCTGCCGGAGACTGTGGTGATTTCCATTTCCGATGACGGAACCCATTTCACCGAGTTGCGCAAACAACACTTTGAAGTGAGCAAAGAAACACCCATCCGCTTTACGGATATTTCATGGCAGGGCGAAGCCAAAGGAAGATACGTACGCTATCAGGCACAGGCCGGAAGTGAATTCGGAGGCTGGATATTTACGGATGAGATTATTGTGAAATAAATATTGCAGGCATAAGGATAATACGTATGATGCGTTTTTTTAGGATTATTCCGGCCTAAAGCAACCGTGTAATCCGTATCATCCGGACTTGCTGATTTCAACCTGTCAATATCATTTAAATAAAAGAGGGAATCTACTCAACCAGATTCCCTCTTTTTTTGTTATATTTGTATTATTACCTTAAAAACTAAGAATATGGTACAACACGCTAGACTCATTTTCTACAGCCTTCTTCTTTTGGTAATCCCGTGCGAGGGCACGTTGGCACAGAAGATTCCCGTCGCGCCCATAGATTCATTGATTACCGTAGGATATGCCACCGGAAGTTTGAAAACCCTGTCCGGTTCCGTAGAGAAAATCACGGAGACACAGATGAACAAAGACCAGATAACGAACCCTTTGGAAGCAATCCGTGGACGTGTGCCGGGATTGACCATCCAACGGGGCTCCAACGGACCGGCGGCTCTGGATGCGGTGCGCCTGCGGGGAACTACCTCACTGACCAGCGGCAACGACCCTTTGATTATCGTCGACGGAGTATTTGGCGACTTGAGTATGCTTACCTCCATTTACCCTACGGATATTGAGAGTTTTACTATTCTGAAAGACGCTTCCGAAACCGCACAGTACGGTTCGCGAGGTGCATCCGGTGTGATAGAAGTCACCACCAAAAAAGGGATGAGCGGCAGGACACAGGTGGCTTACAACGGTAGCTTCGGGATTTCCACCGTCTACAAGAATTTGAAAATGCTGTCCGGTGATGAATTCCGCCGCGTAGCATCGGAACGAGGCATTTCCATTCTGGACAAAGGGAACAATACCGATTTCCAGAAAGAGATTGAGCAGACAGGACTGCAACAGAATCATCATATCGCCTTTTATGGCGGTTCCAGTGAGTCCAGTTATCGTGTTTCCCTCGGTTTTATGGATCGTCAGGGAGTGATTCTGAATGAAGACATGAAGAACTTCACTTCAAATATGAACATGAATCAGAAAATGTTCGACGGCTTCCTGAACTGCGAGTTGGGAATGTTCGGCTCCATTCAGAAGAATCATAACCTGGTAGATTATCAGAAAACGTTCTATTCGGCAGCTACGTTCAATCCTACCTATCCCAATCATAAAGACCCCGTCACCAATTCGTGGGACGGAATAACGACCGCCAGCCAAATCACCAATCCGTTGGCATGGATGGAAGTGCAGGACGATGATGCCACTTCGCACATCAGTACGCACGCCCGTCTCACTTTCAATTTGATGGAAGGACTGAAACTAAGCCTGTTCGGAGCTTATACTTACAATATCGTAGAAAATTCGCAATACCTTCCCACTTCCGTCTGGGCGAACGGTCAGGCATATAAAGGAACCAAAAAGCGCGAATCTTTATTGGGAAACATGATGCTGACCTATAAGAAAAATTGGAAAAAGCATTTCTTTGACGTACTCGCACTTGCCGAACTTCAGAAAGAGACTTATACCGGCTATTATACCACAGTCAGCAATTTCAGCACCGATAAGTTCGGGTATAATAACCTTCAGGCAGGAGCGCTCCGTTTGTGGGAAGGTACTAATTCCTACTACGAGCAACCGCGCCTGGCATCTTTCATGGGACGCTTCAATTATACATACGCCGACCGCTACGTACTGACGTTGAACGCCCGTACAGATGCTTCCTCCAAATTCGGAGCCAACCATAAATGGGGCTTTTTCCCCTCTGCGTCCGCGGCATGGGTGATTAGTGAAGAAGATTTTATGAAGCAATTCCCCGTGATAGACAATCTGAAATTCCGTATCGGTTACGGTCTGGCAGGTAACCAGAGCGGGATTGACTCATACACAACGCTGAATCTCGTCAAGCCGAACGGTGTCGTCCCCGTCGGAAACTCGGCCATCGTATCTTTAGGAGATCTTCGGAATACGAATCCCGACCTGAAATGGGAAGTGAAACATACCTTTAATACCGGTTTCGACATCGCTTTATTCGGCAACCGCCTGTTGCTTTCCGCCAACTATTACAACTCCCGCACCACGGATATGCTTTACCTTTACAACGTAAGCGTGCCCCCTTTCACCTATAACACCTTGCTTGCCAATATCGGCTCCATGCGCAACTGGGGTACGGAAATCGCCATCGGTATCACCCCTTTGAAAACGAAGGACATGGAACTGAATATCAATGCCAACATCACCTTCCAGCGCAACAAACTACTTTCATTGAGCGGTATGTATAACGGCGAAATGCTTTCCGCTTCCGAATATAAAAGTCTTGCCAGCCTTGATGGAGCCGGCTTCCACGGCGGCTACAACCACATCGTTTATCAGATGGTGGGGCAACCGTTGGGTGTGTTCTATCTTCCTCACAGCACCGGACTGGAGTCCGACGGAAACGGTGGATATACCTATGGCATCGCCGACCTGAATGGCGGAGGCGTCAGTCTGGAAGATGGTGAAGACCGCTACGTGGCAGGGCAAGCCGTACCCAAAACGATTCTGGGATCTAACATCAGTTTCCGTTACAAGCGTTTCGACCTGTCTTTGCAGATCAACGGAGCCTTCGGACATAAAATCTACAACGGAACTTCCCTGACCTATATGAACATGAATATATTCCCCGACTACAACGTAATGAAGAAAGCTCCGCAACAGAACATCAAGGATCAGACTGCCACCGACTATTGGCTGGAAAAGGGAGATTACGTCAACTTCGACTATGTGACGCTGGGCTGGAACGTGCCGATTGAGAAGGTGCAGAAACTAAAGAAATATGTCCGTTCCCTGCGCTTGGCATTTACTGTCAACAATCTGGCAACCATCTCCGGTTATTCGGGACTTTCGCCCATGATTAACAGTTCCACGGTGAACTCAACGTTGGGCGTGGACGATAAACGGGGGTATCCGTTGGCACGGACGTACACCTTAGGATTGAGTATTAACTTTTAATGGAGGAGGAGAGGATGAAACGATATATGAAAAATAGAAATCAGTTTTTGCAGATCTCAAAGCAAATAATCTACCCTTCAAGAATATTATTATTTTTTCTGGTGACGAGTCTGACTTTATTTTCCTGTGATAAGTTCTTACAGGAAAATCCGAAAGACAAGCTACCGGAAGAGGATGTCTACAATACGATCTCGGAAGTATATCTCAATGCGGTAGCTTCGCTTTATACCTACGTAGGCGGTTATAGCGACAGTCAGGGATTGCAGGGAACGGGTAGGGGAGTCTACGACCTGAACACTTTCACTTCCGACGAAGCCATCATCCCCACCCGTGGAGGCGACTGGTACGATGGCGGCTTTTGGCAAGGACTTTACCTGCACGATTGGGGAGTAGAGAATGACGCTATCCAAGCTACATGGGAATATCTTTACAAAGTCGTCATGCTAAGCAACAAATCGCTCGAACGGATAGACAAATTCGCCGAATCCCATTCCGATGCTGCACTTCCGGCATACCGGGCGGAAGTGCAGGCCATGCGAGCCATGTATTATTATTATCTGATGGATTTGTTCGGACGCATCCCGTTGGTTCAATCCTCTTCAGTGGCAATGAAAGAGGTTGTCCAGAGTGAACGGAAAACGGTTTTTGAGTTTGTATTCAAGGAATTGCAGGAAGCGGCTCCTCTGTTGAGCGATGCGCACAGTAACCAGTCCGGTCCTTATTATGGCCGTATCACCCGTCCGGTAGTCACTTTCCTATTGGCTAAACTGGCTCTGAATTCCGAAGTCTATACGGACAATGATTGGACAGACGGACAACGTCCGGACGGAAAAAACATAAAGTTTACAGTGAACGGCAACGAACTCAATGCGTGGGAAACAGTCATCTACTACTGTGACCAGCTAAAGGCGCTGGGCTACAAACTGGAACCGGAATACGAAACCAATTTCTCCATATTCAACGAACCATCGATAGAGAATATTTTTACCATTCCGATGAATAAAACCTTGTACACCAATCAAATGCAATATCTATACCGTTCCCGCCACTACAATCATGCCAAGGCGTACGGCCTAAGTGGTGAGAACGGCCCCAGCGCAACCATTGAAGCCCTCGAAACCTTCGGTTATGAAACAGCCGAACAAGATCCCCGCTTTGATATTTGCTATTTTGCGGGAGTGGTGCGCGACCTGAAAGGAAACATCATCAAGCTGGATGATGGCACCGTATTGGAGTATCTGCCTTGGAAAGTAGCTCTGGATATTACAGATACCCCGTATGAACAAACAGCAGGAGCCCGTATGAAGAAGTACGAAGTCGACCCGACTGCCACAAAAGACGGTAAATTGATGGAGAATGACATTGTATTGTTCCGCTACGCGGATGCTCTGTTGATGAAGAGTGAAGCGAAAGTGCGTAATGGAGCCAGTGGAGATGAAGAACTGAATGAAGTCCGTAGCCGCGTCAATGCCTCCTCCCGTCCTGCCACTTTAGAGAATATCCTTGCCGAACGTCAACTGGAACTGGCTTGGGAAGGTTGGAGACGTCAAGACTTGGTTCGCTTCGGGAAGTTTACAAGAGCTTACAGTAGCCGTCCGCAATTGCCGGATGAGGGAAACGGATATACTACCGTGTTCCCTATACCGGAGAAAATACGGGTGATGAATACGAAGTTGAAGCAGAATCCGGGGTATTAACAGCAGTTATTATTCAATCAACTCAAAATTATATTTTTCAAATTCATTCCCGTTGATAATCATAGCAATTTGATGAAGTCCGAGATGGAGCTTCCTCGTTGTAACCACCCGGAAAGAATGTTTTCGGGTGATTCGCGTGGTCGAGTTCCCGGCATATTCTTTCTCGCTGATTTTATGCACTTTCTTCGTCAACGTTCCATTCGCTTTTTGGTAATAGATTCCATATTCGAGTCGTATCTTGGTCGTTTGATCGTTCTTGTTCAACAGTTTAAAACTAACCTCCAACGAATCCCCGACTTTCACTTCCGGGCTTGAAATTTGGAAATCCTCCACACAGATATTGCTGATAGTAGAGTTGAAGCCAAACAACTCCATCACCTCCGGATTGCCTTGTTTTAAGAGCGTCCGGCAGCCGTGTTTAATAATCCAATCCACCTCTTTCGATTCTCCCTTCCATTTCTTCACTAAATCAATGACGATTTCGGGATTATCTTTCGCGATATCATTCAAATTATTGGCAACGCTCAACCGCACAAATCTTGCCGGATCATTTTTTAGATTTTCCAGAATAGGAATGATAGGCGCAGGATTCTCTTTCAGGTTCGGCAACGCCATCGCCCAGGGAAGACGCGGACGACAACCTTCTGACGCAAGCCGCCTGACTCCCCAATGTTCGTGTTTCGACCAAACCAACATCTGTTTCATCATCTGATCCGGATATTTGATAATAAAAGAATGAGTCACAAACTCGCAACTTGTGAACTGCGTGATTTTCTCTATCGCCTTGACAGAAGTTTCGTAATCGTCCAGCCCATATTGTTCGACATAATTATCCAGAATTCCCCCATACTCCAAAGTCAAACCAAACTTCGTGTCGTCTATCACCGAGAAATCAGGCCGTGTCTTTTTTATATGATCCAACAATTCAAGTATCTTAGCGATCGCCTCTTTGTAATCTGCCGGTAAAAACTTTCTTAGCACCGTTGTGATGTGCATGCAGCGTTGTTTAAGTTCCCTGCCTTCCCATTCATCGTCCATCACTTGAGATACAAACTCGCAAGCATCAAAATCGTCGATAACAAGTTTCAAATCTTTCGTAAACAGATCGAAAAATTGCTCGTTAAACATGTTTTTAAAAGGTTCTGCCATTCTTTAAATATATAGTTTAGTTAAACAGTTATTGTTTTTTTTATGGAGCGACTAAATAATGTTTCTTTGATAAATTCGTTTTTTATAATTTGAATTTTAAAGTGTTGATAATTATTTTATGCCGATCTATTTGTTTGTTATACAAATATATGCCATTTTTTTTAGGATAGCTCTATATCGCGCCTTATTTAGGTAAACTATATGAAAAGATTGTGCGAGAGGGAGTCTATTTAGAGAATATCATAAAAAAAGTGGGCCACAAAAAGATTGCAGCCCACTTATACCTTATATATGATAATATGATAGCAAAAAGACTAATCGAAGAAACTCTTGAATTTCTTGAAAATCTTCTCTTTTACCGACGTGTTAGGTTTGAAATTGTCTGAAGCTTCCATCTTTTCGAGCGTGTTCTTTTCCTCCTTGTTGAGAGCTTCCGGCACATAGATACTGATATTGACCAGCAAATCTCCCGTACCGTACCCGTTTACATTCGGCAACCCCTTGCCACGCAAGCGAAGCACTTTACCCGGTTGAGTACCCGAATCAATCTTCACTTTCACTTTGCCGTCGATCGTCGGAATTTCCACAGCACCGCCCAGTGCAGCCGTCGGGAAACTAAGCAACAGATTATAAATCAAATCATTTTCGTCGCGAATCAAGTCCTGATGCGGTTCTTCCTCAACGAGGATCAATAAGTCGCCTGCCACACCGTTGTGCTTGCCGGCATTTCCTTTGCCGCCCATAGAGAGCTGCATCCCCTCTGCCACTCCGGCAGGGATATTCACCGATACCACTTCCTCGCCGTAAACGATTCCGTCGCCACCACACTTCTTACATTTATTCTTGATAATCTTTCCCTCGCCGCCACACGTAGAACAAGTGACGCGAGTCTGCATCGTGCCCAGAATGGTCTGCTGGTTACGGATCACCGAGCCGCTACCCTTGCAAGTAGGACAAGTCTCCGATCCGCCGTCACCCTCGGCACCCGTGCCATGACACTGGTCGCACGGCACATATTTTTTGAGTTTAAATTTCTTTTCTACTCCGGTAGAGATTTCCTTCAACGTCAGCTTCACTTTCACACGGAGGTCACTGCCGCGATACCGGCGTTGCTGTGAACCGCCACCGCCGCCAAATCCGCTGAATCCTCCGAAGCCTCCCCCGAAACCGCCGCCGCGGCCACCAAAGATGTCGCCAAACATAGAGAAGATGTCATCCATCGACATTCCCTCGCCACCGAAACCACCGAACGGACCGCCATTGCCTGCCGCACCGCTCACTCCCGCATGACCGAACTGATCGTAACGCGAGCGCTTCTCCGGATTGCTCAACACGTCGTATGCCTCGGCTGCCTCCTTAAATTTCTCTTCAGCCTCCTTGTCGCCCGGATTCTTGTCGGGGTGATACTGAATTGCTTTCTTACGGTATGCTTTCTTTATTTCTTCTACTGTGGCTGTCTTCGTCACCTCCAATATTTCGTAATAGTCTCTTTTTTCTGCCATGCCCATTTATTGATTTATGATTGAAAAGATTTATGATTTATGAATTATGATTTATGATTTACTCTGCAGACCAATAGCGCAGCCATAAATCATAAATCATAATTCATAAATCTCCTCATTCTCCTACTACCACTTTAGCGTGGCGGAGCACTTTGTCGTTCAGTGTATATCCCGTTTGCACACAGTCCAGAATCTTACCTTTCTGTGCTTCCGACGGTGCGGGGATTACCGCGATGGCTTCATGGTAATCAGTGTCCAGTGGTTGGTCTTTTGTTTCGATGACTTTCACACCGTTTTGTGCCAGGACAGCCATAAATTTATTGTAAATCAGTTCTACTCCTTCTTTTACGGCATTGACATCTGTTGCCGTTTCCATTGTTTTGATGGCACGTTCGAAGTCGTCCACCACCGGAAGAATACTGCTAAGGCTCTTTTCGCCACCGTTCAGAATCAGTTCGGCCTTCTCCTTCATGGTGCGTTTCCGGTAGTTGTCAAATTCGGCAGACAAGCGCAGGTATTTATCTTTCTGCTCTTCAATCTCCTCTTGGGCCTTTTCCAGTTCTTTTTCCAACTCTTCTTCATGAGTCAGGGGAGTGGCGTCCTCCGCTTGTTCGTTTTGCGGTTGTTCTTCCGCATGGTTTTGAGTTTCCTCAACGTTCAGTTCTTCTTCCTTCACTTTTTTTTCTTTCGAATCCATCTTGGTATTTACTATTTTACTAGTTACTATTTACTATTTAACACACACGTTATCTTACTTGGTAAAATAACGCCAATAAACATACCGGGCTGACCGGATGTCATTGATTTTGTCTGCAAAAACTTTGCCAAGTTGGCTGTTTTGCCAAAAAACGCAGCAAAGGTAACACTTTTATGTCAGATTGGCACATATCAGATAGCTCATAATTCATTTTAAATGTCTAACTTTGCACGCTAAAATAGTTAATACTATAATAGTAACTAACGGAATAGTAAAATAGTAGCTAGCAAAATAGTAAAATAGTAACTAGTAAAATAGTAAATAAAGAAGATGATTACAGTTTCGAACGTTTCGGTACAGTTTGGTAAAAGAGTGTTGTTTAATGACGTAAACTTGAAGTTTACGAGTGGTAATTGTTATGGTATTATTGGTGCTAACGGTGCGGGAAAATCTACCTTCCTTCGTACGATTTACGGAGATTTGGACCCGACAACGGGTACCATTGCGCTCGGACCGGGCGAACGCCTTTCGGTGTTGAGCCAGGACCACTTTAAGTGGGACTCTTATACCGTTATGGATACTGTGATGATGGGGCATACTGTGTTGTGGGACATCATGAAGCAACGCGAAGAATTGTATGCGAAAGAAGATTTCACAGATGAAGACGGACTGAAAGTATCCGAGTTGGAAGAGAAATTTGCCGAGTTGGACGGATGGAATGCGGAAAGTGACGCAGCCATGCTGTTGAGCGGACTGGGCGTGAAAGAAGATAAGCATTATGTATTGATGGGTGAGTTGAGCGGTAAGGAAAAAGTGCGTGTCATGCTGGCGCAGGCATTGTACGGAAATCCGGACAATCTCTTGCTCGATGAGCCTACCAATGACTTGGATATGGAGACAGTGACCTGGTTGGAAGAGTATCTCTCCAACTTCGAGCATACCGTATTGGTAGTGAGCCACGACCGTCACTTCCTCGATTCTGTATGTACGCACACCGTAGACATCGACTACGGAAAAATCAATATGTTTGCCGGTAACTATAGTTTCTGGTACGAATCCAGCCAGTTGGCTCTTCGTCAGCAGCAGAACCAGAAGGCGAAGGCTGAAGAGAAGAAGAAAGAGTTGGAAGAATTTATCCGCCGTTTCAGCGCCAACGTAGCGAAGAGCAAGCAGACCACGAGCCGTAAGAAGATGTTGGAGAAACTGAACGTAGAAGAAATCAAACCTTCTTCACGTAAGTATCCGGGCATCATCTTCACTCCCGAACGCGAGCCGGGCAACCAGATTCTGGAAGTTTCCGGATTGAGCAAGAAGACGGAAGAAGGCGTAGTGCTTTTCAACGACGTCAATTTCAACGTAGAGAAAGGTGACAAAGTGGTATTCCTGTCGCGCAACCCGCGTGCGATGACTGCGTTCTTCGAAATCATCAACGGAAACATGAAGCCGGATGCCGGTACCTTCAACTGGGGGGTAACCATTACCACTGCTTACCTGCCGCTGGATAATACCGATTTCTTCAATACCGACCTCAACCTGGTGGACTGGTTGAGCCAGTTTGGTGAAGGAAACGAAGTGTATATGAAAGGTTTCCTCGGCCGTATGCTTTTCTCCGGCGAAGAGGTGTTGAAGAAAGTAAGCGTACTCTCCGGAGGTGAGAAGATGCGTTGTATGATTGCCCGTATGCAGCTCCGCAATGCGAACTGTCTGATTCTGGACACTCCGACCAACCACTTGGATTTGGAATCTATCCAGGCATTCAACAACAACCTGAAGACATACAGGGGAAACATCCTTTTCTCTTCTCATGACCACGAGTTTATCCAGACGGTTGCCAACCGCATCATCGAACTGACACCGAACGGTATCATCGACAAGATGATGGAGTATGACGAATATATCACGTCCGATCACATCAAGGAATTGAGAGCGAAGATGTACGGGGATAAGTAATTCCCCGTCTTGGACGTCGTAGCCATCGTATAAAACTTAGGCGCGAATTACACGGATAACACGTTTCTGATTTTAAAGAAATCGTGCAATTCGTGTAATCCGCGCTTGATTTTTATAGATAGGATTCCATTCACCTGTTCTGATGAGATTATTTATTTAGCCCAATATCAGATGTGGAGGTGAGTGCATACCTAAATCGGTGTTTGTGATGTGACAAGTACTTTATTATACCTCTTCCATCAGCACCAATTCCCAACTGCGCCATACGATCGTTGCCAGTTTCAATCCCCCTTTCTCACGAGCTTCTGCCACACATTCATCCTTGCTATAGCGAATCAACTGTTCCCGTGCATCATCGGCAAGTGCGCGTATCTCTTTCTCCGACGCTCCTGCTTTCGCATACTTCACCTCCAATAGATACGTGTACGGTGGAGATACAGGTGCCGCCGGACTGGGCTTAAAGAAGAAATCGGCAAAACCCTTATTCATCTCATATTCCGGATATAGTTGATAATAGCGGAACATACTTAGATAGGCGAGGAGGAATCCTTTGATATGAGCTTCCCCTTCTATGTACTCCCTTATCCGGCTCTGCTCCCGAATGGCCTCTGCTAGAAATTCGAACAACGGTTTCCAGTCTCCTTTGAAGGACATATTCTCAAACAGAGTGCGCAGACGGTTCACGTCGAGCTTGAAGATGTCATGACGGGCATATCCCTGAATCAGGAAATTGAATAGCTGTTCGCGAACCACCAGATTGGGAATGTGCAGGATGGGGCGTCCCATCATATCCACCCCTTTGATAGAAAGCAGTCCGAAATAGAACAGCAGAGATTTGAAGTTGCCCACGTCCGTCATTTCCAGTGCGGAGAAATGGGTGACTATTTCAGTCACTATCTCGCCTTGCTCCGCAATCTCCTTGATGACGGAGAAGTTTTCGCCCAGTCCATGGTCGAGACGGACAAGGTAGGCAAGCTTGTTAAAGTCCGTACGGATATTGGGATCTACAATCTCTTTAGGTTTCACTCCGTGCAATATCAATGACTTCATGCAGTAGAGCACCATGTCCGAGTTGAACATACAATCTGCTAATTTATTTTCACTGAAGCAATAATTGTCATAGTTAGGCTTCATCATTGTCACTGCATCGTCTACCGACATCGGGAGAGCGCCTTGTTCCTTATAATACGTCAGCATCTCGCGCAATTCCTTCTCGCTGAAACCTACAAGGTCGTTAAACCAGGGGTCGGTGGTGATATTCGTTCCGATGTTGAATCCGCTTGTCACGTCGTCCATCGTCACCGGGCTTACTCCTGTGATGAACAAACGGTTGACGGCAGAATCCATTCCCGTCGTGGCGGCTTTGATTACATTGAAAAACCTGCGGATATACCCTTCGCCATGTGTCGCTTTTCGATATAAGTCCGTGCCGTAAGTAGAAAGAATGGTATTCGTGAAATTATCGTATTCATCAATCAGGAGATAGATTTTGATGTCTCCCTTGAGGGTGGCATACGAATTGATGGCGGATAGCAGTGCTCCCGGTTCTTCGAGCGTTTCTTCGTTCAGCACGTTCCAGATTTCCTTTCCCAAAATATGTTCGTACTTTTGCAGAAAATGTCTTAGTTTCCCGCAACAATGCAACCGGAAAGATTCCTCCACCTCATTGATATTCGAGCTCACCTCCGAGAAATTGAATCTCATGATGAGAAACTGGTTATGTATCGGCGTAGGATGCTGCCCGATATACAGATTGCCGAACAATTCGTCGAACTGGTCGGCATACCGAACGTCATAATAAGCCTCCAGCATTGCCAGCGTCAGACTTTTCCCGAAGCGCCGGGGACGGATCAGGAACAGATAAGACGGTTGCATTTCTATCTTTTCGATAAACATCGTCTTATCCACATAATAATAGTTTTCTTTTTGGATGCGACCGAAATCCGTCAATCCGTATGGTATTTGCTTTATCATATTGTGATTCCTATCTTTATTCATCATTCATATCGAGCAAATATACGGAAAACGGATGAATGTGACACGTTTAATGCCACTAATTTATCCGTTTATCTGTTATTTCGTGCAAAAACGACTATTTGGAGGAAAAAGCTATTTTGTGGAAAAACGACTATCCGTGTGAAAACTGCCATTTCGCGGGAAAACTACAACTCCAACCCCGTCTGCACCGGAAGCTGCGGGCGTATTGAATTTTCTTTGCGCTCTTCGGCCGAATACTCCACCACCCAATATTCCGTGATATTGTTGGAGGTCTTCCGTGAGTGGAAATGGTTGTTTTCCAATACCGTGACCAGCATTTGTTTCATCTGTGCGTTGGCCTGTGTGCGCCCGTTCATGCTCAATATCGACAGCAGCTGGGAGGCAGGATACCATTTTGCTTGTATATCGTTTGGTCTGGCTGCCCGGAAATAGAAGAAAAGATTCTCCTCCAACGGATCTTTTTGGCGGAACGCCTCATTGCGGTTGTTGAGAAACGTAATCTCCTGGTTCTCATACCAATATTGAAACCCCTGCTGGTAGAGTGCGTATGCTTGTGCATATATCCCCTGATGGTTGACAGGCGTGTGATAATCTATTTCCAGCAACGTATTGAACAGGATGCGCCTGTTCTCGCCGATGTCCGGCAGACAGTGCGGATTGTTGGTGCTGGCGATGAATGATGCGCGGCGGATGAACGTATAATTTTGGATGTCGTAAACCTTCCGTTCGTTCATTACATCTTGCGTGATGAGACTTTTCAACTCCTGCATGCGTGCGGGAGAGAGCGTATCAAACTCATCCAGATTGATGAGCAGGCAGGACGACATTTGCAGGAGATGGTCTTTGTTGTCGGGACTAATCATGCCGTTGCGATAATAATCCTTCAGCTCCGGTGGGAGGAGATGGCGGACAAAAGTACTCTTGCCTTTTCCCTGTGCGCCGTGGAGCAGCATCAACTGGTGGTTTTGCGCTTCGTCGTCGATGGCACATGCCACCATTCCCACCAGCCAGCGGCGGAAGCTGTCTTCAAAAAAAGCCTGGTCTGCCGCTTTCACTGTTTTTGTCAGTTGGCCGATGTGGTCTGTTTTCCCGTCCCATGTCTGGAGTGAGGTGAAATAATGGACAAACGGGTTGAACGGCTTTGCATAGTCCGAGTCCACCAGTGCTTTCAAATTAGCTTGCGAACTGTATATCTTCTTCATCTGTGCGTTGATATAGAATGTGTTGACATCCTTTGTGCGCAGTGTACTGAAAGGCGGCTGCTCTGTTTTAGGGAGATCAGGTATTATTTTCCGGAACTCGATTTGCTCTTTCACCACGTTTCTCCTAATTTCGTAGTGTTCATCCATAAATTTGATGACCTGGCATATTCTCGGTTGTTGGCTTTCTTCTTCTGCCTGGTCGGTCTTTGAGGTGTATTGGTAGGCATTGTGCAGGGGGAGAGTGAGGTCGAAGTCGGGTAGGTCGCCGAAATGACTGTGTGCCAGACTGACGGATTCCTCTTCCGTGATATGGCGGTGGTAACACTGATTGCCGAGACAATAGAAGAAATTGTCCCGGTTGCCTATCTCGAGACGTTCTTTGCGTTTGGTGTACTCCAGCGCCTTGCGGAAGTCGAGTTGCACTTGCAGGTCGATGGGCGACGCATTCTCCTGCACGGGGAGGAGCGGGGATCGTTTTCCCGGATTCTTGCGCTTCTTGTTTTTACATTCTTCTTCAGTGGGCAGTGTCACTTTTACGGTCAGCGGCTTCACGTTTTCCAGTCGTTCGGTAGAGAGGAAAGCGTCCGGATCGTGCGACACGAAGAATCCGCGTCCCGGGTCGCTTCCGCTGGTGTCTACTTTGGTATTGAGCAGCTTTTCATATTGGCTGCTTGCCAGAGCGTACATGCGGTGGTGGTAGCGTTCGAGGGTGAGGAAGTCTACGGTTCCCAATGCGTTCAGTTCGGCGCGTAAGGCTTCCGCCTCATTGCCGGTAAGATAGACGAAGATCTTCAGCCCGTGCATCCGGGGGCTGACGAAGCTGCCTAGCGTGTCGGGGCAATCGTTCACTAGTTGGCGGAATTCCGGGATCTTTTCTGCCGGCATATCGTCACAGTCGAGCGTGATGATGTCCTGATACTTGTCCAGACTGTAAGCCAGCCTTTCCTTGGCGTAAGTAGCCGTGATGGTGCAGTAGGGCAGTTGCTTCTTCATGTGGTCTGCTTTCACCGTTTCTCCTGCATCCATTGCTTCCCGGAGTCTCCGGATTCTGTCGCGATAGACATCTCCCCGGATAAATTCGAACATTTGCCGGATACTGATACTTCCTGATACGAGTGATAATCCCCTGTATGTCGTTATTGAGATATTTTTCATTTTAATTATTGATATGAATGTAAGTCGTGTCAATATTAACACACTGCAAAGGACGGCTTTTCATGTAGAATAAAAAAACTGCTTTTGGTACTCAAAAAGCAGTTTTTTAACAGTCGGTTCTTTCGTGTTAATCCTCAAGAAGCGTTCTTTTCATTCTTTGTATCTCGCAATCAATCTCTTCCACGCTTAATGATTCGTCCGAATCATCCGATTTCTTGAAATCAACAGTCATAAACAACAACTCTGCAAAGTATTTGGGGCTTTTAATGTTAAAAACAGAGTCATGGTCATAACAGAGATGGACAAAGGGAAGGAGATACTTCTTGCGGTCGCCTGGACTTACCTCTATTCTGTTGGTATACAAATTGTTGACAGTGCCAAGCATTTGCGTGATAAACTGGGATACTTGGGGAAATTCTCCCTTTTCGAGTGTTACAGCCTGTTTGTTCTGATAAACGAAGCCTTCGGAAAAAATGTCTTTTTTCTCATGATTTTAAGTGTTATTTGATTAGTGTTAAAAAATGTTGTTTCAAAAAGACGCAAAGGTACGTTTTATTTTGTTCCTATCGTTTACTTATACTTTTTATTCTCTTTATATATTTTATTTGATGGAAAAAGCGTGTAATTGAG
>OLGF01001042.1_pt1 | contig 31390 bp, 38 predicted proteins | sample 1604971 | NCBI WGS metagenome assembly OLGF01 (sample SAMEA3888902, study PRJEB22519) | human gut metagenome | biome: human gut; feature: human-associated habitat; material: faeces | place: Denmark | collected 2011 | reverse complement strand
GTCTTGCCTTGATGGTAAGTGTCTCTGTCTGTACTTCCTTCTCATCCTCATTGGTCTTAGACTCAATTGTTGGACGGGATGCAGTACAGTTATAAAGCACATGACGGATTTTTCTGATATCTCCATCAAATTCAAACAGAAGTGCAAAGCTGCCTGTCTCAGAATTTGCATTCTCGACAAGGACCTTATTGGCATCCTGCTCCTCTTTTAAGATATCTGTACGGAATGACTCAGGAATCATGGCAAGTTCAAGGTCACCATCATATCCCTGATTGTTGTTGATTACATAATACTCAATACCATCGGCATAGAATGATTCCGGCTCACCTGTCGGATCCATGCTGATGGATACTGCACCCGGCATCGGTACAGGAGTTCCAAAACTGACCGTGCCTTCCTCTGCAACAGTAATCGGTGCGTAATGCACATTGCAGATATTAAACTTGACTTTATTCTTTTTATTAGCCATCTTTATATCCTCCTTCATACTGGCATGGCAAACTCGAAGGCTACCTCATAGAGTTTTTCTTCCTCTATCCAGACCTCCGACTGCTCATAAAAAATACCGTGGTTATCAAGCACGGCAGTTACTTTTTCTTCCAAGGACACATCCTTGAAATCTGTATACAGTTCAATCCTTACTTCACTCATTTTGTAATAAACCCTGCCATCAGCTGCGAAGTTATCACTCCCTGGCAACAGGTAACACAAAAATGGCGGGTCGGGACTTTCTCCCTCTGCAAAATGGTCATATGCAAAGGGAATGTCCATTTCTTCTATGATTTTTACTAATTCATCCATCATGAACCTCCGATTGCCTTTTTAATATCAGACTCCAGTTGTTTGACAGCACTTTCTTCAGCAGGTGCGATATGCGGGACTGCCTTTGTCCTTCCACCGCCCCTTTTTGCATGACCCTTTTCAAGCAGATGTGCAAGCTGATATTTCTTTGGGGAATGTACTGTAAGTTCCAAAGATTCAGAAGTCTCTTTTGTTGTACTGACCTTCCAACTCTTCGAGTAGGCACCTGTTTTCTTTGGAGCATTTGCCTGGATATCTTTTTTTACTGATCGTCCTGCTTTCCTCACAGCCACCTTCATATCCGAGGTAACAAGGTCTTTATATTCCATAAGTCCTTTCATGACTTCGGATGCCAAATTATCAATCTGTACATTTGCCATGCTATCTCCTCACTTTCCTGCATCTGAATTTCAAGCATTTATTCTTGTAATTCATGTGGTCAATAAATGTAATATCATAAAGTTCCCCATTAAATAAAATACGGAGTTTTGTGCTGTCAGCACAGGCGAGCATCTTACAATAACGGACTGTAAAAGCAAGGTCTGATTCATACAGCGTATTGGCTGCCACACTTTTTTCTGAACCACTCTCACCACTTACCGTGGCATAACACGAATAATAGTCTGTCCACCTGTTTTTATGGTTTCCGATTGCATCCGTTATGACCTCATTCTTCTGAAATGTTATCCTTACATTTAAAAGTGCTACTTCCATCAGAATCCCGCCTTTCTAATACCAGAAAGCAGGGAACGGAGTGACATGGCAAGTGCATGATGGTCGCAGTCCTCTCGATGCTCATACTGATATGCCACCGCATACATGACTGCTATCTTTGCATTTTCCTTTTTCTCAAATACAGCCTTGCTTTTTATTCTGGCAATATCCATACACAGACGCTCTGATGAGACAATCAGATTTTCAAGAAGTGTATCATCATCGTCAAAATCAATCCGAAGATAATTTTTCATTTCATCAAGAGAAATCATTCTGTTACACCTCCATAAATCTTTAAAGGCAGAGCAACTGTTTGTCACTCTGCCCCATTGGTTCTCTTAGGCTTTTCCTGCCTGTGCATCGGACTTCAGCTTAAGAATCTGCACTGCTTCCGGAAGTACTAACTTACCATCCACACGCTCCTTAGCCACCATACCAATCATGCCGTTTCCTGCAAAGAGTTCATTGAGCTGCTTGAAGGAACGGGTTCCACGGTCACCGATGTTGTAATACTTATAATCACCAAAGGAAATCGCATCTGCAGGTGCATAAGCAGATGTGCGTACCTGGTAGCCAAGAACTCTGTCCGGCTCTCCTGCCTGGTATGATGGCTGCCAGATGTATGCCCCGTTGTTATCCTTTAACTTACGAAGCTGTGCTAATGTAGCATCGTTCATAATAAAGGATGCATTCTTACGGTAAGGTCTCTTCAAAGCATAAACAAGGTCAAAGAGGTCATCGGACTTAAGTGCTGCCGTAAGTGTTCCAGCAAGATGTCCACCATCTGTTGCATTGAAAATACCTGTAGGCTTGCCCTTGCCATCTCCATTAAGGAATGCATCCTCTTCTGCATTTCCGAGTGCCTTACCAAACTCTGTGATAATATAATTCTCAAGAGGGAAAGCTGAATCATACAAAAGTTCCTCTGTGATCTTGATAGCAACATGAAGCTTATATGCATCCAGAATCATCTGGTCAAATGTAGCATTTCCAAATGAAAGGGCTGCTCCTTCCTCAATCCATGCTGCAGCCGGCTTTGTAGCTGCGATGTTAATCTTATGCTCCCCGGAAGTTGTAATTCTGGTTGCAATGCCTCTCATGATATTTTCTTCTGTAAGAACATCAATCAGTCTGTGGTCATACTCTTCCGGCACAAGATAACCACCATCTGCATCCACACCTTCCTGTAATACATTGGAAACCTGTCTGAAGTTGCTGCGGATTGCATTTAACATAGCCTTCTTATACTCATCAGATGCACGGCCTGTCTTTGTCTTGCCCTGTGGCTCGTCCTTATAAGGCTTTCCTGTAATAGGGGAATTCACAGGCTTGGAAAGTTCCTGCTCCCTTCTCTCGGCTCTCTGCTGTCTGTCGATGGAATTGGTAAGTTCCTCGATATCAGCCTCCATTCTGCTGTATGTCGCAGCATCCTCAGCAGATAAATTGCCATTCTTATCTTCATGGGTATTTACAAATTCCTTAGCCATCTCCCATGCCTTGGCTCTCTTGTCAACTAATTCCTGTACTGTCATAATCGCAGTCCTCCTTAAATATACTTTTTGATAAGATCCAGACGGTCTCTGATTTCTTTGGCAGATACACCGTCAGTTACATTCGTGGCAGGGATTTTTGCCTGCCCTGCAACATCCACGCTTGGCTTTCTGTAATGCTCTTCCAGCTTATTAAGGAGTGCATTGTTTACAGCTTTGCGTGAAAAAAGCACTGAATTGGATGATTTCTTTTTCTCATCCTGTTCAGTGCTTTCTTTATCAGACTCGCCATCTTCATCCGGCTCATCATCTTCTTTTTTAGGAAACTCATTTTTTGTGATGATATCATCAGCAAATCCAAGTTCCACCGCCTTGGTTGCATCCATCCATGTTTCAGCATCCATAAGCCTTGATAACTTTGCCCTCGACATTCCCGTCTTTAAGGAATAGGCATTTATGATAGAATCCTTGACCCCTTCGAGCATTTCGATGGCTTTTGCCATCTCAGTATGGTCACCGAATGCTACTGTCGCAGGGTTGTGAATCATCATCATTGAAACTGGGGACATAAGTACATTGTCACCTGCCATTGCAATCACGGATGCTGCCGAAGCTGCAATACCGTCAATCTTTACTGTGACATTCCCCTTGTAATCTGCGAGCATATTGTAGATCTGAGCTGCCGCCACACAGTCACCGCCCGGTGAATTTATCCATACAGTGATATCACCACTTCCGGCATTTAATTCATCCTTAAAAAGCTGTGGAGTGACATCATCATCAAACCACGACTCCTCTGCGATGGTTCCGTTAAGGCTAAGAACTCTTTCTACGATTTCCTCGTTTGTTTCCTGGTTGAGCGTTTTCCTGCTCTTCCAGTTCCAGAACTTCTTGTTCTTCATCGGAATCCTCCTCTTCTTTTTGTGCTGAATCTGCAAATATTCCTGCATCTTCAAGTTTTGTCATATTTCCATTGATGAGGTATAAATCCCCACCAAGTTCAGCGGGTATCCTGTCAAGGTTCTCCAGTTCCCGGATATCATTTGCAGACATCCAGCCATTCTGCCTTGCTGTTGCATATCCATTCATTCTGCTCTGGTAATCTCCACGAAGGAGACCATCCACATTGAACTTGATAAAATAGTCTTTCTTCTCCTCTTCTGACAGAAGTCTGCGTACCATTGCCTGCTCCAATCTTGTAATCCAAGGACGGAGCGTATACACAACAAACTCCAAAGACTGCTGTTCAATATTGGAAAAGGTCGCTTTATCAAGCTGTCCAATCATGTGAGCCGGAACTCTGTATATCCTTGCAATCTCTGATATCTGAAAATTCCTTGTTTCAAGGAACTGTGCTTCAGACGGATTTATGGAAATCGGTGTATACTTCATTCCCTCTTCCAGAACTGCCACCTTGTTGGAATTGGATGAACCGCCAAATGTCTGTGTCCAGCTTTCCCTTACCTTTGATGGATCTTTTAATGTTCCCGGATGTTCAAGCACACCGCTTGGTGCAGCCCCATTTGCATAGAATTTACTGCCATACTCCTCGGCTGCAATACCAAGTCCTATGGCATTCTTTGCCATCGCAATAGGCGAATACCCCACAAGACCATCAAAGGAAAGTCCCGGTACATGAAGGACATCTTCCGGCTTAAGTCTTACAGTTCCTGCTTTATTGGTAGGTGCATCATCAGAACTTACCGAATATTCATAATAAATATTTCCTTTATCATCCCTATCCACATTCATCCTGTCCGGCATAAGCGGATACAGTCCGAGGACTTCTCCCTTGCCGTTGCGAATGATCTGGCTGTATGAGTTGCCCCATAACAGCAGATGCGTAAGTGCTACCTCAAAGAAGGAATATGCTGTCATCTCTGGGTTTGGTTCATCATGCAGCAGATGGTATAAAGGATGGTCGATTGCCTTTTCCTTTCCACCATTTTTGTTGTATTTATAAACATGGAGCGGCAGACTCGCCACCGACTCCGAAATAACACGGACACAGGCATATACTGCCGATGTCTGCATGGCACTTCGCTCATTTACCCTTTTCCCGGATGCACTCTGTCCAAGGAAAAAACTATAAGCACTACCCGCTGTCCTATTTGTGGGTGCATCCCTTGATTTAAAAATCCCACTAAATATTCCCATAATTTTCACCATCCTTTTCTAAAAATGGGCATAATAAAAGCACCAACCATTTCTGATTGATGCTCATATACAGCTACCTTTTATGCAATTACCGAGTAACCGGGTGTACGAATTAAAAAAGTGTAATTATATTTTTTCCACACCCACGACAGCATACCAGATATATGCCGACGGGTTGCGCATGGAATTGCTAGTGAAATAGCATTTTCAACATTGTCCATAAGTACCCTTGTATCAATACCATTTGGATGCTGATTGATTTCGGTTACCAGTTCATTTTCAATTCTTCTTTTTTCTGCATAGGTTAACATATTTATTGTTCCTCCTTAATACGATATGTTGCTCTCCTTCCATTTGGGGTCATTCCTGCAAATTCCACTACTGTAGATTCGGATTCTCTCAGATAATTAAAAAATCTTTTTCCAAAAACTCCCGTCATACGAGGATTCAACTCCGACCATTCTTCTTGATAAATATCTGGTAAAGTAAATGGCTCATCATCTGCTGTATATTTTTCAACAGCTCTCCTTTCTGCTTCTTCTGGTGTGAATTTTGCAGGATTCCTGTCACCAAAAATTGTATATCTGATATAATCCTGTAGACTAAGATCCTCTTCTCTAGCTAATTCTTCTAATCTGGTCATTTCCTCATTTGTAAGTGAAAGTTTTAATAATGGCATCTTAACATCCCACCTTTCTGCACCTTGTGCCAACCTGTGTTTTTATTATATGCACCTTGGCACAAAGTGTCAAGTGTTGTTTTGCACTTTGGTACAAACTGTAATTAAAATACCAACAACCCTCTTGTGTCATACACACTTTCAGAAGTGTCATTGCCACAACGGATTGCCCTGTCTAGTGCCATAATACAGGCTATGGCTCCATCTATCTTTTCTGTTGATTTCGATTTATCTGCCTTAATGTTTCCGGCAGGGTCTGTTCGGATATATATGTTATCCATATTCCACCGAAGGACTGGATGCCCTCCATGTGCTATCCTCTGTTCAAGCACCAGTTTCATTAGTTCCTTGGTAGGCGGTGACATGGATGCAAATCCCTGTCCCATAGCCACAACATTAAATCCCATTCCTTCAAGGTTCTGTACCATCTGTACTGCTCCCCACCTATCGAATGCAATCTCTCGGATGTTGAACCGCTCACCCAGATGTTCTATGAATTTTTCTATAAATCCATAATGGACTACATTGCCTTCCGTGGTCTGTATATATCCCTTTTTTTCCCAGACATCATAATTTACATGATCTCTTCGGACACGCAGGTCAAGCGTTTCCTCCGGCAGCCAGAAGTAAGGAAGTACATAATATTTTCCTTCTTCATCTTCCGGCGGGAACACAAGGCAGAACGAAGTAAGGTCGGTAGTGCTTGAAAGGTCAAGACCTCCGTAACATACACGTCCTTCAAGGTCATCCTCGTTAACAGGGAATGCACAGGCATCCCACTTCTCCATTGGCATCCATCGGATACTCTGCTTTACCCATTGGTTCAGTCTTAACTGGCGGAATGCATTCTCCTCTCCCGGATTCTGCCTTGCTGATTCACAGGCAGCTTCGACCTTATCAATTCCTATTGTTTCCCCAAGTGACGGATTGGCTTTCTTCCAAACTTCTGGGTCTGTCCAATCCTCATCAACTCCTGCACCAAATATCACAGGATAAAATGTGCTGTCATGCTTTCTGCCTTCCATAATATCCAAAGCCTTCTGGTGCACTTCATAGCAGATGCTTTCTGTATTATTTCCGGCAGTCGTTATAAGAAAATACAGTGGCTGCATTCTCGCATCACCTGACCCTTGAACCATAACATCGTATAATTTACGGTTTGGCTGTGTGTGCAATTCATCAAAGATAACACCGTGTGTATTAAAGCCGTGTTTGTTAGAAACATCGGCTGACAGCACTTGATAAGTACTCTTTGTCGGAATGTACTCTAACTTCTTCTGTGACTCATATATTTTGATTCGCTTACTGAGTGGTTTTGAAAAACGCACCATATCGGCAGCTACATCAAATACAATTTTTGCCTGATTCTTATCTGCTGCACAAGAATATATCTCTCCACGCTGTTCCCCTTCGCATAATAGTAATAATGCTACGGCAGCCGCCAGTTCACTCTTGCCATTCTTCTTTGGGATTTCCACATATGCCATGTTGAACTGCCTGTAGCCATTCGGCTTTATCGTTCCAAATACATCCCTTATAATCTGCTCCTGCCAGTCCATCAGCAAGAACTTCTTCCTCGCCCATGTACCTTTGGTGTGGCACAGATTTTCTATAAAATTCACAGCAAAATCTGCCTCAGATTTATCATAGTGAGAATCCTCTGCCATGAATCTAGTTGGTTTATATTTTTTCAGTTTTCTCACATGATCACCTCCACGAAAAAAGGAACCCCGGTGGGTTCCTCTTAAATGCTCTATGCTTAAATTCAAATCATGGCATCCAGTTTTTCATATTCAGCCAACCTTCTCTCATACTCCTGTGCAATGCACTGTCTTCTGAATCCGTTCTTTTCGCATCTGCCTTTCTTATAAAGTTCCTCAAGTTCTGCCTTTCTTCTTTTGAGAACCTCGATTTCGTTTCCTTCCTGTATTTCTTTTACATCCTTTTCAAATCTTGTCATGCTCGTATCCTCCGTTTTCTCTGTTTTCCCTTTCGGTATGTGTACATTACCGTACTTTCACACTTATTGGAATACGATCATGTACCAGATATTCAGAGGGACTATTGTGTATATTACACTCAAAGGTTCTTTGTATGCTGATGAATGGTATTGATGATTTTTTCCTGCTCTTCATTGCCAACTCCAATGCTCTGAAGTGCTTCTCTCGTGCCACAGTCGGGGCAGATTTGCGTTTTCCCATCTGCTCTTGAAAGTGCAGGCGGTTCATGGTATATCTGCCCACAAATGGGGCAGATTCTTTTTTGTAGGTTTGATTTAATCTTCATGGCAGTACCTCCGGCTTTTCTCTATTGCATCATACAAGGTGTTCTCATCAAATCTGAATGCCCTATATCCTTCAAGACAGGTCTGAATATATCTGATGGTCGGCATTCCTATCTGTCTGTCCTCATGCATGATGTACACATATACCTTTCGTTCCCTTACCTTGCCGGATTTGATTCCCGTTATCGGCAGAGTCATTTCTGCCTTGTAATAAAAGGTCGGATAGCCCTCGTACCTGTCAAGGGCAAGTTCATCATCAGCTGTGGTTTCCCATACCGCCACAGGAACGCTTGCACCTGCCTTTGGCTCAATGGTTAGGTAAGAACCAGTCTTACTTCCCTTAAAGAGCAATTCATAATCCGGCACAACAGATGTGCCAATGATCCGTGCATTTGGGCATCGGAATCGCATCTGCGTAATGTTTAGGTTGCTGCCGTAAGCAATATAGTATCTTTTCTGCATTTCGCATCCATCCTTTCTGAAGGAAATACCCTTCTACCACCTTAAGACCGCCGAAGCGGTCATTTCTCTAAGGTAGTACAAGGCTATCCCCTTGCAGTTCTGAATGCTGTGTCCCCTGCAAGTCTCTTTGTTAGAATCTCTCTTGCTGTCTTGAACTCATCCCCAATGAATCCAAGTCTGAGGAGCCAAGTTCTCATTGCGTATTTTGGATTTTCATTCTGCTGTGGCTTTGGGCTTGCCGTTTTTACTTCCTTTGCCATCTGGCTGAGTGCGAGGCAAAGCTGAATGTAGGCTTTAAGCTGTCCGGCATGGAGTCCGTTTCGTTTTCCGTCAGCAGGGGCATCAAATTGGAAAAGTCTGAATTCAATGGTTCCCTTTGTAAAAGTCGCATGGTAATTCAGCATATGGTATCGGCTGTCGTTGTAATGCTGTGACCTTCCGTAGTTGCAGTTCTGACTTCCGTACCAGATGTCTGCCAAGGCTGACATGGTCTTTGGCTTTTTCCTGTTAAGGCTCTCAAGGAATCGTGGGTCAACCGTTCTGCAGTATCTGTGCATCCTTCCCCTGTCAAGGTCAAGGGCATCTGCTATAAGGCTTTCGTGGCTTGCCATAATGTTTGCAAGGTTTCTCATTGTCTGTGGTGTATGCCCCTTGGCTCCAATGTGAATGTGTACCCCGCATCCCCTTGTTGCATCACTCTTTGCACCTGCGTGTCTTAACTGCCTTACAAGTTCCTGTAATGTTTCAATGTCTGCGTAGGTAAGAATCGGTGTTACCAGTTCGCATTTTTCACTGTCGCATCCGGCAATGCTGACATCCCTTTGGAATTTCCATTCCCTGCCCTGCTCATCCCATGCTGACCAAGTGTAGTATCCGTTTCTGCTTGCCGTGTTCTGAAATCTTCCTGTTCCGAAGTAGGTGGCTGCAATCTTTGCTGCCTTATCCCTCGTGATGCTGTTCATCTCGATTTCAACCCCAATGGTCTGCTTTTTCATTTCTTCAATCTGTCTTGTTGTTTTCTCGTTCATTCTATGTACTCCTTTTTGGCTTGTTTTCCTTTCGGTAGTACATATATCACTCTAAAGCACATAAATTGGAATACCGCTACTGGACAAAGATACACACCGGTTATTGTGTATCTTTCCAGAACTCTACTCACCATCTGTACATATATCCATGCCCATCGCAAGATCCGTCAGTATCTTTGTGTATCTCTCACACTCTGCACCTTCACTTCCTGCAACCGCCTGTAGGAAAAATGCAACTGCATCTTCTTTGCAGTCCCATGTTTCTTCCTTCCCATAGCAGATGGTCTTTATGGTATGCAGTTTTCTGCATGAATCCTCGCCATAGACAACTCCGAGGTGACATCCATTATCCCATGCCACATGAATCGTGCCTGTATCGTCCACACAGGCAACTGTTCCCCTTGTACCTGTCGGCATATCACGGTAAGGGTCATTCATGGATACAAGTTCAACCCTTGTACCCGATGGATATTCTTTCTTTACTAATTCAACTATATTTCTTGGTGGAAAGAACATTACTGCTCGCCCCCTTTCTTGGCTCCAGACTTAAATGCTGATGAGCCGTTCAGCTTGGAAAGCAGCAGCTTTCTGTCGGCTTTGTACTCATCCCCGATAAATCCAAGTCGGAGAAGAAAGCATCGGAATGCATATTTCTCATTTTCATTTTCCTTTGGCTTGGCAGTAATCCGTTTCTGCTTCATGGTCATTTCGCAGATTGCTGTAATAAATTTTGTGTAGGTCATTGCCTCTTCCGGCTTAACCTTTGAAAACCAAGGGAATGAAATGGAATCCTCATTCATCTCAAACCGCAGGTCTGTGATGCCAAGGGCATCCTTTATAAGGTTTCCTTTTGCCTCAAGCAGGCTTGTAAGATTTCCAACATTCACCTTTGTAAATGGGATGGTAACTGTAAGTTCCATCGCACCTTCCGTTTCTGCTTCTTCGGCATCTTTGTTTCCTTCCCATTCTGCCGGGGTGATTCCTGTTGCCATGACGCAGGCATCAACGATTGGTGCAACCTCATCAATGTCATCAAAATCTCCGAATTCAAGTTCCCCGTTTCTGCCTACCGTGTAACTTCCAATCTCGTATGCGCAGGATGGAACTCCAAGGTATCTTGCCTTCCCACCTATTTCTTTTTCAATGGCTGTAACCATTGCCTTCCGGCTTTCGCCTTTTACATTAAAATGTAGTACCATGCTATGTACCTCCCTTTCTTTTGGTATGTACATATATCACTCTAAACCCCTGTAAATGCAACGATTATGTGCATTCACAGAGGTACAAATATACTGCCTTTATGTAGCAGATTCTTGTGCATAGTACATAATGCCGGACAAAACAAAGTAAACATTCGGTAATGCCACTCCGTTTCCCCACATTTTATATTCAGCAGAGTCAGACCTTGGTTTCTGTAACCACTTTCTGATCTGGTTATCTGTCTTGGGCTTTGTGGTCTTTCCCATTGCCTTGGCATGGGTATGAAAGATTTCTCTCCACTTGGCAATATCATCATCGGTAGGTTCTGGTGTTTCAAGTCCGTCACACCACCAGTCCGGGAATCCCTGCAGTCTTGCACATTCCGTAGGTGTCAGCCTTCGCACTATATAATCAGTACTCTTCCCGTCATTTACAATCGGAGGATCCTTATAATCCGTAGCAACTAAGGTATTGGCACATTCTTCATTTGCCTCGGTAAAGAATGATGCCTTGGATGAAGAAAATCTCGGATGTGCCACACCGCTTGCTCCGGCCGCAACAAGTGTCGGCTCGACTTCCTCTTCAATCTGAAAACTGAAAGCAGCATTGTATCCTTGATTCATTGCAGGTCTGCCAATGCCATAGGATGGTTCTCCGACAAAGTTTTCTTCCGGGTTCTTCATCATCTGACTGGATGGACCCTTGGGACCATCATTTGCAGAAAGTGTGGCATGAACATCAGCAAATGCTACTGCGTGTTGCTCTGTAGCATTTAAGGTATACATGATATCCGATTCTTTATAGCCATCACCCTTATGGGAAGGTCTGCTGCCGTTTCCTTCAATCACGGCAATGCCACCCTGGTTACAGGTAGGATTTCCACCATTTGCATCAAGGGTTCTTGATGTTTCTGCCTCATAAAATCCACTATTCGGATTATCTGATTTCATGGAATTGCTGTTCTTTGCACACACACCGAATGCCCTCGGTTGGAATAATGTCTGATCATTATTTGTTCCAAGGGTTGCTGACAGGTCATCCTGTATCAGCGCACCCTTGCCACCGCCCTCACAGCCACATCTGATTTTCAGAGTCTTTGGTGTCTGCAATACAAACGGCTGATTATTTCCACCTGTTCCATAAGTAGATGAAACCGTCTGTGCCACAGCAAGTGGTCCTCGGTATCTTGTATCCTGTGAGTGGTTTTCAAACATTAAAGCTGTCTGAGCCTGTTTCTCCAATGCCTTCTGTAATACCATTGGCAGCGTCTTGCCACGACTTGAAGCCCTGCGCAGAATACCCAGACAGGCCTTCTGACTCAAATAATATTTTTCCTGCACTCCCTCCATCAAAATCTGCGACAAGGTAGATACGTTGTCTTCTCTGGGGAACACCCCAATACTGAGCATCGAGGAGTCTCCATGCGATACTGAAGCTTTCTCCCATGATGCGTCCTGCATTTTCCCATTTTGAAGGTTTAGGTACAGACACGTCAGCTTCTTTGACTTTGCAGATTTCTGTGAGGACTGCCCTGAAGTCCTCGCCCTTGTTTGACGAGAATGCTCCGGGAACATTTTCCCAGACGATGTATCTTGGATATTTTCCATTGGTAGCCTCCCTCATTTCCTTTATGATTCTGATTGCCTCGTAAAAAAGACTGGAACGGTTACCGCCCAAGCCTTCTCTTTTCCCTGCCACGCTCATGTCCTGACAGGGACTTCCAAATGTGATGATATCAACGGGTTCAATCTCTGCCCCTCTGACTTCACTTATATTTCCAATGTGTGTCATATTGGGAAAACGAACTGATGTGACCCTTATGGGAAACGGCTCAATCTCTGCTGCCCACTTTGGTGTGATTCCTGCAATGACTCCACCCAATGGAAAACCCCCGGAACCGTCAAAAAGACTGCCGAGGGTCAAAAGTTTCTTATTCTGTTGTTCCATCGGCATCCTCCATTCCTGCCACTGCATCTTCGTAGCTTAACTTCTCTCCATCTCTGATGACATACACATCCGTGCTGTCACCATTCTTGTATTCGAGATATCTCTTTACAGCCACATCCACAAATTTTGGTTCAAGTTCCACACCATAACAGATACGGTCAAGCTGCTCACAGGCCATCAGCGTGGAGGCAGAACCAAGGAATCCGTCAAGCACGATACCATTCGCCTGTGTACACTGCTTGATAAGATATGCAATCAGTGGAACCGGCTTACTGGATGGATGTCCGAATCCATCTTCCTTTGAATTCTTGATACCATCAAACTCAAACACAGATTTCTGTTTCTGGTCACCGTACCACTTATGCTTTCCGTCTTTTCTCCAACCCCAGATGATCGGCTCCATATTAAACTTCCAGTCCGTTCTCATAAGCGGTGCCCTTGGCTTTTTCCATATAAGACCTGCACCGACCTTAAAGCCTGCATCTTCATATGCATCATAAAACACACGAGCCTTCATGGTCGCATAGAATACATAGATGGATGCATCGATAGCCATAACATTATGGAAATTGGTAAAGGCTTTCATAAGAAATTCATATCCGTCCTTATCGTTTAAGTCATCATTTGCAATTTTGCCGGATGCATTCTCAAGAGACACGAAGTATGGAGGGTCAGTGCATACAAGATTACACTTCTTATCCCCGAAAAGCTGTGTATAGGTATCTTCCTGTGTGGAATCACCACAGATGACTTTGTGCCTTCCGATATGCCAGATATCTCCTGTCTTGGAAAAGCACGGTTTCTGTAATTCTTCTTCCAAATCGAAATCATCTTCTTTTGCATCATCAGCATCCCCTGCAAGAAGGTCAGCTATCTCCTGTTCATCAAAGCCTGTAAATGACACATCAAAGTCCATTCCCTCCAAGGCTTCAATCTCAACCCGTAACATCTCCTCATCCCATCCGGCATCCTGTGCATATCTGTTGTCGGCAAGGATATATGCTTTCTTCTGTGCCTCCGTCAGATAATCAACGAACACACACGGAACTTCCTCAATGCCTTCTTCCTTTGCAGCCATAAGCCTTCCGTGTCCGGCAATGACATTATAGTCAGCATCGATAATAACAGGATTGATGAAACCAAACTCACGAAGGGAACCTCGCAGCTTATTGACCTGCTCCTGTGAATGGGTACGGGCATTATTTACATATGGTATCAGTTTGGAAGTCTGTACTATTTTCATTTCTGTTGTATGCTTTGCCATTAGAATAACCCCCATTCTGCAAATTTCTCAAATCCACCAACTGACTGAATGTACTCTCTTGCCATCTGCACGATTTCTGCATAAGGCTTTCCATCCACCATCTCATCACCGATTGCACAGCAGAGTGTGACTGGCATTCCTGTTTCCTGTGCCTTAAGGAAAGCATAGATATTTACGGATACATCTGCCTTGGATAAATCCTTACCATACAGTCCTCCGCCTGTAACAGAATCAGCCATATCAGAACCAAGTTTTCTGTTGGTTGCTCCCGTATCTACATCTGTACCACCTGCCCAGGCACCAAGCGGATTGACCTCTGCCCCTGGGTAATGATTCTCCAGTTCCTCTTTTTCTGCATTGCTCTGGCAAATGATGAGTCTTACTCCATCAAGAATGTACTTTCCATCTGTCGGATATCTTTTGTAAATATCCCTTGCAATCTGTGAAAGTTCTTTCTGTTCCCCTGTCAGCGGCATTCCCTTAAAAATACCATTATCCCCACAACGGATATTACCCTTCTGATTCTCAGACAGATGAATGTCCTGTGGAACAATCACGATATCTGTCTGCACATTTCCGGCAATTCTGTAAATTGCATCTACGATATCCTTTTCATCAAGGTGTGCAGATGTCTCAATGATCGCATGGCAAACGCCATGTCCAATCAGAACCTCTGCTGCAATCTTCGGATTCTCCTCAGATGCATAGGCTATATCAACGATTGCACCTGCAATTCGGTCTGCAACCTTATCCGGGTGCATCGGATTCACTTTTTCTATCATGTGTTTCTCCTATCCTCTACTCCGTAGCAGAAGTTCCATCGGGTCAGACTCATCTGGGTTAAAATCCTTCGAGCAGTTTTCCCTTACCACTTGGAAAATCTGGTACCATATTGTGTTTACCTGTTTCTGGTAGTTTTGAGCCATTGCCACAAATGGACTTGCGCAGGCAGCTCCCGTGGTCGGATGCTTGGAGAGGAATCCGTATTCTGAGATAGCCTCCTCACACTGCATCAGTCGGGACACACTCATTGCGTACTGTTCCACCAAATGCTTGCTCACCAATTTGTCGCATCCTTTATCTTTCAAGTACAGATAGATATATCTGTAAATGTGTTCTGCATCAAATTCACCCACAGCTTTCTGCTTGGACTTTATGTAGGAACTCGGCTCCGGGATATCTGCTCCTTCAAGTTCTACTCCGTCCGGCAAGTCAATGACCTTCAGCTTTCTTCCACCAGGATTGCCCGCTGCCATCTTCTCTGCTAGTGCCTTGGATTTTCGTCCTGCATTAACCTTGATGTTCGAGCCACGAGCAGTTCCGTCTCTAGCCATATCATCAACTCCTAATATATTTCTTAACGATAGGGTGCTTAATACCCTGTTCAAAAACGCAAAAAGTACACACGAAGGGGCGGCACCGTTGCCCGGTGGCTCTGCCCACAGGGATTTGCACTCCCCCTACCCTTTTGGAAATGACTGTCATGACCGTCACATGAAAAAATATAATAAAATATTTTTATATATGACTGGCACAACCATCATTCGTATGAATCACTCTTTCTTCCATGCCATCTGTCACCTCTCTCTGCGTGTATCTTTGCGTGGCACGACTTGCACAAAGAGATGAGGTTGCTCCTGTCATGTGTTCCACCTTCCGACAAAGGAACCTTGTGGTGTACCTCTTCGACCGAGACAAGAACTCCCTTCTCGTAGCACAACTCACAGAAGGGGTGTGTCTTAACATAGCTGTCACGGATGCGTTTCCACGCACGTCCGTACCGTTTCCTTGTTGCAGGGTCACGTCCGTACTTCTCGTAACGCTTGTTCTCTTCCTTCTGGTGTTCCTCACAGAACCTTCCTTCTGTCAGCTTGGGACAGCCGGGATGGTGGCACGGATGCTTTGCCTTTCTTGGCATCACTGCACCTCCTTCAATAAGGGCATAAGAAAAGCCCTCACAGCGGGGATTCCACCATGAAGGCTCAAGCCTGTATGCATCTTTATCATTTTTGCTGATTATACAATATCACAAACTGGACTATGGCATCTTATGGCAAACAATGGCAACTTTTAAATCTATCGCATTTTCTGGAAGTTTTATTTTTGCAATTGCTTTATTATGCCACCTCTGAACCGTAGTAATATCAGCAGAAAGCTTTTCACTAATCTTGGACCATGAGTAGTTGTGGATATAGCGGTATCTCATAATCATCTGATGCTCCGGCTTTTCCACCTTGCTGATCACATCCCTTATCTGCTGTTTCAACGCCATCAGCAGATTCATCTCCTCCAGAATCTTGGATTCCATATCAAAGATTTTTTCCAATGTGTGAATGTACGGTGCATCAGTATTTCTACTTGCATTATAATGCTCCTCGAACCCCGGACTGGAAATGGTCTGTGACATAAGGCGGAGTTCTCCCAGTTCCTTTGTATCTGAATTGATTCTGTTATCTAACAGATAAGCCTGTCCCAAATATTCTTTTACTGTCATGCAGACACCTCCTTCTCAAGCTGTGACAGGAGTGCTTTCCCATCAAGCTGTGTGAATACATTGAAATATGGAGATTGAAAGAATCTCTCACATTCCTGTTTCGTGGATTCTGCATTCGTGTTCTTTTTTCCACGGGACAGCTTATGCACTGCCTCCCTGTAGTCTTTTACTGCCTGTAGAACCACGGCATTTCCTAATGCCTCATATGGACCTAAGTTTCCTACGCTCATAGGTTTTACCTCCGAAATAAATTTTTATTCCCTCGGATTGACCATGATTGACTATGATTTTCTATATCTCTGCTTTGACAGCCTCGATTAAGGCTGACTGCGTATTATCCTTTTCGGACAATGCTTTCATAATTTTCTCATCAACAGTTCCCTGTGTTATAAGATGGATTATGGTGACTGTTCCTTCCGTCTGTCCCTGTCTGTAAAGTCGGCAGACACATTGCTGATATAATTCAAGAGACCAAGTGATGCCAAACCACACCATTGTGTTTCCACCCTGCTGAAGGTTAAGCCCGTGTCCGGCTGATGCAGGATGGATCAGTGCAACAGGTATCTCCCTGTTATTCCATTTGGTGATGCTCTCATCGGAATCTATCTTCATGTAATTCACACCGATTTTGTTAAGTCGCTCTACGATTCTTGTATAATCGTGTTTGAACCAATATGCCACAAGAAGTGGTTTGCCATTGGCTGATTCTATGATGTCCTCTAAGGCATCCAGTTTTTTATCATGAAATGTGATGATATCCTCATCATCTGTATAAACTGCTCCGTTTGCCATCTGCGACAGTTTATTCACAAGGGATGCTGCATTGGCAGCAGTTACCTCATGTTCTGAAGTAGAAAGAATCAAATCCTTCTTAAGTCCTTCATACTTCTCCTGTTCACTCTCATCCAGATACACAGGATATTCTGTATTTATGAGTTCCGGCATATCAAGGAAGTCCACCGCTTTCATAGATATTGTGATGTCCTGTATCTTCTCATAGATTTTCTCCTCTGCTCCCGGCAGCAGTTTGTAACTGTATACAATATTTCCGTTGACCTTATCTGGTCTGAAGTAATTGAGTCTGAACTGACCAATAAAGCGACCCAAACGCTGTCCAAAGTCTAACACTTTGAATTCTGCAAACAGATCCATAAGTCCTTGGCTTGCAGGTGTTCCTGTAAGTCCCACGATTCTTTTTATGAATGGCCGAACCTTCATAAGTGCTTTGTGCCTTGCTGTCTGATGGTTTTTGAAGGATGATAATTCATCAACCACAACCATATCAAAGTCAAATGGAACACCGCTTTTATCTACAAGCCACGGTACATTTTCTCGGTTGATAATATAAATGTCTGCATCTGCTGCCAGTGCTTTCTTCCTTTGTGCTACAGTACCTGTCACAATAGAAAGTCTGTAGCCGGACAGCTGCTCCCACTTGTTTACCTCATCCCTCCATGTTCGTGTAACTCGCAGGGGACAGATAACAAGTACCTTCACAATCTCGAAATACTCATACATCAGATAGTCGATTGCCATAAGTGTTATGGCTGTCTTTCCCATTCCCATATCAAGAAGTACTGCCGTTATGGGATTATGGGTTATAAAGTTGATTGCATACTGCTGATAATTATGTGGTTTGAATCTCATCAAGGATACCTCCTATATCTTCCAAGGCATCAAGGATATACACCTTAAAGCCTAATCTCTGTAATAATTTGTGTCTGGACACCTGCAAAGGTCTCGGTTTCTCGCCCGGTGCTTTCACCTCCACCATCCCGAAATGCCGACCCGGTAAAAATACCAATCGGTCTGGCATCCCATCAAAGGACGGGCAGACCCACTTAGGACAGATGCCACCACGCTTTTTCACTTCGCTGACTAATTTCTGTTCAATGGTCTTTTCTCTCATCCACGAACCTCCCATCAAAATTTGTAACTATGACGGTCGTGATACTCTTTTTCCAAACCTCTCTATAGGCTATTTTTCAACCCTATTTTTCTATATAAGGCACTTTTAAGAAATGAGTATCACGACTGTCATAAATGGCTTAAAATCAACATTTTTATGAAATTAAGCCGTTATGAAAAAGTTTCTGAAATGACCGTCATGACAGTCGTGACAGTCATTTACACAAAATCCTGTCCAGACTTCAAGCTGAGTCCGTAGACCAGAGTACCTTTCGTTCCTTTCTTTCTGACAAATCCTGCCTTCTCCACAGCGGAATAAAAGTCTGTGGTGCTTCTGGTATACTCACCGCTCTGAATACAGTAAGCACGATACTGCTGATAGAACTCCCCAGACTTCTCCGTAAGACCACTGCCGATATCACAACAGTCTGCAAGGAAGTGTCCGAGCCAGTCATTGTCCTCACGATAAGCTGCCACAGCATCTCTTACGCATTTCGGGTCATCAACCTTATGGTCGGTTTTACTTACCTTCTCTGCTCCCTCGATAATCCACTTCATGATGGCAGGGGCAGCTTTCTCATAAAGGTAATCAGCATAGTTCTTGATGTCGGAATTACCCTTAATCTTCGCATTGAACGGAATGACCTTTAATCTTCTCCAGATACCGTCATCATTCGCACCGACCTTTGGCAGGTGGTTCGTGTAAAGCACCACTTGATGGGAAGGAACGAAATGAAACGGATCCTTGTATTTCTTGCAAGCCTGTATTTCATCAGTAGAGCATAACTGCTTAACCATTGCTGTATTAAGACGCACACCTTCCTGCATCTCGGATGCAATGATGAGACGCTTGCCCTTAAGTTCTGCCATCTCCGGCTGGGCATTTACCTTATTGCCCATCGTCAGAATATCCGATGAAATCTTTCCTGCATAAGTTCCAAGGACTCTTGCTACCGTGTTCCAAAACGTACTCTTACCATTAGCACCGTCACCATAGGCAATAATGATGAATTCCTCATACACCTTACCAATAGCTGCCAGTCCGATGACCTTCTGCACATATTCGATAAGTTCTGCATCACCGCAGAAGAATGTATCAAGTGCCTCAAGCCAGATATCCATTCCTTCATCTCCCGGAGAGCATTCCGTGATTTTGGTAATAAGGTCGAACGGGTCATGTGGCTGTTCTCCCGCCATGCCGAGTTCCAGATTGTAAGTTGCATATGGTGTGTTCAGCAGATTCGGATTCTTATCAAGGTCTGATACCTTAATGCCAAGCATGGACTTTGCCACATTCAGTGCCGAAGTAATGTACTTGTAATCCCTGCGTTTCATAGTAAAAGCAAGATACTTTTCTGCTCCGACAAGCATATAAAAGATTGGGAGGTCATCCGGCTTAATATCACAATCCTTAGCAAGAACCTTTGACCCCTGGTTTACGGATTCTTCCGAGTAGCCTGCTTTGATGAGTGCTTTCTTGGCTGCATCCATATAATCGTTTGCATCCTGTAACTGTAAGTCGAGGAACTCCACACAGGCTCCTACAGCCATCTGCTTATCTTCCACCCACACTTCTCCGTCATATCTTATATAATCCGTTGCCGATGTGTGTTTCAGTTCATCTCCGTATGTGGCTGACAGGATCTTTGCCTGTCCGATATCTGAGTAATCATCTGGTCTTAATGAACCAGGCTCTCCACCGAAATCGTTATTGTACTGGTCTGGAGGAACATATCCGTTACTGCCACTTATCTTATTTCTAAAAAACTTCAGTGCTGAGAACCAGATAGTGGAAAGTTCTGCATCATCCAAAGGCGGGTCACACTTTGCTGCCTGTTCCAGAAATACTTCATGTGCCTTATCACACTCCCCGTATCGCTTCAGAACTCTTCCGGCAAAAAGGGATAATGTCTTATTACGGCTGCCCTCTGTGATAGGACCACCGACAAACCCATCATCGAAATCTCCGTCATCAGCATCCGGCTCTGTATCAGCCACTACTTCCATAATGCTCATCCAACCTTCATGCCAGATAACATTGCCTGTTGTTGCACCGAATAAAAATCTGGCAGCATCAAGGGCATTGTCATCAAAGAACGGATAGGCTTTCTGGATTGCTGTTTTCATTGCTGTGTACTGTGCCGCATCCGTACATTTCTCAATAGGAAAATATGCATGATATCTTGGACGCTCTGACTTGCCATCCTTTGCAAGCATATGGTGTCTGCTTGGCACTAACACATAGTCCACATCTCCAAAGAGTTCTTCCATCTTATCTTCCGTAATCCAGTCTGCCGGATTATCGCTATGGTCATTATCGATATCCATTGGAATTACATCTGCTTCAATAAAGTTACTGTTGCCTCTGCGATTACCTGTGTATGTGGCACATACATGATCAACTGCTACTGCTGATTCCATATCTGCTGCATTATCCACAACTACCTTATTGGGATAAATACAGTTAGCAGCTTTCCCGACACAGGCCGCACAACATAATGTCATCTGCATTTAATCGTCCTCCTTGCATTCTTCATTAAAGTATTTAATTGTCATCTGCTTACGCTCTGCATAAGCTATCTCGTTTAACATCCCGGCGGTCGGCTTTCCGAACACCCACAACTCCCTGCACTTGGAAAGAATCGCAATATCCATGAACATGGCAAGTTCACGCTCCGATTCTTCTTCCATAAACTGAGGAAGTAACAGATGTGGTGCTATCGGAATCTTCCCTGCATCTACAGCAAATCTGCTGTATCGTCTGGCTTTCTTTGTATTACCTTCCACATCTCCGCTATATGCTGAACAGATATACACCATCGGCATATAACGCTTCTGTTCCTTATCCATATTAGAGATTGCCTGATACGGTACAGGATCTGCGTAGCCTTCCGGGTTTCTGTAACCTACTCCCATATGAACCGTCTCCTTTCGTTAAATGGTAGGGATGTATCTTTCCCTTCAATATCCAATGGACAGGATTTCTTGTAATGGGCGGGAATTTTTATAAAATTTTTTTCTTTGATGCTGTTTCTTCCTTATTAATGCAAAATACAAATCCACATTTTTCAAAAAACATACCGCCCGATATCAGATTCTCTGTCCATTAGAAGGTGAAGGGATAAGGAACTTAAATCTTACAGAAAAAGTTACCGCCCATTTTTCAGATTCATGTCCATTGGATGGTGAAGGGATAAGGAACTTAAATATCACAGAAAAAAGTTACCGCCCATTTTTCAGATTCATGTCCATTGGATAGTGAAGGGAAAAGGAACTCCTTCAGAAAGGTAGGTAAACAGATGTCAAGCACGGAAGAAACAGAAAACACGGCAATCAGTGATGAAGCACTTGATAAAGAAATTGCAGATGTACTGATTGCAATAAGTGTCATTTCAAGACAGCTTGCAAGGAAAATCACAGTCAGACATATGTCAAAGGAGGCAAAAGCAAATGAAAAATAAGGAATTAGCTGGACTGTACAGAACAATAGCCGATGGCTTTGCAAAACTCAGTGAGTACTACTCTTCCGAGGATGCAGAACAGCCAAAAGCTGTAAAAAAGGACAAGCCTGTAAAGGCAGAAAAGAAAACAGAGACCGCTCCGGCAGAGGAATCTGCTGCTGATGAAGAAAGCACAGAACCAGTTACTTATACCAAAGAAGAGGTCAGAGCGAAACTGGCTCAGATGTCAAAAGCTGAGGCAGGCAAGTACAAAGCTGATGTTAAAGGCATCGTAGCAAAATACTCATCTGATGGTACACTCTCCGGCATTCCGGCTGATAAATATGCAGATGTGGTAGCTGCTCTGGAGGTGATCGGCAATGCCTAAACACGCACTGCTATCTGCTTCATCCAGTAAGCAATGGCTCAACTGTCCACCATCAGCAAGGTTATGTGCAAATATCCGGGACAGGGCAAGTCCTTATGCACAGCAGGGAACGGATGCACATGAACTCTGTGAATACAAAGTTCTGTCAGCACTTGGTCATGCCGGACATGATCCGACAGAAAACCTCGAATTCTATGATGCCGAGATGGAAAACTGCACGGAAGAATACAGGAACTTCGTCATGGAACAGTACGAAGAGGCAAAAATGTTATGTGCTGACCCTCTTATACTCGTAGAACAGAGACTGGACTTCTCCAACTGGGTGCCAGATGGCTTTGGAACGGGTGACTGTCTTATCGTAGCAGATGAGGTACTTCATATCATCGACTTTAAATACGGACTTGGGGTTCTGGTTGATGCAGAACACAATCCACAGATGATGTGTTATGCCTTAGGTGCTATCGATATCTACGATGGCATCTATGACATCAAGACTGTAAAGATGACAATCTTTCAGCCCCGCAGGGATAATGTTTCCACCTGTACCATGACAAAAGCTGATCTTCTCACCTGGGCAGATACAGTACTTGCACCAACTGCAAAGTTAGCATATGAAGGCTGTGGCGAATTCAAAGCAGGTGACCACTGCACCTTCTGTAAGATTAAGGCTACCTGCCGTAAACGGGCAGAGTACAATCTTGAACTGGCGAAATACGACTTTGCAATGCCTGCCACACTTGAGGATGCTGAGATTGCAACTATCCTGCCAAAGGTCGATGACCTTGTAAACTGGGTTAACGACATCAAAGAATATGCACTCGGACAAGCCTTAAGTGGAACTCACTATGATGGCTACAAAGTAGTCGAGGGTAAATCCAACCGCAGATATGTGGATGCAGATGCTGTTGCATCAGCTGTAGTAAATGCCGGATATGACCCTTATGAGAAGAAACTTCTCGGTATCACAACAATGACTTCTCTTCTCGGTAAGACGAAGTTCAATGAACTCCTTGGAGGCTTGATTGAAAAACCACAGGGGAAACCAACACTTGTGCCTGAATCGGACAAGCGACAGGCACTTAACACGGCAATTGATGATTTCAAAGATAATTAGGAGGAAAATACTATGCCAAATTTAGTAAACACCAATAACAGATACGGAAGATTAACAGTACCTACAAAGGTAATCACAGGACCAGACACAAGATTCTCATACCTCAATGCATGGGAACCAAAGGCAATCGATGGTGGTAAGCCTAAGTATTCGGTTTCACTTATCATCCCAAAGGATGACACCGCCACCATCAATAAGATTAAGGCTGCCATTCAGGCTGCATATGAGGAAGGTCAGTCAAAGCTTAAGGGCAATGGCAAGTCAGTACCGGCTCTTACAGCAATCAAGAACCCTCTTCGTGACGGTGACATTGAAAGACCTGATGATGAGGCATACGCTAACAGCTATTTTGTGAATGCGAATTCCGCTTCTGCTCCTGGTATCGTAGATGCAGACAGACAGCCTATCATTGAGCGTTCTGAGATGTATTCCGGCATCTACGGCAGGGCATCCATCAACTTCTACGCTTTCAATGTGAATGGCAATCGTGGTATTGCCTGTGGCTTGAATAACCTGCAGAAGTTAAGAGATGGCGAGCCTCTCGGAGGTAAGGCAAGTGCTGAAGCTGATTTTGCAACCGATGAGGATGACGATTTCCTTGCTTAATCCGTAACTATTAACCCGGCTGGCAGTGGTAGAACTGCTGCCAGCCACTTTTATGAAATGAGGTAAAACAATGACAAATATTGAACATATGATGCTATCAGTGTGCTTCGGCATGAATGTAGGATGGATGCTTGGTGGTCTGATGATCATAATCACAGACGGCATCAAACTCCTTAAGGAAAAGCACAAAGCAAAAAAGGAACAGATTATCAATGATGACAAAGAAAGGACAGGTGACAATCTATGACAATGGAAATGGTAAACACATTTATTAACGCAGCAATCGAATTTACACTAGCATCCGTTGTGCTGATGCTTTGTATATTTGCACTTGCAGCCACATGGAAATGGCTTATCGGATTGGGTATTAAATTCATCCATTGGCTTTGCCCAGGTCTGACAAATCATAAGAAAAACTGATTTTTCAATCAGAGAAACATAACAATCTGGGTGGTAGATATCTCATCTGCCACCTTTTTTATAAAGGAGACAATCTATGCAAATTCCAGAAGTGATTAAAAAATTATCTATCGACTTGGAGACTTACTCCAGTGTACCTATCAAATATGGAGTATATCCATATGCCGAATCCCCAGATGCCGAGATTCTTCTGTTCGGATATTCCATCAATGATGAACCTGTCATCGTAATAGATGTTGCAAACGGAGAGGAAATCCCAGACTATATACTGAAAGCACTTACGGATGATTCTGTAATAAAATGGGCATTCAATGCATCATTCGAGCGAATCTTTCTCTCCTACTGGCTTAACCGAAACTATCCAGAATACTTTGAAAGTTACAGTATCCCAGAAGATTCCGTTGGTAATTACCTCGACCCGTCCTCATGGAGATGCAGCATGATCTGGTCTGCATATATGGGACTTCCACTTTCACTTGAAGGTGTTGGTGCTGTGCTTGGACTTGAGGAACAGAAACTTAAAGAAGGCAAAGACCTCATCCGCTACTTCTGTGTTCCATGCAAGCCTACTAAGGTCAATGGTGGCAGAACAAGAAATATGCCATCCGATGCTCCAGACAAATGGGAACTGTTCAAAAAATATAATAAAAGGGACGTTGAGGTTGAGATGTCCATTCAACAGAAACTCTCCCGTTTTCCTGTGCCGGACAGTGTATGGGATGAATACCATATAGACCAGGAAATCAATGACCGTGGCATCCTGCTTGATATGGATGTTGTAACAAACGCAATAAAATTTGATGCCTTCAGCAAGGCAAGACTTATGGGAACATTAAAGGATAAGACAGAACTTGCAAATCCAAACTCTGTAACACAGATGAAAGACTGGCTCATCTCCAAAGGTGTAGAAACAGACTCCCTTGATAAAAAAGCTGTCATTGAACTGCTTAAGACCGTACCTTCTGATGTAGCAGATGTTCTGAAACTCCGTCAGCAGCTTGCAAAATCTTCTGTAAAAAAGTATCGGGCTATGCAGAATTCTGTGTGTGCCGATGGCCGTGCCAGAGGTATGTTCCAGTTTTATGGTGCAAACAGATCCGGCAGATGGGCGGGGCGCATTATTCAGTTACAGAACCTTCCTCAGAACCACATGACCGATTTGGAAGATGCAAGAGACATCGTAAAATCTGGGGATTATGAACTTATGAATATGTTATACGATGATGTGCCAGATGCACTCTCACAGCTTATCCGTACTGCTTTTATCCCAAAGCTGGGATACAAGTTCTGTGTATCTGACTTCTCTGCGATTGAAGCCCGTGTTATTGCTTTTCTGGCAAAAGAAAACTGGCGTATGAAGGTATTTAAAGAAAACGGAGACATCTACTGTGCCTCTGCATCAGCCATGTTCCACGTTCCTGTTGAAAAGCACGGTGTTAACGGACATCTCCGCCAGAAAGGCAAGATTGCAGAACTTGCACTTGGATATGGCGGCTCTGTTGGTGCTTTAACTGCTATGGGAGCGTTGGATATGGGACTTACCGAAGATGAGTTACAGCCACTGGTTGATTCATGGCGAGCCTCTAATCCCAACATCGTACAGTTCTGGTGGGATGTTGACCGTTGCGTTAAAACAGCCATCAAGCAGCGTACTGCTACAGAAACACACGGAATCAGATTTATCTATCAGAGTGGTATGTTATTTATTGCACTTCCTTCCGGCAGACGCTTATGTTATGTCAAACCTAAGATTGGAGAAAATAAATTCGGTGGTGAGTCTGTCACATACGAGGGTGTCGGTACAAACAAGAAATGGGAACGTATCGAATCCTATGGTCCCAAATTTGTAGAAAATATCGTACAGGCAATCAGCCGTGATATCCTCTGCCATGCCATGCGTACTCTCTCCCACTGCTTTATCGTTGGTCATGTACATGATGAACTGATCATTGAAACACCTATGGATGCTGACCTTAATGCCATCTGTGAGCAGATGGGCAGAACACCTACATGGATTGAAGGACTGCTCCTTCGTGCCGATGGGTATGAAACAGCATTTTATAAAAAAGACTAACAGAAAAAATAACCGTTAGCGTTACCGTCAGAAATTTGACAAATAACACTAATGGTTATTTTTTATATAAAGAAAACCCTTATGACATTCGTGCCTGCCATAAGGGTGCTTCTCTTTATCTGTATTTATTCATTTTTCTGCTAAGTTCCGACATGGCATCATCCTTGCGGTCTCTTAAAGTACGTCTTGAAATACCGAGTTCTTCTGCCACCTTACGCTGTGACTCTTTATTTGCCACCATCTTGCAGGCACGGAGTTTTTCTTCAGATAACTCGTCCAACGCATCATTCAGAGCATCCATCACAACCTTATAAGCAATAATCTCTTCAGGATTACTGGCATCATCTGACGGATCATACCCTTCATCCAACAGCTTGTCGTAGGAAGTTTCATTCAGTACTCTCGATTCCACCTCACGAGCAGCCTTCTTCTCCCATGTATTGAATGTTCTGTTCATAAGATCTGCCTCTTCCTGCGTATCTGCATCAAACACTGCATAATAATGTTTCATACGACCAGGAAGTGCAATATGAGCAACTGGCACATCATTATTTTTATAGTGCTTGATGGTTGCTTCATCCCCATCATCGATAGGTACGAAATAAGGGTGTGCATAATTAAGTGCTACGTTAACGGGTGCCTGTACATTTTCTTTTTTTACCATGATTGCCTCTTTCCGCCTTTGCAACGCAAGGGGCGAGGACAATCTGTCTGATGGCACGACAACAAGACGAGATACCATAAAATGTTTGAAATACCCTTATAGGTAACTCAAAAATTTTATGTATATCCTCGCCCAAGTCGCGCGCCATAGGCTTAAAATATTATTTTTTATGAACACTCTTGGGTGTTCAGATGGTATCGCAGATTTCTGTGAAACCATCTCAAAACCCAAAATCTGAATTTCTTATATTTCTTTATTCCCTCTTTACTTTTCAGTTTCTTATGAAAATGCAAACGGAGAATAAGAGAATAAGGGTTATTTTCGTTTCATGGCTCATACTAGCCATAAATGTTTCATAAGTACGGATCTATATAATCGTAAACTGAATATCATCAATAAGAAGAACACTTATGATTACCACATATGCAATCTCTTGCATTAGCTCTGTTTTTCCTTTTGATAATTTAATTCTATCTGAGATTTGAAATAACACCATAAAGTGGGGCTTAACGCTAAAAAGCGCATAAAAAAAAGGACTTTCATGTCCTACTACCATCGTAGTGAACACAAAAGTCCCTGTTTTTAGCACCAAAACATTAAGTGGTACTTAATGAAAATATAAAATTTTTTCAAAATATTTTTATACACATCCTGGAAGTTTTACCTTTACATTAGCATCATTAAATTTATCTTGCCATTGTTGTAATGTATCATCGGGATGTTCATCAATGACCCATCCAATCATATAATAAGTAATATTCGGTGTACTTAAATCATAGCCAGCCTTCTTCATCAAATCATGACTATAGTGTTTTTCCAATTTTAACCCATTACATAACGCTACAGCTCTTTCCAAAGAAATCTTAGGAGTTAATGTATTTCGGTATTCACTGATTGAAACCGTACTAATATTAGTCCTTGCAGATAATTCTTCATTTGTAATGTTTTTTCGATTCATATGATAACTTAATGTTCCAGAAAAACCACCAGGCACCTCTGTGGCTAATCTCCTAACAATATCTGTTACCGATTCGGTTATCTTGTCAATTTCAGCTTTTCTTTCCAACTTGCTTTGATTATCTTTATGATTTGGATCATATTTTGATTCAATATAAGTTTTAGAATTAACATCTCTACAAAGAAAACATCTTCTATAAAATGAATCACTATATGTGTCACTTACATTGACTTTTCTATTAAATACAAAACAACATTCATGCACATGTTCCAGTGCATACTCTGTCAAAATAGGTAGTCCTGTTTCACTCCTTGTTACATACTTTGGTGAATTAATACAAACCATGCAATTCGCATATATTATTTTTCCCTCAAAGTATAATGCTCTTAATTCATCTGATATAAATATTTGAAGCATCGCACTTTTCTCATCAACAATATATGTTTGATTTTTTTCAAGTGTACCTTTTGCAAAATAAAAAGGTGGCATATACTTGCCATCATTATATACATAGGTTCCTTGAACAACATCATACCCCAAATCCATAAGTCTTAATTTTGCTGCAATAAATGAAACACCAAAATATTGTGCTGTATACCCTACTGCTTCTTCCATTACTTCAGCAAATCTTGTAAGTGGCTTACTTGTATGAATATCCCTTAATGCACTGCTATAAATTTTTTCATTCATCTTAGCCGGCATAAGAATTCTTGGAGCTAATTGATTTGCCTGCCATTCCATCCACTTCAATGCAGGTGCATCATCTGGTATGCCTTCATATGTATCAACTATTTCACAAGAAATATGGTTACAATTCCCTGTTAATAATCTTTGCAATTCAAATGCCTTACGGTGCCTGTCCCAATGTACGCATTCATGTATAATGGTGTTGTTGGCTGTTCCAACATTACGCATAAAATACACATTGGGATTAATCAACATGGTTCCTGGCTTAGTTACAATTTCAGCTTTCGATTTAAGCGTATTGTCTGTATAGACAGTAACTTTCTCTGATCCAAAATATGTTCTTCCAAACACAGAATCCTCTAATGGCGCATAATACACAGTCATTCCCATGCTTTTTGCAACCTCAAATACTGGTAATGGCATCGGCTGCAATAAGGCTTTCGGATAATGTCGCTTTAAAAAATCCTCTGCATTTTTCTCCACCGCATCCTCATATAAGTACGGCACAAGATCTTGACTTAAACTCTTGTCTTTTTCGAACTTTGCCGGATTATATTCTTCTGCATTGGTGATGGTTACTTGCTGTAGTCCATCTTCAAGTTTTGCACGAAAGAATACATTATATGAAGCATTATCAGCGATTTCGTCATATCCATATTGGGTCTTTCCCTTCACAGATATATCCGCATCCACTGATACTCTTATTTCCAATAATCCGTTATCTTGCTCTTTGAAGGTAACACCACTTACATGAATATCATACAGTTCTGCATATGAAACAGAATAAACAGTATCACTTTCAAAGGAATCTTTGTGTGCATATACCAAACCTTTAATCTTGTTAAAAATTTCATCATAATACACATCTTCCATATATTCCTTGAAATTATTATATTTTTTCATGTAACGGCACCTCCATCAGCAAAACTAATTACTTTGTTCCACTAATCCCTTAAAATCAATGTGATTTTTTATATTATTATATGTATCTCGGCATAAACAGAACGGCTTTGTAAGTTCTTGCTCAATAGAATCAAGATATGTATCAATTTTAGTAACAATCTCTTCATTTCCCATAGTGTCGAAAGGAAAATGCATACCATTTGTCATCATATCTTGAATATAGTGTTTTGTCTTTCCAACTGCTTGAATCCTTTTATCTAATGTTTTCTGGACATTAAATGAAATATCTCTCGGATTTATAGCTATTTCGACAAAACCAACTATCTGGTTATATTTCCAAACATTTCTTGGATATTGTGTAACCATAATACTTTTAACAACTTCCTCTGTTTCTTCTGCTGAATGTCCCATTTGTTCTGAACGTTCATACCAATTATCTTTCCACTTATTCCACCTACGCTCAAATTCCTTTTTAGGCATTGAATATATAGGAATTTCACAGATTATTTTTTCATTTGGAAAATGCACAATACCACCTCCATTACAAATCCATATTTTCCTGTTCAACTTTGTAATGTATTCTCTTTACAAGATACTTACTAAAATCATGGCTCGATTGCTTATCAATGAATGGATCTTTTTTTATTTCTAACTTTATGACCTGTGGCTTATCTGCTCTCAATTTAAGTGCATTGCTGTTACCCGGAACACACGTAAATGTATCCTTTGGAACAAAAAATACTGACAGCTCATTAACATTAGGATCAAATAATGCAAATGTCCAATCCTCATCTACAACATCTTTAGCGGGTTCCATCCAATAATGCCCTCTTGGTGCATAACTAGCAAAATTAAATTTATCCGTGTTAACACAGATACCCCACTCGTTCAATTGCCGCCTACACACCTCTGCTTTTCCTCGACCTTTGTTTATTAAGATATCAAAAACATCGTGTGGTAGTTCTCTACTAACATCAATCGATTCAGTTGATGTATTGTTCTTAATCACAGGAGTTACTATATCAGTACATTGCATATCATTGACAACTTTCCTAATTGCGTCATAACCAAGTATATCAAGCATTATCCTTATTTCTCTTAAATGCTTATCATACTTGAATTTAACACTTGGGTCTAAGTATCCGTCTATTGTTTCGTTATTCTGCTCTTTATATAATGGGAATCCTTGCTCCTTAAAATCCATTATTAAAGACGCTTCCAAATAGTCCAGTTCTCCACCATTCCAGCGATTAGCAGAATCACAGAAAAATACAATTTCTTCAACAAAATCTTTACTTGGGTCTTTCAGATGCTCCTTGATTCTTGACGTAATAGCAGTATCATCTTTTCTTATGCCTGCTTGTCCAATATAAAATTTACCTTTTCCATACAAAATATAAATACTTTTTTTCTTTTTTATATCGTCATCATCTTTATATTTATCAAAATAGTCCTTGGAAATTTTATAGCAAGTTACATCCTCTCCCAATCTGATCTGTATCAGACCGTTGCCATCTCCTTCGAAGAGGCTCATTTCATAAACCTTGCTTATCGCAGTATCTAATTTCATCTTATATGACCTCCTCTTGTATATTAAAAACAGCCTTTATAACATCAGTTAACTGTTGCCTTGTTTTATCTTCATCTTCTTCGAATATAAACGGCATTCTTATAAAATGAACATTTATATCTCCGCTAGGACTTTCAC